>APMI01015384.1_pt1 | contig 51280 bp, 43 predicted proteins | sample 667938 | NCBI WGS metagenome assembly APMI01 (sample SAMN01084076, study PRJNA167559) | wastewater metagenome | biome: Wastewater | place: Denmark: Ejby Moelle, Odense | collected 2011-11-28
TCATCCGCAGGCTGACGAACACCAAGACACTCAAGCCGATCAGCCACGTGCAGAGAACGATGTGCAACACGGAAGCCGCACGCGGGCGCGGCGTGCCCGGGGCAGGAGCGTTCATGGCTGTTCTCCCGAGGTAAGGGGGAAGGTTTTTGCCGCCCCAGAGGCGGGCGCGGTGACTGGCGCAACGGCGGCATCATTCGCAGCCGGGCTGTCGGGCGCCTCGCCTGGGCGGGAGAAACAGACCCGGCGTGCCCGGTCATCCACGTTCACGTCCCATGCCGGTCCAGCCAGGGTCAGCAGCGCATCGCGCAGGGTCAGCGGCCCGAGGTGCAGGTGCGCCGCAGGCAGGGGCAGCGCGAACAGGTCGGCAATGGCCGGTGTCGGCTCGCAAAGCCGGTAGCCGCTGCGCTTGAGCACATGGCGCAGGCCGTCGCCCACCGTGGCGCGGGCGTCCTCGGGCATGACCACATCCACCACCTGCAGCAGCAAGTCGCGCTGCGCCGCCGTCGCGGCCAGCTCCACGAGCGTGTAGCGGCCGTAGCGCACGACCGGAATGAATTCAGGCGTGGGCGTCTGTGGTGCGGCGTCCGCCTCCTGAACATCGGGCAGGACGACCGGCTCGCCGATGGCGGCGCAGCCGCTGATTGCCGCCGTGGCGGCCAGCAAACCGCTGGCAACCTGGCGTCGAAAGAGGTGGAGTGCTGGCATGGTTCGGCTCTCTGTTGAGATGAGCCGATACCTTCGCTGCATGCCCCAACCGGGGCAGCAAAGAATATGAAACGCGCTGGATCTGATTCCTTGAGCCGGTCAGGTATGCTTGCCAACGCATCTGCGTGGATCAATGGCCATGACTGCCGGCTGGTAGCGGCCGGCTACCGTATCTACGGACCGGACACCCAATGGTCTGCTCCACTCTGATACCTGCCGGATGATCTACTTCGGCAACTCGGCCGGAGCTGTCCTTCCTCCTTTGACAACAATCGGGCGGTAATGCGTCGGCTACCTGCCGTTCAGCCACTGATAGCGTTCAATGGCAAGCTTTCATCTTCGGTTCAGGACCGCACCCGATCCTCTCACTAAACTGCGAGCGCGGTAGCCGGCCGACGAGGGCGTACTACGCTCGCCAAATATTGCAAGACGAAGTACATTTGCCAGACAGCAGATCCAGGACTTCGTCATGAAGCTCCCAAGGATGAAACCGCGTCGATCCGCACCTCGGCAGACATCAAGCAGCTGCTGCGGATGGCTGCCGAAAAAGAACACCGCTCCATCGCGTCGATGATGGAAGTGCTGATCATGAACTATGCGCAAGAGCATGGCAGCCAGCGCTACCATTCTGGGTTAGAGAATAGGGAAGAGTTATGGCAGAAACCGAGAATATCTCCAAAATGGCGGAGCTGTTGGCATCCGCAATTTTCAAGGAACTCAAGTGGCAGCAGGAAGCGCCACTGAACACAAATTATTCGTGCGTACTCGCTGAGACTCACGGCAAGAAAACACATCCCGCTGATGTTGTTTATTGGTACAAAGACCCGTACAAGGGCAGTCGAGTTTATGTCCTGACTGATTTGAAAAGCTACGCTCGCGGATCAATTACTGCCGACACCGTAAAAAGCAGCGTCACCAACTTGGCACTGTCAGTCGAATGCGCCAAGATTAGTGACGAATGGAGACGGAGATTCATCTCTGGCTCCGACAATACGGATCTGGTAGGAATGCTCTTCATATTCAACCATGATCAGGGATGGGATGCGGAGTTTCCCACTTTCCTCGGCAAGATGTTTGACGAGTATCCGATAATACCGTCAGGGGTAAGACTTTATATTTTCGGCCCCCAAGACATTTGGTATCTAAACAACATTATTTTCGACATGAAGGCTCTACGGGGCGATGGAGAGTTGCCGCAACTTAGCGCTTGCAGCTTCCTCTATCCTGACCTATCTCGTTCAAAAGTTGTTCAAGATGATTGGGGTTGTGCAGCAACATTGGAATGCCTAAAAGCTCCATGGCAGATCATTAAATACCGAATGAGCGATGGTGGCATTCATTTGCTGATCTACTACAGAGGAACGGGCGACACGGTTCAAGAGTTCATCTACCTTATCGACAAACTAGTTCACTTCCAATGGGTTGCGATGTGCGTGACGATTCGTCTGCGTGCACCCTATGCCTCCCAGAACGCTGCCGCAACATTTGCACTTGCAGTAAGAGAGTATGCAGAACCTTTGGGAGAATCAACCAAGGACAGCGAGAAGCTAAAGAAAATACGACTGGAAACCATCCATACAGTCAATCCGAATTTTTCAGAAATTGAGATTGGGATGGAGGCAAGATGATCGCGACCGGCTCTACATTTTACGCAACCTATCGAGACATCCGCGATGCATTGCTTTCCTCTAAGCAAAAAATATCCAAAGAGTTTCTTTTTGACTTCTTGAGTTGCAGAGGGGTTTTGATTTCTGGCTCTTCATCACGAGAAGAGCTTATCGAAACCCTTGCAAGCCTCACGCATGGGTATTCAGACTTTGAGGAAATCTACAATCAGTTGGAGGTCGTTCCGCGCCCAGAGCGAACGACCTCTAGAGCCATTGAAACCTCAGTTGACAGCACAAAGCTGCAAGCTGCAGTCGAAGCCATAAGAACAGCACGTCGCGATCACCATGAGGCTATAAATCTAATTGTTGCTGAAGGTGGTGCAACAAAGATTAAGGTCGAGTACACCGAACTGGATCATGGAAAGACCTTGTTACGCCAGCGACGGGCGAAGGAGGTAGAGGTTGAGGTTTACAAGGTCGGCAAGCAAATCAGGCTTCGGTACCCGGCCAATGATCGCCTTGAGAATATCGTAGATTTGCTGATCGAATCAATACAAAAAAATGAGAAAGATCCGATTAAGCAGGAAGTTGTTGATCTTAGCTCCTTTGATAAGGAGCGCAGAACACTCTTCTTCAGATCGCTAATTACGAGTTTATGCGGATACGAGTTCTCTGATGTCATTAAAGCTGCCGTGGACAACGAGATCGATGCAGTTGAGTTCTCCGAAGAGATAGACTTCTCTGAGGAGGATTCCGATGATGAGCAAACAGCAAGTGATGTTGCAGCTGATGTGGCTGAGCTTCGTGCTGAGGTGGCAGCGGGTGTTAAGAGTTTCCTCAAAAGTGCCGCTTTGGACGGTACTGGCGTACTTCACTCCAAAGAATTACAACAGTTTCTGGAATCTGGCTTCTTCATCTCCCGCGTGATCTGGCAATCGACACAGAATGCCAAGAATGGCTTCAAAGTCGAAATTGAGGCAATGCTGGAAAATCCTTCCAAGGGGACAGGTTTTCGCTACTCCGTTAAGGGCTACTACCCATGCAAGAAAGACGGGTCGCATACCCTAACCAGAAGGCAGGCAAGCGACGTTGTCAAGAAGCCCGTGCTGGCTGTAGTGGAGGATGCGGCGATGAAAGCTTTTCGTGAGCTATCTGTAGCTGAGGCACCTGGCGATGGCGGAGGCACATCGTGAGGCGCATTCGATGGTTCAAACTAAACTCTAGGAGCGATCTAGGAAAGATTGAGCGTCAGATACGCGCCCGTATATTTTCCCTGAGTGAGCCCGTCAGTTCAGGTTTTAGAGTCGAAAGCAAAGACTCTTCTGGGCTGACTGGGCAGTTCGTTTACAAGCGAACAGTAGATCAAAAGATAACGCTACCTTCTGGTGAAGAGTTTTCTCAAGAGATTGCCAACATCGATGTCACAAAGTTTGGAATTAATTATTCGTCGAGTGGAGGTCTGCTTTATTTAATGAACCCTCCAAGGTCAACCACACCATTCTTTAGCGCTCTATCGGAGGCAACCCAGTTTGGTTGCACGCTTGATCCTATTGAAGTCGAGGTTGAGAAATGGGTCGAGCATCTTCTGTCCCGGAATGAAGGGATTTCTGTCATTTACCTAGACGTCGCGGATATCGCCCTATCGCAAGGCGTGAGAGCGAGGGTGGCCATTGCGGGGGAGAAGGATGTAGCCGCTGTATTTCGCGAGGCTATGCCGCTAGGCCAGCGTGGAAGAGTTGAGAGCGCGAAGATACGCTATCCATTTGTAGATGGATCGAGCCTTGTTGTCGAGCTTGGGCGTCGAGCATTCCTCAAAGCCCCAGCAGCCTTTCCCGCTGAAGAAATTCAGGCGCTACGGGAAGCAATGCTGCTTTCGGTTAAAGAGTGAAACAGAAACGAAAAATCCAACCCCGAAAAAGGTTTGCTTTTTCAATTTTTTAGCGCCCCCCGAGAGTCCGGAGTCGAACTGGGCACCAACGGATTCTGAGCCCGCTGCTCTAACCAGGCATGACCTAGAGGCCCGACAATGCATTTCCTAAGACAGCCCCGAAGTGAGGTAACTCATGGATTTTTCCGACTCATGGACCACGGGTAGTGGCGCGTAAGTCGTTGCAACGAAACGCAATGACCTTCGCTCATCGGCTTAAGCACAGGGATTATGAATTCCTTGGTGTCGGAAGCTGTTAACTGGTGACTCTCAGATGCCAAAGGCAGCAATCTGCCAAATTGCTGCCATAGCATCCAGCACTCCCCAATGTCATCAATGGCCGACGAAGAGGCAGTAGGCTCGCAGTGCCCCGGTACGCCGCCTGCTCGGCCGAAGGGGCCTTTCAGGTAGTATCCAGCGAACGGCAGGTGCCTGATGATACAGCTGAGCTTGGCGAAGTACTTGCAATAAAACCATGCGCGACCTGACCCCGAGTTTGCGGCCTCACTGCTTCTGGCGACCTGATCGCCCACTCAACCAAATTCAAAGGAGGCTTTTTTCTGCCGTTATAGCGCCTCCTGCTCCGCCGTGAAGCCCGCTAACCCGATTTCCTCGCCAAGAGCTTGCCAACCTGCCTTGATCGCAAAATACCGCATCCGCGCCAACGTGCTCTCCGAAGCCGGGCGTCGCACCTCGATCGGCACGTCCTGCGGTGACATCCGGTGAGGCGACAAGTAGCGGCCGTAACTCCGAGCGACTTCGGCAAGATTAGCCGCAATCCGGAACCCGCCCTCATCCACATCGCCCCAGTGACACAGCTGTGCCTGAGGCGCTGATTCGATCAGGCGCGCATACATCGCGCGCCAGGCCGGCGACGGCATGCCCGCAGTGTAGATCATAAGCAACTGCTCTTCGCCGTGCTGACGGGCTTCCGAATGGAAGGTGGTCAGGTTTTCGATCGTCAGGATCTTCCTTGGTGGCTGGTCATCGACGCCCAGCACCGTTGCGGCGGGGAAGCCCGCGTAGGGCGCGTCAAGCAGAGCCGAAACCCGTTGCCGACGAACGATCACGCGGCCTGCGAGTAGCGCTGGACGCTCCTCACGACCGAGGCCGATTTCGGCAAGCACCTCCGCAGTATCACGCGGTGGCGAGTCCATTGCGCCGGACAGGAGAACATCCAGCTGAGGGATCAAGCGCTCAATGCGCTTGCTGTCGTTGAAGAGCGGAGCGCTGACCTCACGAACGGGCAAGTCTGCGTTCCGCGTTTCCCGACGGGCTCGCATGTGCTCAATCACGCGGATCGCATCGAGCCATGTCTGTACATCCTCGGGGCCATTGCCCCTCACGCGCTTCAGCGACTGCCAGGCCGCAAAAAGCGCCCCGATGGCAGGGAACGTATCAGCGTGCTTTCCTAACTCCGCTTTCGCTCTTTCGATGATCGATGCCTGGGTCGGAACATTGAGAAAGCTTGCAAGGGCCTCGAGATCGACAAGGTCGACGCGACGGATCTCGCCGTCGGCATATCCTTGTTCCCGAAAGAGTGAGATTGCACCATGGTCCGCCGCGGCCTGCAGCAGGGCTTCAAAGGCTTCGCGCTCACGGAGGATCCGGCTGTCTCGATAGGGCTTGAGCGCAGAGGCCGTCAGCGCTGGAGCGCGTGTACGCTGTCCGGCCGCGGACTTCTCCGCACTTGCCAGCAGGCTTTTCAGTAACTGGCGTCCGAGTTCACTCATGCCGTCTGAATGTGTGTAATCCCGCTTTCTCTCACCGCCTGGATCTCAGCATCGACAATCTCTGGATGAAACTGCGGAAGGTCAGAGCGCATGAGATCACGTACCTTCTCGCTCACGAGGCGGCGATCAATCAGCAGCGCGTTATTGACCGGGTTTCTCTGAATTGAGTAGTACACGTCAGTGAAAGCGGCCAGGAGCGCCTTGTTGTGGCCCGGGCTGGCGAAAAGGATCTGCAGGCCCAACTCCTCCAGGTACCGCATGGTGGCGACCGTATTGGAGGCGTCCATCTTGTCGAAGGCTTCGTCGAACAGGATCAGCGCCATGCCGCCGCGCGAATGCTCGAGATTGTAGGCCGAGGCGAGCGCGGCGCCGGCGATGACGTAGAGCGGTGCGCGATGCTCGCCCCCCGAGCCGGGACCGATGCGCTTGGAAAGGTGACCGATAATCTTCGGCCGACCACCTTCAGGGTCATCGCGAAGAATTTCTATGTCAAAACTATAGAATTCGCGGTAATCATCCAGCGGTGACCGTGCGTTCCCCATCCCTAGCGCCGTTTTCTCGTCGAGCAGTTCCGCAAACTCCGGCGGAATCTCTCCTGCGCCGCCGAACAGATCTTCGCCTGGGCCAAACGTGGCGATATCCTGGATGAACTTGAGAAGGCCAGAGAGCTCTGGCCGAACATGCCGCTTGAAACGGTAGCGCTCGGCATTCGAGAACGCAGGCGAACGGTCCAGCACGCTATTCAGGCGGTTGATCTGTGCGTCGAGCCAGCCGATGTTTTCGCTCAAGCGCACCGCAACATCCGTTCTGAACGTCTCCTGCGATGCACGCTCGGCCTCGACCATCTGCGCTTTGTAATCAACGAGTTCGGTATTGCGGAGGCGGCGGACCAGATCGGCAATCCACTCGAGCGAGAGACGCCAGTCTTCCAGTACGGCACCGCCGGGGCTTTCCCGGTGTTGCATGCAGAACTGCTGGAGTTTGAGAGAGCCATTGCGCGCATTGGTGTCGCGCTCACCAAGGCGGTTTCTGCGCTGCACTCGGCAATGCTGCTCCGCGCCGGCCCAGTCGTCCGCGAAGCGCTCTGCCAACTTGTCCCACTGATCTGCCGCAAAGTCCTCGTCAAACGAAGTCGCCCTGCGAGTTTCTTCCGCTTGCTCTTTCGCTTCCTCGGCTTCCATCGCAGACTTTTCGGCTACCTGCGAGGATTGTTCGCTCAGCGTCTTGAGTCTGGCCTCCTTGGCGGTTGCGTTGAGCAGCTTCTGGCGTGACTCGTGAATCCTGCTGTTGATTTCCTCGATCTGGCGGCAAAGCAGCGCGTAGTCCTCATCGGACTGCTCTTCCAGGCTTCGCCGCTTACCTTCTGCGTCCCTTCGATTGTCCCGCGCGCGCTCGAGTGAAGCCGTCAGGTCCTTTGTCAGGACTTGCTCGGAAGGGATGGAGGACAGCACATCCGCGAGCGCCTTCGAGTCATTGAGTAGCTTTTCGGCCGCAATTTTTTCGTGCTCCAGGCGCTTTATCTCGGCGTCGATGAATTCCTGGTGCGCGCCCGCTTTGATGCCGAGCCGGAGCATGTGTGTCGGCACCGGCCGAATGCGCTCAATCGTGACGTCACCCACAAGCATGCCATCCGGGGTGAGCGCCCGGCCACCGGCGAGAGCCTCCTCATCGGTTTCAGACTGCCGGATCGTGCCAAGAAGCTTTCGGACAAACGCCACCGCAACAGCATCCTCTCCGGCCACGAGCTCGGCGACCGATCCGCTCTGTGGCAATCGATCGAGCCTGATCTGGCTTGGGCGAACGAGCTTTACACCATAGACCGCACCGCGCCCCATGAGGGTGCGATACAGGGAGAACGCCGGCTTCTCGTCACGCTCATCGACCAGGAGCGCCGTGAGATTGGCGTCGTTCAGGAGCCCCTCGATGGCCGGTTGCCAGCGCTCCTCTGTCACACGAACCAAATCGCAAACGGGCGTTGAACTCACCCCGTGATCCGCAAGGTGGCGCATCAGGCTCGCAACGCCGGCCGGCAAAGGGGCCTTACCCTGGCGCGCGCGCTCTAGGTTCTCTTTTGCACTGGCGAGTGCCTGCTCCAAATCGGAAACCACGGTATTTTGGTTCGACCACGCATTCAATACCCGCGAATGAGCGTCCCGCGCTATCTTGACCGCCTTGGTGAGCATGCCACTTCGCAGGCTCTCAAGGTCCGTCCCAGCCCCTTCGATGTCCTCTGCGGCAGCGCGCAATCGCGGTGCTTCCTGCTCTAGCAGTGGCTGGGCGGCGGCATGCTTCAAGACCGAGCAGAGTTGGGCGAGTTTCTCGGAGGCTTCCCTATCCGCGCTTTCCGCGTCACGGTTTAGCTTCTCGATCTGGCCCGGGAGATGCGCAAGCGCGTCGTGGGCCTTATGTGAGTCGCGTTGTTGTTTGAGGCTACGGTCATCAGCTTCGAGCCCGGCCACCTCCATTTCAGTGGTGCGCTTGTGCTCCTCGGCAAGTGCATGGTTCTCCGCATCGTCAACCGCCTTCCCCTGTGCGGCATTGGCTTCGTCCATCGCGTGTTCGCCATGGACGTCTGCTGCGAGTACCTGCCACGCGCCTGCGCGCCGCTCGAGTTTGTCCGCCTCGATGAAGAGCTTCTCGATTTCTGCCCCTTCGCGAATTCGTCGCTCGACATCCTCGACCATGACCCTCAAGCGACGGAAAGTCTCGGTCAGTTCGCGAAACGCCTTGATGTTCGTTGGCCGGGATTCGAGCACCTCATCGCGAATGATCGAATCGACGGACTTGTCGAAGCGCAACCGCATTGCGAATCGGAAGGCCCGCTTAAAGAGCGCGACGCTGCCCGCATCCTTGCCGGCACTCATCAGCAGCAGAAAAGCCTTGATGAATTTCTCGCTCGAATCGAAGAAGAGATCCTCGGCGTGGCCGCAGACGCTTTCCACCCGTCGGGCCAGATCGGCACGAAACGTTCTCCAGTCCCGCGGACTTTCCTGCCCATCGCGTGAGGTCATGTGATCACCGAGCGTCAGTTCGACGCCGTCGGCGAGATATCGACCCAGCACGTTGTGCTGTTCACTGTCGCCGCTCGCTTCGATCGCAACGCCCATCGAAACCGGCCGGTTGCGGGACGGATCACGCCAAACCAACGTGATGTAGGTGTTCGCGCGCTGGCGGATACGGTCCTCCGGGTTCTCGCCAAACTGCCCAAGGCAATAGCCGCGTATCGATCGGGAACTCTTGGTCGACTCGTCCGCCTGCGCGTTCAGGGCGGTGAGATTCGAATTTGCACCGAACATCGCGATCTGCACGGCGTCCAGAAAACTCGATTTGCCCGATCCGTTGGCACCAAAGATCCCGGTCGATTCGCCGGGGGATAGCGTGAATCGTTCGTAAGCGAAGAACTGGACAAGGTGCACCGCTTCAAGCTTCATCGTTGAGCCCCTCCGCCGTTTCGCTCGCGTCTTCCTCTTCTGGCCCTTCATTACCAGCCGAGGCATCGGCCGAATTACCCCACCGGGCGAGTCTCGCCAGCGCTGTTTCGCCAAGCACTTCGATGATCCCGGGCCGGATCACGACCGAGTAGCCTGCGCCGTCGTCCAACTCATCACTGCCACGGCGCGCGATCCCCCAGCGCTTCATGACCCGCAGAGCAGCATCGAATTCCGCCTTGGACGGCATCTCGCGACCAGTCATCAGTCGGAATTTTTCTCCCAGTTCCACTGAATCGACGACGACCTCACCGTCATCAGTGAGTCCGCCTGCGCGAGCGAATTCGTCATAGACCCCGCGAAGCACCAATGCTACAAGCGTGTGCATCGTCGAGGCTGGTGTCGATGCACCATGGCGTGGCGTTGCAACGAGGTAACGCAACTGCCGATTGACGGTAAGTTCAATCCCGATTGGATCGAGCACCTCACGGAAAAGCCGCTCGTAGCGATCGACCAGCCAGTACGCGGCGCGCGAACCACGGTCAGCGTGATACAGGACTTGCTCCGCCGTCAGCCGATAAGCTGTGCGCTCAAAGTCTTCTGCTGCATATTGGCCGTTCGATCGCTCGGCTACGAGATCCCAGTCCACTTAGCGCTCCCTGATCTTGATGGCAAAGCGACGCCCGCTCAGTAGCGCATCGAGGGGTTCGGACTCGCCTTGGTCAGGCACGACATCGAATCCCCTTGCCTGCGCCCGCGCATTACGTCGCATTTGTTCCGTGCCGCCCATCGCCAGCGCGATATCGGCCAGTGCCTGCTTGGCAACCACGGCTTCAATGCTGTCGATCTCGAGCCTATCGCTGGAGATACGGCCCTGTTCGTCCGCTTGGGATGCAACGAAGGCCGTAAGCCGCTCAGGCGTTATCTGACGCGCCTCGAGAATCCGGTTTGCGATCCGCATCAAAGCAATATCGCGATCCGTCGGTATCGATCGACGCAGCGCATCAGGCGGCGGGCGCTCCACCGTGCGTCTTGGCTCGGCCAGGCTCCCCGATGCCAGCATAGGACCTGGGGAGCAAGGTACGACAACCTCAGGCGCATCGACGAGTGCGTTAATCGCGCTCTTCAGCAAATCATCGACCGGGCGAAGCGAGCGCAGCCGATAATCGAGGAAGGTCAGCGCTAGTTTGTTCGCACGCCGTACCTCGCTATCCAAGCGGTCCAGGTACTCGTCGATTCTCGAGAGTTCGCGCAAACGGTCGAAATCGCGCTCGAGCAAGCGCTTTGCCCTGGCTTCGTCGCCGCCGCAGCGTCGGGTCTGGTAGGAGTGCTGAAGCCGGCCCCGGACTTCTGCACTGGCCGCAAGGCGCTCGACGAGTTCCAGTATGTGTTGGCGGCGGCTCAACGGATGCTCGCGGGTTCTCAGCTCCCGGTAGTCACCGATGAAGATGTCGGTCACGTAGTCGTTGAAGAAGCGGCGCACGTATTCCCCAGTAGAGAGCTCGGGCGTAAGCCCAGCCATAACATCGCGCACGTTCAAGCCGGTGTTGCGCACGTGCTCGAGTAGATTTCGTGCCTGCTCCGCTGCCTCCGCGAGGGAGTCACCGTCCATCTCCTCCGAGACGATGCGGAGGTTGGCATCTATTGACCTGACCTTTCCGGCCACGAAGAGCGGGCCAGTCTCTGCGAAGGTAACGAGCTGCGTGAGAAACTGACTTACGGCAGGCGACATGCCGACGCGTTTTTCCACACCGTGACGGTCGGTGCGCAGCCAGCCCGTGTCGATGAGCCTTTGCAGCACCGTGTTTGCGCGAATGCCGAGCGGCGTGGCCGGATCCTCGCCTTCGTCTTCCCAGTCGAGTTCCACGAGGACATCTTCGATATCGCGCGTCATGTCACGTTGAGCGAACCCTTCGCTCGGCGCCAGTGTGGCGTCCGGGCCAAAGCGACGGACATGGAGTGCGCAAAGCAGCGTCCAGAACTGCTGCCGGTTTGCAGAGGCGAGTGGCGAAAAGATGCGCTCCGGCAGTCGGCGGAAGAGTTGCTCGGCCGCCTTCCCGAAACGCACAGAAAAAAAATCGATCATGGCATAAGGAGCGAGGTAAGCATCAAAGCATGGGGCTCAAGTGCCATGGGGTTAAAATATGCAAGACTCCTTGAATCAAAGCTCATTAAATTGCCCGCACTTACTTCAGCCTTCCGTAGGCAAACCAGCTAGCGCATGGTTACATTGCAGGTACTTCGCAAAGCTCAGCTATATCATCACGCACCTGCCATCCGCTGGATACTACCTGAAGGCCACTTCGGCCGAGTTGCTGAAGTAGATCATCCGGCAGATTTCAGAGTGAAGCAGCCCGTGAGGCCAGGGCTACCGCGGCTGCGCAAATTGCATGCTCGACGGGCTCGCCGTGAGCCCAAGTTGCCAGCGCTCTGCCTAAATTTTTTGCGAATCGAGCCTGTCTTTGCGGAGCAGAGGGGCTCCCGTGGTCTGTGGCACCATGCATTATAGGTAGCTGCGGCAGCCCTACCCGTCAGGCGTCTGGTCTGGAGAACATGTCTCCGTCCGCTCCTGGCTGAATTGTACGCATTCAGCATCTGGCCCGAAAGCAGCCGCTCGTTTCCCCAATCGACAAGGGACACAGTCCAAACGTCCTTCTTGCGCACAAGTTGCTAAACTTCTTCCATGACCAAGTCAGAACTCATCCGTTGCATCGGAGAACGATTCCCGACGCTGACGGTGGCCGATGTGGACGCGGCAGTGAGCCTCATTTTGGAACAAATGACCCAAACGCTCGCGGTCGGTGACCGGATCGAGATCCGTGGGTTTGGTAGTTTTGCACGGAACTACCGTCCGCCGCGTCAGGGACGCAACCCCAAGACCGGCCAAAAGGTCGAGATCCCGGCCAAGCATGTCCCGCATTTCAAGGCGGGCAAAGAATTGCGCGCTCGAGTTGATGCCACCGCCGCGCCGGATACCAATCAGCGGCGGCGCAAATACACCCTCAACGAGTTGCTGGCCCAGTGCAAACCGGACGCCCCGTCGCCGCGGGTATCCGGCTGGGACGGCATGGCGCCGCTAGGCAAGGCACTCCTGTAAGTTGCTTCGGCGAAACGGCATTTGCGTCGCTCAGCATTATCGGCGACCGCGGGAGAACAATCAGACGCCTTATCGGTTGATCGGTGTCTGATTCGATGGCGCACCCATTCGGAGATGGACAACGGATGGCTTCTGCCTTCCTTGGTCAGCGGCATCGTGCGGCACGACTTGATTGGGAGACATCGGAATATGACAGAAATCTGTGGCTTTCTCACCCCGACTGGTGTCCCGCATGAGGCCAGGCGCCGCCGACTGCCGGGTCATCTGCCGGATACACGAAGGGCGGACGCCTGATGGGAATCTCGAACCGCAGGTTTTTGCTTGATCAGGACGATCATCTGTACCAACTGCCCAACTCAACGTACGAGCGGATGCTGCAAGACCCGGGCAGTCACCCTATTACCCGCTTCGCGAGTCAGCGCGTACGCATGGCCGACCTGCTGGTTGAACTTGTGGATCGTCAGCCGAGGCGCGTAGTTCGCAGTGCCTATGGCATTCTCACCTTCAACGCAGAAGGGTGCTTTGACCCGAACACATTCGAGCGCCAGCAATGGGCGCGTGCCGAACAAGCATTGGCGCCGCTGTCCACCGAGCTTGGCAGTACATCAACCGTCGTCGACGCCAAAACGCGCTTCGTCGCCCAAGGAGGGCAATGGACCCCATCGCGGGCATTGGCGTGTCGAATCCGCGATGCTGCGCTGGAGAGAGGGACTTACACACGATTGGTCGTGAGCCCTTCGCGGCCTATCCCTTCCTCACGGTGAGTCCCATGCAGGAATCTCCTGAACAAGCGATCAAGCGTTACTTGCAAAGCGGTGAGTACGACACGCACTTCCGGGCATGGCCAGGGGGCAGCTACCTCGGTCGCGTCCAGCAGGGGGATGCGGCCCTGCGTAAAGTGCTGAGATCTGCGATCCACGAGCGAACCACGTGCGCCGCCGCTCCAGCGGCCCTGGTCGAATTGGATGTCGTCGCGTTCACCCGCCGGAAGGTACTCCCCATGGTTCAGGGACTCTTTCCCCGCCACGAACAGGCGTGCGTCCTCGACATGCTCGAGCGTTCGGTTGCCTTTCTCACGCCGGTGACGATTGATCAGGTGCTCGAGCAAAAAGTCGATGGCTCAGCACGGCTTGGGATCTGGCAAACCTCTTTCTCGCCGGCGTCAAGGCCGAAATCCTTTCCGACGATGCCCCCTACCTTGTGGGTCTGAGCGAGGAGACGACGTGCTACCTCTCGGCAGCATATTTCGACGCCTCGGGGCGCTTCGACGACTTCCTGGTTCACGAGGTGGCCCATATTTTTCACAACTGCAAGCGCAGCACCATTGGGTTACGCGAGCCCCGGCAGCAAGAGTGGCTGCTAGAGATCGACTACGCCAAGCGCGAGACCTTCGCGTATGCCTGCGAGACTTACAGCCGCATTCACCCGTTGGGCAAGGGGCCACGAGCACGACAGATGCTGCTTACAGAATACGCGCAAGGGCCAATGCCGTCAGACGATCGGGTGGATGTCGCTGAGTACCTCGATATCCTCGGCGAGGCCGTGGTCGCGCGCAATGGCTGGAAACGCATCCTGACGCGCTGCGCGCCGCCCCGACATCGGCAGAGCCCGATGCCTCAATGACTGATCTGACAGAACTGCGGAACGAACTGCGTAGGCTGCGCCGCTGCGACCTGCTCATCATTGCTGAGCGCGCGGCCGAACTCGTGTCCAAGGCCAATCTAAAGCCACTCTTGAGTGACTTCATGCATGTCGATGTCCTGGTTGTACCAGGGGCAATGCCAGTTCCTTTGATCGAAGAAATCCAGAAGTTCTACAGTGAGAGCTGTGACGGCCGGTACTTCGAGCAGTTTGAGGCCAATGCCAAGAACTACAAGGAACACTCAAGGGGCACGGACGCATTTGTTGCCGAAGTCGACCGCTTACTACGCAAGTGTGTCCAAGCAGTCGGGCATCAACCGGGCGCCTCAGTCCGCGAAGCCTTCGAGGTCCTCTTCGGGTTGCTACGTCGCATCGATGAATCACCTGACGATGTGGTCTACTTCGCCGACGAAGCCGGCTCATGGCAGCTTGGCGTCAACTGGCGAATGGTGTTCCCCGCCTACTTTCGATGCTTGGCCGAGATGGCCTCTCCCGGAGAATTCGCTATAACCATTGACCAGATGATCCGTGCCTTCGCTGAGCATGAGCGGCCACTGCATCTGAGAACGGCATATCAGGTGGCGTCGGCCGCGCAGCAGGCCGCACTTCGAGCAGGTCAGGCGTCAGCTTTCAGGTAGGGAGCAAACTCTTGCCTAAATGACAGCAGTCGGCCGAGGCCGTGTAAAAACGGTCGCCGTGATATGATATTAGCATTAATATCAGCGTGATCAGTGGCCATGAAGCGATTCATCGAAGGTGAGAGCCGCACACAGGGGGCGCTGCTGCCTGAGAGGCTAGATGACTTCGTCTCCGAGACCAATCCGGTTCGGGTCATCGATGTCTTCGTCGATGAACTCGATCTGCGCAAGCTGGGGTTCGCTGGCGTTGATCCAGCAGCTACTGGCAGACCGGCCTATCACCCGGCGGCGCTGCTCAAGCTCTACATCTACGGGTACCTGAACCGGATTCAATCTAGTCGGCGCCTGGAGCGCGAGGCGCAGCGCAACCTGGAGTTGATGTGGCTCGTCGAGCGTCTGACGCCCGACTTCAAGACCATTGCCAACTTCCGCAAGGACAATCCGAAGGGGATCCGCGGCGTCTGTCGCCAGTTCGTCGTGTTGTGCCGGGAGCTGGGACTCTTCGCCGAAGCGGTAGTCGCTATCGACGGCAGCAAGTTCAAGGCGGTCAATAACCGCGACCGCAACTTCACCAGCGCCAAGTTGCAGCGGCGCATGCAAGAAATCGAAGCGAGCATCGAGCGTTACCTTGTTGAGATGGACAGCGCCGACCGGCAGGAACCAGCCGTGGCGCAGGTGAAGAAGGCGCGGCTGCAGGACAAGGTCACGACCTTGAAGGAGCGGATGAAGGAACTCGAAGCGATTGGCGTCCAGCTCGAGAACACGCCCGACAAGCAGATCTCCCTCACGGATCCCGACGCCCGATCCATGAAAACCCGGGGCACCGGCATCGTGGGCTACAACGTGCAGACGGCCGTCGACACGAAGAACCACCTGATCGTCGCCCACGAGGTGACCAACGACGGGCTCGACCGGGATCAACTGAGCAAGATGGGCAAGCAGGCCCGCAAGGCGATGCGGGTGGAGTACCTCACGGCAATCGCCGACCGGGGCTATTTCAAGAGCGAGGAAATCCTCGCCTGCCACAAGGCCGGCATCGTGCCACTTGTCCCGAAGAGCAGCACCTCCGGAGCAAAGTTTGACGGTCGTTTTGACAAAGCTGATTTCGTCTATCGTGTCGAGGATGACGAGTACGTCTGTCCGGCTGGCGAACGCCTGATCTGGCGCTACACGAGCGTTGAGGGCGGGCTGACGATGAATCGCTACTGGAGCTCATCCTGCCCGCGGTGTGCCATCAAGGACCAATGCACCCCCAGTGACTACCGGCGTGTGAGCCGCTGGGCGCATGAAGAAGAGTTGGAGGCCATGCAGGCGCGGCTCGATCAGGCGCCGGACAGCATGCGTATCCGGCGTCGGACCGTTGAACATCCCTTCGGTACCCTCAAGGCGTGGATGGGCGCGACTCACTTTCTGACCAAGGGTCTCGAACGCGTCCGAACGGAGATGAGTCTGCACGTTCTGGCATACAACCTGAAGCGGGTAATGAATCTGATCGGACATGAGGCGCTGATGGCGGCGGTGAAGGGCTGAAAGGCCCTTTTTGCAGCTCAGCTGAACTGATTTGTCGCGTTCGAATTCATTGGCTTGCCGCTGCGGTGTCTGGAGGCGTCTGATTCTCGGCGCACCGGCGAGTTTTTACACGGCCTCGGCCATAACCAGTCGGTTACCCCCTCTCTGCGACGGACGGTGAAGGGGCTGCTCCGCTCCAAGACCTGCCGGACGATCTACTTCAGGACGTCGGCCAGAGCTGCCCCCGTGGTACTTCCAGAAGTAGGTCTGCATAGATGCCAGTCGCTGACAGTGGAGGCGAACTGTTTGCGGAGTGAAGGGGCGCGCGGACGTGGTAGGCGTTCGGCATGTAAAATGCCTTCGACAGATTGATTCTCTCGGCAATGGGATAAAAGGAAGCATCTTGGACATCGAAATTTGGGACGGCGGACTACAAGAACAAGAGGTCGAGGCAATCAATAAGATCAAGGCGGCGTTCGCGGGTACTCTCCCTGCTGGCAAGTTCCAAAGTGGAGGCAACTCCCTCCGGGACCAGCTCCAAAACAAGCTTGGACGCCCACAAAACCAACCGTGGAAAGGATATGCAGGGTTCAGGTTCGTCGATTCCAAGGGCAAGGAAGGTGAGTTTGATCTGGTTATCGTGACTCACTGCAACGTCATCATCGTCGAATTGAAGGATTGGAACCATGAATCCGTAACGGCTAACGGGGATGTCTGGTTCAAGGGCGACAAAAACATGGGACGCTCGCCCGTCAGCGTCACGAGAAACAAAAAGTTCTTGCTGGATAACAAGCTGAAAAGGCTTTCATCTCGTTTTACCAACAAGAAGTACCTGCCGCGAGTTCATTTTTTTGTCGTCATGACTGGAAATGCTGATTTTAGTCAGCTTCCTGAGGTCGACCTTCAACACACGATTTCCCTGAAAGAGTTTCTACGGTTCTCGGATAAGGGTAAGTTCAACGATTACTTCCGTCCGCATCCCGATTCGCAAGTCTTGAATCAAGACATTCCGGTCTTTGACGAGCTATTTCTGAAGGGCAATACAGCACCGAAGGCTCTGAAAATTGGAGGGTACACAGCGGTCGAGGAAATTTTCGAGCATCCTAATTTTGTATATAAGGAATATCTGGCAAGTTCGGAAATCTCGAAGGGTACCGAGGCTCTGCTGCGGGTCTGGAACTTCAAGAAACTCCAAGGCAACAAGGCTATTACCCCACAGGGCAGGGCTGAAATCGTATCTCGCGAGCGGGAGGTGTTGCAGTTCATCAACCACCAGAATCGCGACCTGTACAACCACTGCCTACGCTCTCTAACAAGCTTCGAAAAGGATGAGGTTACATCCCAGTATAGCGAGGTTTATGAGCTTCCGCCTGGGCATGTGAGGTTCAACGAATTCGTGGGCAAATATGGTCAGTCCTTTACCCAGACTGATCGACTGAATCTCACGAAGCTGCTCCTCGCGAAGTTCGGCGACCTGCATGAGATCAAGATTGCCCACCGAGACGTTGCAGACCATAGTCTGTGGTTGTCGCCTTCGAAGGAAATTGCGCTCTCTAATTTCATCTCCGCATACCACCAACCGATTGGAACGGTCGGTGATTATCGGAGCAGTCTTTCGGTAGGGGCTGTCGAGGTAAAGGAGATGCTGGACGGTTCGTCATCGACCCCATTCCAGCAGGACGTGCATGCTCTTGGGCTTGTGGCGTGGCATCTGCTGACGGCTCAAAGAATGTCTCAGAAAAGCTTGGAGAACATTCAGAACGAGATGCTATCAAGCAGTGAGTGGTATGCAAACATTCTTCTTGATGCAGTGACAGGGAGATTCAAGGATGCATCGGCATTCTTCGATGCCTTGAAGCGTGCAGAACCGCAGGGCGAGTCGATACCAACCTTCGACGAATCTGAACTGGAAGCCTATCGCCATCCCATAAATCATACGCGGCAGTTTCCAGACGAGGGTGAGTTTCTGGTTTCGACTGATGATAAAGAGGTCTATGTCTCAGAGGAAAGGCTCGTCAAAGCTTGGTTAAATGTTGGCGGCAAAGGAGATGATTCGGTAAGCAATTTCCGCGTACTTACTTTTTTGAGGCGCTTGGACAAGCTGGCAGCAGTGAATCCCACTTATCTGCCACGAATTCATGAATACGGACTCGCGGCAAGGTCCGGCAGCATGTATCTGGTGACCGACGAGGTTGATGGTACGACGTGGGCTGATGCTGCAATTGATGACTCGGACAAATTAGGCGTTATCGAGAAACTGACTGATGCCGTTGAACATCTTCACGAACTCGGAATTTCGCATGGCGACCTTCACCCTGGCAACGTAATGCTGGATAGGAAAACGGGGAATGTATATCTGATAGATATTCCTGACTTTTGCCACAACACTGCCGAAGCCAAAAATCATCGGTATAGCCCGGAGAACATTGACGGAAGTTCCGCCGAACAGCGGGATATTTTCGCTGTGCTTCGAATCTCTTGTGAAATGCTCGGCATGGAGTGGGGTGAGGAGTCCAAGGGCTATCCGAGAATCTCGGATGTGTTTCAGTCGGAACTGAGCGACATAGAGTTTGGTTTCAGGGATTTGGGGCGGTTCAAAAAGGCTCTGACGACCGCAGCCGAAGTGAAGGAACAGCAATTTGTCGAAATAGCACTCAGCAATTTTAATGAGCAGATGACGATATTGCCCGACAACGGGCATCTGTACGTCAAGGTAGAGGCTCCGAAGCAAGGAAAGAGCGATTACTCGGTGACGTTTTCCGGCATTGGTGGGTCGTTTGTCGCCTTCTACGACAAGGAACAGCGGTGCTTTGTCGGAGGGTTACCCCCTCGAATCAGATCTGATGTCCATTTCAGGGTGGCAGAAGAAAGCCAATTCGAAATCAGCACGGCAATTCGTATCAAGCCAGGTCGACCGGCTCAACTTTCAGGCTTGTCTGAACATCTTCGGGATGATGACGCGTTTCATCGTGCAATCGAGATGCTCCAGACGGTTCCGCCAGAAATTGATGAGTCGGGGTTGAGCCAACAACTCAAGGATGTGTTCGAAAGGGCGGCTGCTTCCGTTGGGGAGGACCGCTCTGATATTTCGGTCGATATTTCGACTCAGGCACTTTGGCGGGCAATCCTCGCCACGGAGACCGAATCAAGTCCGAATATCGAGTTGAATGGTGCCTCGATTAAGCCATCGGATACCGATTCTGAACTGATACTTCCTTACGAGGCGGACATCGATCCGCTTGGCGCTTTCGCAAGCACGGATGAAGTCGAGGCTCTTCTCATTGATCAGGATGGAGCAGAAAAAGTAATCGGGGAGGTCTTTCTAAAAAAATCAGCGTTGAATGAAGTTCGACTGAACAAAGTCCGTGGTTCAGCCTATGGTCTTAAAGATGGCGACTCCGTCTTCTTCAGGACGAAACAAGACAGGGCTTCATACCGCAAACGGAAGGCTGCTCTTGAAAGGCTACTTGATAGGGAGGGGGTCTTGCCTGACCTGCTCGATTTATTCGACCCCGCCTGTAACAAGGATGCAACGCCATACAACATTTCTGTCACTGGCGAGGATTTCACCAGATACGACCGCGAAGACCAGCATGGAAACAAGATTAGCCTCAACGAGCAACAGCGTGAGGCATTCACCAAGCTGCTGAACTACGGACCTCTGTCGCTTTTGCAAGGACCGCCTGGAACAGGGAAGACGGAATTCATCGCTGCATTCGTCCACTTTCTCGTTGAGAAGTTGGATGTGCGAAGAATCTTGATGGTCAGCCAATCACACGAAGCGGTCAACACGGCTGCGGAACGGATAAGGAAGCACTGCGGGAGATTGGGAACTTCGCTCGAAGTCGTCAGGTTCAGCAACCGTGAAGGGGCGGTTTCGCATGGACTGAAAGACGTCTACTCCCATGCTATCACAGCAGAAAAGCGCGAGTTGTTCAACGCCGAATATCGCTACCGTGTCGCTGCTCTGTCGGATGCGCTGGGTCTCGATCCTGAATTCATCTCCAAGGTCGTCGAGGCGGAGTTGAAACTGTTCAAGCAGATTGACCATCTCGAATCCTTGCTCAAGAACTTCGAGAACGTAGGCGACGAGGAGGATATCAAAGCCCTCAAACCGATCGTGGTCGAACTCAATGAGACTATCCGCACCAAACTTCAAGCGGACTACGGTATTTCACTTTCACTGGAAAGCAAGGTTTCGGAAGCGAAGTCTATCCTGCTCTCCAATATTTGCTCCGAGTATGGCGTCCGTCCAAATGAAGCCAAACGAGTTAGGGCATTGGCTCAGATATCCCGTGATATCCAGGACGCACTGTCGGCGGAAAGGGTCAATTGCGACGAGTTCTACGCCCGCTCGAGACAACTGGTTACCGGAACCTGTGTCGGTATTGGGCAAGGACACATCGGTATTCACGACAACATCTATGATTTCGTAATCATTGATGAGGCGGCTCGTTCAATATCCAGCGAACTGGCAATTGCAATGCAGTCGGCGAAACGCGTCCTTCTGGTCGGCGACCATTTGCAATTGCCACCCCTGTATTCCGACGCTCACAAAGCTGCTCTGGCACGCCGACTTGGCATCAATGACAAGCACACCGAGCTTGATGAAGTATTGCGAAGCGACTTTGCGCGGGCTTTCAATTCGAAATATGGGAAGCAAACGAGCGCTACGTTGCTTACTCAGTATCGTATGGCTCCTTCCATCGGCAATCTGGTTTCCCATACCTTCTACGACGGCAAGCTGAACAATGGAGATCGGGCTATTCCCGAGATCTATGAGGGTGCTCCGAACTCGCTTCGTTCCGCCGTAACTTGGCTCGACACTTCGTCGCTTGGAGAACAAGCCAATCACCAGAGCGACCGTGGCGTCAGCATTTACAACCGTTGCGAGGCAGAACAGGTCATCGACCTGCTCAAGCAGATTTCAGAGAGCGGTCAATTCCTGACCGACCTTTCTAATCTCAAGGACAAAGATGATGCGCTGATCGGTGTCATCTGTATGTATGCCGAACAAAAGCGCTTGATTCGGCAGAAGTTCAACCAGGGGATTTGGAGCGATGGGTTCAAGGCATTGGTGAAAATCGACACTGTCGATAGCTACCAGGGCAAGGAAAACCGAATCATTATCTTGAGCCTGACGCGTTCCGACAAACAGAAGAGTCCAGGCTTCCTGCGCACACCCAATCGAATAAACGTTGCGATGTCCAGAGCAATGGATCGGCTGCTAATCATTGGCAACGTGGAGATGTGGCAGACACACAACAAGGACAAGCCTCTCGGACAGGTTGTTTCCTACATGAACGATATGGGCGAGGACGCCGGCTACAAGTTCATGTCCGCGAAGAAGAACCGCTAAGGTGACGACATTGGAAAACACTACGATTTATCACGAGATTGACTTCCTGTTGCCTGCGCAACGCTTCAACATCAGTTTCTCGTACATCACCCAGAAGGGGCTGCCATTCGTTCGGGAATTCGTACTTCGTTTAATCCACCTTGCGCCAATGTCTATGTCGCAGGTCGCGACCTTCTTCGGCTTTTCGCGAAAGGAAGTTCAAGAGGCGATTGATGACCTCGTCGAACGCGGCGAACTGACATTGTCCGAAAATGGTCGTCTGACTCTTACGGAGAAATCCTGTGGTTACTTCACGGAACTCGGCGAGGTTCCTCGTTTGTCGCTGCTTCGAGACAGTACGGCTTGCTTGTCTTTCGACCTCGCAACCTTCTCATGCCTTGGGAAAGACAACTCTTCGGAAAAGTGGAAAGCTGGTCTTTCAATCAAGGTCGACGACGAGAACGCATCCTGTAGCCAGATGCATGTGGAAAAGCATTTCCAGCGTCAGTTCCATGAAATCTTGCAGAAGGGATTTCTTTCAAGATCGCTGACCCAGGATGAAAAGGACTCGCCGAATGTCTACACCGTGAATTCGGTGAACAAGATTAAACAGATGCCCGTCAGACTACCGGTCCAGTTCAAGGTCGACGCGGACGGTAGAAGCGTCGAGCGGGAAGATTTCGAGAAGCTAAGAAATTCAGACTACGTGCATGAGCGAATCTCGTTGGAGCTTGACCGCTTGGCAAGACCCAGTAATTTCGGGGAAATCGCGAAAGCGATGCTCGACATTGGGGACGGCGAGACGTTGAAGCTCTTCGACTCGAAGGGAAGTTCCGTCAGTCTGCAATTCTTCGAAGACCTAGCGAAGCTGGAAGTCAATAGTCAGAATAAGAGAACCACCTTTCTCGGACCGATCTATTCGTCGGAAAATTGGGAATTGCTCCAGATAAACTTGGCTCCCATCATCAAGGCAAGGAGAGAAAGCAAGGCGGACGTTGGGCAAACCCCTTTCCTTTGGCTTGCACCCAGCGACCCGTATTGGGGAAAGAGCAGCAATCTCCAGGTGAGAGTCAGCGAGATTCTCAGCATTGCGAGCACGAAGGAGAAGAGGCTCTATTCGCCGACCATCTATTTGCCTGTCTCCGGACCAGATGACCAGAAGACCGCCCGCCAGTGGAAATGGGAGTTCGACCCTAACACCGAGAAGGTTCATGGGTTGATTGAGGGCTTCCTTGGCGGGAATGTCGAGGTGATGCACTTCGAAGGCGAGTTTGTGGTTGTCGTTTATCACGTCTCATTGCCTGACTCTTACCCCGTCAGCCTTCCAATCGGATTCATCAGTGCCGACAAAGATGTCGTTGCGGCTGTCGGACGGCTTGTTACGGCATATGTAGAAGGCAGTTCTGGGTTTGAACGTCCTAACGACTGTGGATTACTGTCCCGTATCGGGCGTAATGAATAATCACGATTAGAATTGAGTTGTAGAGTTTGGCTTGTAGTGCTGCCCCAATGGGCTCCGTAACATTTTTATACGTCTGTTTTATCCTTTAACCCTGACACTAGGCGCGAATCGGCTGAATTGCCGATTTTGCCGAGGACTTTTCGCTGATTGGATGGCTGGAGCGCGGCTGCTACACTCGGATACCCGCCATTAATCCGCCGAAGACGTGAACGAGTGGAGTGGGTCGTCAACATTCGATCGCACGAACTACTAGGTCGATGCCTGCTCCCCCTGTCTTGCAATCAATCGGCCGAATCATGCGGTCATGAAAATGTGAAGTATCCGTAGAAAGGCCGGTGCCCCATCGGGACACCGGCTGGTGGAGGAACGTCAAGGCGCAACCAACTGCCGCGCCAGGGCGACCTCGATCGAGTCGCCATCCTGGTTGAGCACGTCGAGCCCCGACTCGGGGACATCGCCCGACGTGCTTTGCGACACGAGGATCTTCTTGGCCATCAGGGACAGGCACGTCATCTGCGACGTGGCCGCGTACCCTAGGTAGACCACCTTCACGGATTGCTTCTGACCGATGCGCCAGGAACGGCGTGCGGCCTGCTGCAAGGTGTAGATGTTCCACCCCGACTGCATGAACACAATCGTCGGGAACTCCAGCAAGTCCAGCCCCGTCTTGACCAGCTCGGGGTTGGTGATGAGGACATCGATGCCCCGGTCGAGCTGCTCGGCGATCCAGTCTTCCCGGCGGCTGGCGTCCACGCTTGCACGCAGTACCGCCACCTTGAAGCCTTCCTGCTCCAGCAGCACCTTCAAACGCGACGTGGTGTCGCGCGTGCTGGTGTAGACCGAATAGACCAGGGTCTTGCGACCCTCGGCCTTCTCGGCTCGGCAGATGTCGAGCATCTCCCGCTCCTTGGGCATGATTTCCAGCTCATTAAACTGAGCCGGTGTGAAGGCCAGCGTCTGGCGCGTGCGCGGGTGGCGCACGGCTTCAGCCCTGAAGCAGCAGTCGGGCCATGCGAGCAGCACGTTGAGCACGACCCCCAGCAAGGTGGTATCCCGCTTGCGCAGGGCCTCCTTGAGTTCGGCGGTCAGCCGCATGGACAGATCACGGTAGGCATCAGCCTGCTCCGCATCCATGGCGATCTCCCGGAACTCCTCGTCATACGGAGGCAGGACGCCGCCGATGTCGCGCAGTTTCAGGAAGACCGTGTACGGCAGGATGCAGCGCAGCACGCCCTTGGGGCCGAAGCCCGGTGCCTTGACTGTTCTGACCGTGACCTTGCTGCCCTTGGCCGTCTTGTGTGCCGGGCCATCGGACTCGGAGTAGATGTCCTTGAGGACACCGTGATCCCGCATGAACGCCATTGCCGCGGCGCTCATGCTGCCAGTTCCGCTCGGTCGGTAGCCGTCTTCGATCATGCGCCCAGGCAAGGCCCGGAACAGCAAATGGAACAGATCATCGGCATAGCCGCCCATCAGGGTGCCTGTGAGCAGCACAGTCTTGCGAGCCTTGGCTGCCAAGACGCCCATCGCCTGGCCTTGTGCCGACCCGCCCGTTTTGTACTCGTGGGCTTCGTCGGCAATGAGAAGATCGAACGTGCCTTGCGGGAGGTGGCGTTTGACGTACTCCGAGGGTTGGTAACCCCCTTCGCCAAAACCGAACTCCATGCTCGACATCGCGCGTTCCATGCGCTGGGCCTGCCGGTCGGAAAAAACCAACTCCCCCCGGTCATCCATCAGGTTGATGAAGTTGTGGAGGTTGTCGCCGAGCATCGAGGCCAGGAAGCTGTCGCCGAACGTTTTCATCAGCTTCTGTGCAGTGACTTCGCCGATCGTCGGAATACGCTTCAAGGCCCGCAGCACGGCAGAGGACTGATCGCTGCCGGACAAGGTTCGCGGACGAACCAGCGTCCACAGTGCGCCGTCGCAGACATTGCACTTGCGGCGGGATTCCTCTGCTTCCAGATCAAGCGGGTTGATCGGCTCGCCGTCCAGGTTGTTGATGACCGTACCGCAATGGGGGCAAGCCCCGACAGCACCGTAGCGGGTTGGTCTGCGCACGAAGGCGGGTTTCCAGTGGAAGCCCATGCGCATCCTGACCCTGCCGATGATGAAGAACTCTTGCCCCACGGCGGGCGCACCCAATTGCTCGCGCAGCTTGATGAGCTTGATCAGGGTGTCCGGGCCGTTGAGCACCCAGACCTTGCCCCCTGCAACGGTTTCGAGGATTTCCCGACGCCACTTGTAAACCAGGTGGGGCGGACTCAAGACCAGCGTGCGGCGGTAGCCCTCCGCGTTGAGAACGGCCGCCAGCGCAATGCCGACCGTGGTTTTGCCGGTGCCCATCTCGCCATTGACGATCGCGGCGCGCTCGCCCTGGTTGATGAGCAGCTCTGCGGCGGCGTGGACGATTTCAGCCTGGGCGGAAAACAACTTGCGCTTGAGACCGGCCAGCACGAGCTGGCGGCTGGGCCGGGGTATGCCGTCATAGACCGGCGGATTGGCCCGGTTGAGGGAGTCCAGCAGTTCATCGCCGAATTCGGTGACGAAATCCTGCAAGGTGAGAGACAGCCCGGAGGCTTCCGGGTCGAACAGATCGTCCGTGTCGGACGAGGTAGGGACGGCGGGAGCCGCTTCGATGGTAGTGGTCATGGTGATGCTCCAAGTGAATGGGCATGCACCGCCCTCAAGGGCAGTGACATGCCCTTGAGGGTGAGGTGGATGGCAACACGGGGTCACCACCGAGAACGCCTGCCCGCAAGCAGGATGGGAACAGGGCGAGAAGCGGCCCTGCGGATCAGTGGATGGTGACAATCCTCCCCAGCGTGGCTGAGTCGGGCGTCAAATCCCAGGCGCGGATCACCGGCACGAACTTGTCCGTGAGGATGCGGGTTTCGGCGATGGAGCCGTCTTCGCGTTCGCGGTATTCCGTGGTGGTGCTCTTTTGCTTGTAGGTATCGCCCTTGACGGCCAGTGTGCGGCCGCTGGGGGACTGAACGACACCCGAGATCGCACCAGCCGCAAGGGCCAGCGCCAGGTGCCAATGGGACAAGGCCCGAGCCGGGGCACGCGGGGACTGTTGCGCCGCGCCGAGATGGGTCTCGAACGACGGCCACAGCCCCTGCAGACGCCGGGTTTCCTCGGCGAACTGCTCAGGCTCCATGCTGATGCGACAGAAATGCTCCGGCTCGGCAGGCATGGCGGGAACGGCGTAGGGAAGCAGCGTCCATTGGGGCGGCAGCTCCGGTGGCTCGAACTCGCCTTGCCCAACTTGCAGCAGCCGAGTGCGAATGGCTTTCACATCGTCACCCGCCAGCTCGCGCTGACGGGTTCTGCGGCCAAAGATCACGACCTGCTTGAACTGCGGATCGACAGCGCGGTGGATGCTCAGATCGGTGAAGTGCCGCGTCAGCCAGCCGACCAGCTCCTGATCGAGCACGTAGGACGGTACGATGAAAACCAGGATGCCGTCGTATTGCAGCAGCGGCAGCGTCTTCTGGTAGAACAGCTTCTCCAGCCTTGCTCGGCCTTTGCCGTCGTAACCCATGTTGCCACTGGCATCCTTGGACAGGTCGCCATACGGCGGGTTGAGCCACAGCAGGCCGAAGCTCTGACGCGAGATCAGCGTGTCCATCAGATCGCCGTGGATGCAGCAATCGACCAACTGGCGTGCGTGGTTGGCGCGCTCCTGGTCGTACTCCACGGCGAATGCGGTGACTTGCTCACGCCCGAGGGCATGGGCGGCCTCCGCGATGGCCACACCTTCTCCGGCGCAGGGATCGAGGATGCAGATCGGCCCATCGCTGGGCATCAGTGCGTTGAGCGCTCTTTCAAGCGTTGCTTCGTCGGTCGGGTAATAGCCGTTCTTGGCGAAATTCCGGGCGATGCGGGGGAACATGAGTGCCATGGCAGTCTCCTGGTTGGCGGGGATGAAAAGGAATGGACGCGCCCTGAGCGGCGCGTCCCGATTGATGGCGTCAGGCCACGGCCTCCAGTTCCAGCAAAGCCGTAGCCGGTTGTGAGGACGGATAGGCCGAGAGAATGCCGCAGCGGATCAGGTCGCCCAGCGCATCGGTGAGCGCGGGAACGTCCAGATTCAGGCGGAACCCTTGCAGCGGCCCCAGGGCCATCGGCAAGCTGCGGAGCATTTCCCGCTCGTGCAACAAGGCCAGCACAGGGGCCTGCCAGTGGTCGAGCAAGGGCAATGGGCAGGTGTCCTTGACGAGGTGCCACAGCCGTGACGTGGGATCGGCGGCCGAGCGCGGCAGCAGCGCCAGGGCGCTGGAGGTGCTCTTGTCGGGCCGGGTGCAGCGTCCGTCGAACAGCCACAGATTGACCATCGAGCCGAACAGCGTGCGGCGGTAGGCGCGGGTCAGCCGCTTTTCCAGGCGATTGACCGGGCCGACGAACACGGGAACGGAGCCGCCCTGTTCGGTGATGAGATGGAACTGATCCAGCCCGTCCTCGTCCCGGCCCAGGGTCAGCCGGGCCAGGAATTGCTGGATCGCGGTGTCCCGCGCCCAGACCGAGAGAAAGACCAGATCACCCTGTTCACCGCAGACGCAGGCATCGGCCATCAGGTCGCTGCATTCGTCGATGCGGTACAAGGTCGTGGAAGATGAAGGTGCAGGCATTGGTGGTGTCCTCGAAGAAGAGGGACAGCACCGCCCGCAAGGGCAGTGACTGCCCCGTGGGGTGGAAAGAAGAACCGCTATTCGGCCTCGAAGCCGTGTGTGCGGAGGGATCAAACAGTGGCCAGGCTGGGTGCTACCGGCTGACGACGGCGCACGTGATAGGCGAGAACCAGCGCTCGCCAGGAAGGCGAGAGTGCCTTGGCCATCGCCAGGTAGGACAGCGGACAACTGTAGTAGTACGGCGACATGGATTCGTCCATGCCCTTGTACCCCCACTGTCCGCTGCTGCACTCCAGCAGATCGCAGCGGATGTAGCGCAACGATTCGCCGGGGGCAAGATCGGGATGAACACCTTCGGTCTTGGCCGTGACTTCGACGACAGACCAGAGCACATTGCCGCGCAGCGCATGTGCGACGACACGGGTATTTGCGCGGGCGTGATCCTCGGGGCGGATCAGGTCTTGGATCAGTGCGCTACGGGATTGGGGTGTGAAAAGCCAGCCCATGATGGAGGTCTCCTGAAAAAGCGCCGGAGTCCTCCCCCACGGGGCAGAAACCCCGGCAGGTGGATGAGAGGCACTGCGGATGCAGTGCCAGAAATCACGCAGGCTGTGGTTCGGCCTCGCGGCGCCACTCTTGCGTCTTGAAGTCCAGCGCATAGCCCAGAGCACCAAGGCGGGCGATCTGTGCGCGCAGTGTGCGGCGGTCGATGGTCGAATCCAGTTTCACGGAATCGTCCAACGGCCACAGCAGTCCGAACAACGCCGCATCATCGCTGTCAGGACCGCCAGCGGCGGCCACCTTGGCGGATGGCGCATCCACGCCAAAGGGCGTGGTATCGACCAGCGGGTCTGTCGATGCCTGTACCGGAGCCTGGACAGGCTTGGGCTTGGATGCCGGGGCGGCAGCAGGCGTGACCGGCTGCGCACCCAACTCCTCGTCGAGCGGATCGATGTCCTGGGCGGCGAAGCTGCGGGCCTCGTCCTTGCTCAGTTTGTCGATACCCGAGAGGGTCATACCGTCCAGACTGGCACGGATCTCGAACCGCATCCCGCCACCCGTGGGGTAGGCCCTCGGGTAGATGTAGCGGATGATGAAATCCCCGTCGTACTTGCCTTCGGGGTACTGCTCCAGTTCGGCATCCTTCACCTCGAACACACCGAGGTGCGTGGTGAGGCGCCCGATCGTGAACGGGCCATTGCGACCCCGGATCGTGCGCAGCGTGAGCTGGCCGGGAACGAGGATGGGCGAAGCGGATTTCTGAGTGGCTGATGTGGCCGCCATGACGAATCTCCTTGTGATGAGGTCTGGGGCTGCGAGGGGCACCCGATGTATGAAGAAAAGTACGGACTGCGCCCTGGTGGGCGTAGTCCGTGCGGCACTCAGGCTTTCAGTTGGCGCATGCCATCGGCCAGCATCCACAACGCCCGGTTGAGGCGCAGGTTCTGGTCGATGCCTTGCACTTCCCGGGTTCGTTGGCGGCGGCCAAGGGCCGTACGCGCGGACAGGCCACCTTTGATCATGTTCTCCTGGATGCGATTGAACGCCGACCACAGATCGGGCTTGCGGTCATCGAATCGCCGGGGAACCAGCAACTGACTTTCCGTGACAGGCGCGGGCTTGTCGGGATCGCCGTACTTCAACGCCAGCGCGGAGCGTGCGAGGATTTCAGCCTCCCCTGTATCCAGAGTGATGGCACGCATCGCATCGCGCGATTGCCGTACCTGCCCGAAGCCCTGGAGGACTTCGTAGGCACCTTCGATCACCTGGCCTGCCACATCGCCCTTGTGGGGCACACGGATGTCGGCGGCGGTGTCACCGCAAACCAGCCCGTTGTGGCAGACGAATCTGAACATGCCAGCGAGCATCTGATAGCTGCTCGTGCCATCGTGGGAGTTCAGCAGGATGATTTCGTTGGCCTCGCTGCCGTTGATCTGGCTGGCGTGGCGCATGCGGATGAGGTGCTTGGTGTATTCGCGCCGATCCTCGTTGCGCACGCGGGTCTGGCACACCATGAAGGGCTCGAAGCCCTCCTGGCGCAGCTTGGTCAGCACGGTCGCGGTCGGTATGTAGGCATACCGCTCCGATCGGCTACCATGCGGCGCATCGGCGAAGATGGAGGGAGCGACGGCACGGATTTGATCGTCCGACAGCGGGCGATCCGCGCGCAGCACAGGGGAGCGAGATGCAAAACGGGTTGCGAGAGACATGACGGTTCTCCTTGAGAAGGATGAAGACGAACGCATATGCCACCGTGAAAGGAGGCGCATGCACAGGTGGGAGAATTGACAAGGCCCAGGGGATGGGCCTTGCGGGTTCAGAACGAAGCCGCCAGTGACGGCTCTTGCTCCACCGCTACGCCTTCGGTCTCGCGCTCTGCGGGAGAAGAAGGCTGGGTGTCGGCGGGCGGGACTGCATCCGTGCCCTCGGGCGTGGACTGCGCCGCGCTTGCCGTTGCGGCTGGATAGACCTGCTGGCCGTCGATCTTGATCAGACCGATGTGGGTCAGCGTGGACTCCAGGCTTGCGCCGGGTTCTCCAGCGCGCTCGCCCTTGTTGCGGATGAACGCATCGGCCTTCATGTCGTTTAGACGGAAGGCAATCAGCACCTTGCACTCGGCTTCAACAGCCTGCACGCAGCGGCGCACCAGATGCTGGGCATCGGTCGTGGTGACGATGGTCTCGATGTAGCGGTACTCGGGTTCGTCCACCGGCCCGGCCAATGCCCCGATGGAGCACGACAAGAACGGATCGCTATCCTTGGGAGTGACCTCTTTCGGGCGATTGAGATAACCGATGCCACGGGTCATCAGCTCGTGCTGCGCGATCCCTGCAAGTTCGGCACGGTCGATCAGTTCGGCTTTCAGCAGACGCCCCTTGAGGCTGGCTGCTGCTTCACCCTGGCGCTCACCACTGGTGCGGATGAACGCATCGCTCCACAGGTCGCCGATTCGGAAGCGAACCAGTGGACGCAGCTTGGGATCATCGACGCCGATGTAGCGCTCGACCAGTTTCTTGGCCTCGGCACCGGAGACCTTGACATCGAAATAGCGGATGGTCGGCTCCTTGGCGGAACCCACCAGCGCGGCGATGGTGCATGCCAGGAAGGGTTGGGCACGACGGCCACCCCTGACGGGAACCTCGCGGACACGTTGCAGATAGCCAATGCCGGAGGTGTGCAGATCGAAGTAGGACTTCTCTTGGGACGTGGTGTTCATGGTGAATCTCCATAGGAAAAGCGAAGACACACCAACCCCACGCTGCGGGGATAGGTGCGTAACCCCGCGATGGGTTGAGAAAGACGAAAGCATCCGCTACCGGGCGAGCCGGTGGCCGTTCGCGCGAGGATGCGATGCGAACTGGCTCGGTCACGCAGCAGGCGCTGCGCCGCAACCCCGAAGACCGATAGTTGCTTGGCATGTCGCTGACAACGTCAGCAGGCATGGCGGAAGCCTCACACCCCGAAAGTGCCAGCGCTACGGGAAATGGGAATCGAGAGGCATCCGTTTAGGCCCCGATGGGTTGAAAAAGCCCCCGAAGATTCGGGGGCTGGGACCGGAAGGTCAATGAGAACCGGCTTTGCGTCCCGAAATCGGCTGCACCAGGATGCGACGCCATGTGTCGTCGTCGATCAGGTCGGCCAACGTGCTTCCGAGCATGTCGAAATACACCTCGTCGAGTCGCTGAACCAACTGCCCGTCACGATGCAGTTCGATGGCATACACATCCAGGCCACGCATGTAGATCACGCTGACGCGCCCCTGGAACTTGCCCGTGGAGACGGTGAAGCTGATTGTCGGTGGCGTGCGGATAATGTCCGAAGGCTTCGGATCGACCACGGAGAAGTCGCGGGCCTGGGCATCGACCAGCATATGGCTGATGGTGCGGTGCCTGTCCGGCGCCGGCATCGATTCCAACTGCTCGATGAGCTGCTGGAGTTCGAGGCACTGTGCTGAAGGGATAGGCAAAGGCGCCGGAGCAGCGCCCAGAATGATGCGCTTGACGGTATAGGACGTGCCGTCTGCAGTGCGCTCCACGACTTCTTCGGGAGTGTCGGCGCGCTGGCCGTCGAACCGGCGACGCGCATAGGGCTGCACGCTGACTTTCGTGCCTTCTGCCGGAACGGCTGTCACCAAGGTGCGATCGAGCACGGCAAACTGCGTGCGCCCGGTCTTGACGATGATGACCTCGTCGGTGGCCGCGATGACCTTGCCCTCGAAAGGCTGCGGATCGACCCGAAAGCCCAGCATGGACTCCTTGGGCTGACCGTCGAAGATGTTGTACTTGAACCCCGAAGCGTTGCTGGGCACATGCTTGGCAACCAGGGTGGGAAGCTGCTGACGAATGGCTTGATGATCCATGGCGGAGTCTCCAAAGAGAAAATGGGACTCCCCACCCGTCAGGGATGGTTTGTCCCTTGGGGGTGGAATGGAAAGGAGGGATACCGCCCCGAAGGGACAGGTGTCCCTCATGGGTTGGGAAAAGAAGGCATTGGCCTGTCAGGGCTTACCAGCCGGTGTAGTTCAGCATCAGATCGGAGATGACCTGCCGCCGTTCGAGATCCAGCCCACCCAGGTCGGACAGCCCTTCAAAGCCGCAGCGGCGCAGCATCGCCGCACCTTCGCGGGCGTTGTAGAAGCTGACCATGGCGGACAGGAACATGCGCTGGCCTCCGCTCAGGACGCCGAGAGCATCATTGAGTTCATGCAGCCGGGGACGCAAATCCCACTTCTCGCAGGCGCGCTTCATGCCGTCGGACGTGCCATCGCCAAACCATTCCGGCCCGGCGATTTCCGCACCGCGCTTCCACGCTTGAAAGAAAGCCTCTGGAGCACGCGAGAAATGACGCTCTTCCCGAGCGAGAAGATCAAAGACTTCTTGGGGCAATTGCTGATTCATGGAGAACTCCTTGAAACGGGTCAGGGATGGGTCAGTTGTGTCCAGCCGCCTCGTTCGAGTGCACACTGGGCAGCCGCTTCGCTGCGGAAGTACTGGCACGACTCACGGGAAACCGGCCCCTCGCTATCGCGCGTGCCGATGTAGTGGCCTGCAGCGCTGTGCAGAACCTCCAGCGGCAAGAACTTGCCGGCGTAGATCAAGGCCAGATGGCCGAAAGAGGCTTCGAGGGACATGGATCGCTCCGTGGTGAAAGCCGGGTAGCCATGCCCTGGACGGAATGGATTCCCCGCGCGGGTTGAACAAGGAAGCATCAGCGTCACAAGGACGCCCGCCCGTGGGTTGATGCGATACGGACTGGCGGGTCGATGGAGGAAATTCGCCCAGGCGCAGCCTGAAAGACCCTGGCTGCTGGCATGGTGCTGGCAACGCCAGCGACACATGGGCCACAGCTTCGGATTGGGAACCGTGGGCGTCACGGGGAAATCGACACCGGGCGCTGTCCCGATTGATTCCCCAAGGTATCTCTCATGCGGCCAGCGTGAGGCAGGCCGCGGCGCCCGTCGTCCGGAAATCGGCAATACGCCGTCACCGGCTTCCGGGAAAGGGAGAGCCCCGCATGGGGGGCTCGAAAGCGGCTACTCGTCGTCGTACAGGGGCAATCCGTCCAGCACGTTTGCATCGGCATCGAACACCAGCATGCGAACGTCGCCGAGCGCGGCCAGGTGCAGTACCTCCACGAGGGACTCCGGCATGCCCTTGGCCCGGTGTTCCTGCCGCAACTGCTCGGCGGTGATGCCCTCGACAAGCTGCAGGTTCGCATCCGTCCAGGGGGTGGCGATCAGCTTTACGCCGATCGCGGGGCTGTACGGGATGCGAAAGGCAACGAACAAAAAGCCGCTCGGCGTGGCGATGTCCGCCAGTTCGGCAAGGAAACGACTCGCCTCGGCGGTGAGATGGGCACTGCTGATTTCCCAGCACCGGCTGTAGAAGCCGGTCTCGAAACTCAGTCGACGCACGACTTCCCGCGCAGCTTCTTCCGAGTAGGTGTCGCCGACGTGGACGGGCTGGCCGAAGTCGTCGCCGCTGACGGCATAGACCACGGTGCGCACCACGCCTTCGGTCTGGCATTGAGCCTCCAGGTCGTCGGGAATGTCCTGGCCTTCGGTGATCAACGCAAAGTCATTGCTGAAGATGCAGGGAAAGCGCGCGACCTGGTCATCGGGCAGGTGCGCTTGGCTGGGATGCAGCAGTCGCCAGACCGGCGGACAGTCGTCCTCGTAGGTGACGCACAGCGAGCGGTCGATGCGCAGGTTCTGGTAGCCGCGGAGGAAAGGGTTGCACTCTGGGGACATGGGGCTCTCCTGGTTGAAGGACCGGGAGCCCCACCCACAGACGGGAGCGGATATCTCCCGTAGGGTTGAACACGAACGGCACCTGCGTCGTGAAGACGCTCGTCCGCAGTAGGCGGTGCGAAGCGGACTGGTCGATCCACGCGGCGGACCGCGTTGCAGCCTTGAAGACCGGAGCTGCCAGGGCATGGTGCTGACGGCAGTCAGCAGCGCATGGCCGCAGAATGGACGCCACGCATCACAGCCGTCTTGGAGGAATGCGCATCGCACCAGGCACGCATTGAGTTGCCGCGTTGAGCCGAAGCGGTACCGATCAGGGTCAGTCAGACAAAGACCAACAGGCCGAAGGCCCTTGAGCCTTCAGCCGGAGAAGAGAAAACCACCTGTGGGCTGTGGCAGTCCCGGCCGTCGTCAAAGCCGCTCACTGCGTCAGCAATCGCACCCGACCCGTGTCGTGGTTGGGGTCGAAATCCTTTGGCACGCATCCGCGCACAAAGGGCGCCCGTTCGTTCACCGGCGGGCTCCGGCACCGAATACTGTCAACCGCAAAGGGTCTCCTGATGGCTGGCGAGAAGCACCAGCCATCAGGGGACGCTTCGCGGCGGACGCAAGCAACCGTGACCAGGAGAATGCGCGGGGCGCGCGATTCAGCGAGAAATGGCCTTCCTGCCTTGGGAGCCTCGAAGGCCCGGCAAGGCGCGCACACTGTCCAGAAGGTTTTGCGTGCTGGGTGCCCCGCAGGGCTGCGGGGCGGGCTGCCACATCACCGGCACAGGGCCGACATGGCGACAGAATTCATGGTATTTCAGGATGCCCGGCGCGGGCCGGACTTGCCGGACGCGGGGCGTTTGCTTTTATCCGATTCGACGGGCAACGTCCCTTTGCAGTCCGGGTAACGGCTGCACGACCAGAAGGCACCGTTCTTGCCGGTGCGTTGGTGGGTCGCAGAGCCACACAGCAGACAGGCTGGCCCTTGCGGCACCGTGATGGCCAGCGAGGCACCGCGGTATTGCTGTATGAGCTGCGTGATCCAGGCGGACTGCTTCTCGATGAAGGTGTCGACGGTGAGCTGGCCCGCCTCGATCATGTCCAGTGCCTGCTCCCAGACCGCCGTGGTGCCGGGATCGGCAATGGCCGCTGGCACAGTGTCAATCAGCGTGATGGCTGCGTCGGACGCCCGGATGGCGCGGCCCTTCTTCAAGAGGTAGCCGCGCCCCAGCAAGCTGCCGATGATGTTGGCGCGGGTTGCTTCGGTGCCGATGCCCACTGTGTCCTTGAGCTTTTGCTTCAGGCGCGGATCGGACACCAGCTTGGCAACGCCTTTCATGGCCTTGACCAGTTCGCCCTGAGTGTAGGGGCGTGGCGGCAGCGTCTTGAGTGCCTTGCAATCGACGGCCTGCACCTGGCACGACAGACCTTGCCGCAGTGCTGGCAAGGACTGGCTCCCCAACGTCGCCTCGTCGCCCGCATCTTCAGGCTCCGGCTTTGGTTCGGCCAGTACCAGCCGCCAGCCGGGGACAACCACCTGCTTGCCGGTCGCCTGAAGTGGCTGGTCGGCGCATGACATCCGGGCCGTCGTGCGGTCGAATTCGTGAAGGGGCAGGAACTGCGCCAGGTAGTGGGCACGGATCAGGCGATAGACCGCCAGTTCCTTCGCTCTCATGGCCGACAGGTTCGCAGGCTCCAGCGTCGGGATGATGCCGTGGTGTGCGGACACCTTGCTGTCGTTCCACGCGCGTGAACGCTGGGTACGGTCCAGTTGCGCGATGATGGGCCGCAAGGTGGGATCGGTCTTGAGCAGGCTGTCGAGCATAGCGGGCACTTCGGCCAGCATGCTCTCCGGCAGGTAGCCCGAGTCCGAGCGTGGATAGGTGGTCGCCTTGTGCGTCTCGTACAGCGACTGCGCGATGTCCAGCGTTTCCTGCACATCCAGGCCGACCTGGCGCGAGCAGACTTCCTGCAAGGTACCCAGGTCAAACGGCAATGGCGGACCTTCGCGCACGCGCTCGGTGTCCACCGCCAGCACCTGGGCCACGCCCGCCGCGCGCATGCGCTCTGCCGCCTGTCGCGCCACGGACTCTTGCAGGCAGCGGCCCGCATCATCGGTGCAGGCTTCGGGGGCCACCCAGCTTGCGACAAACTTCTGCCCGGAACCGAACAGTGTGAGATCGATCGCCCAGTACGTCACGGAAACGAAGCGTGCGATCTCGCGATCCCGATCGACGACCAGCCGCAAAGTGGGCGTCTGCACCCGGCCTACGGAGAGCACGCCCTGATAGCCGGATTGCCGCCCCAGGACGGTGAACAATCGGCTCAGGTTCATCCCGATCAGCCAGTCCGCACGGGAGCGGGCCAAGGCCGAGTGGTACATGGGCAACGTCACGGCGGACGGCTTGAGCGCGCCCAGCGCCTTGCGGATGGACGCATCATTGAGCGCGGACAGCCACAGACGCTGAATCGGGCCTCGGTAGCCGCACAGGTCGATGATTTCGCGGGCGATCAGTTCGCCCTCACGGTCGGCATCGGTGGCGATGACCAACTCGGCGGTCTGGCTCAGGAGCTGCTTGACGACCTTGAATTGCGCGGCGGTCTTGGGTTTGACCTCGACTCGCCAATGCGCGGGGATGATGGGGAGCTGGTCAATCGACCAATGCTTGAAATGCTCGCCGTAGGCTTCGGGGGGCGCAGCTTCCACGAGATGGCCGATGCACCAGGTCACGATGACGCCTGCGCCGTTGAAGCAGCCGTTGCCGCGCTGCGTTGCGCCCAGAACGCGCCCGATGTCCTTGCCCTGGGAGGGCTTCTCGCACAGATACAGCCGCATGGTGCACCCTCCGAATCGTGTTGCCGTCGTCCATGGGCAGCAGGATCTCCAGAGGGGAAAAAGCCATCAGCAAACAAGGCGGACGCCAGGCGTACCGCTTTGTGCTGATGGCCTTGGAGGGAATCAGGGGGTGGCAGCGGACAGGCATCCGTGAAAGCCTCTGCACCAGCGGCGTCGCAGAACTCCCTGGACGTCGGTGGAACTATCCCCTGGGGATAATCGGCCTCAAGTGCCGTCTGCGTCCTGGTCGCCGGAGCCCGGCTTGGTACTGAGCCGCACCGAGTCCAGCCGGAATGGCAGGATGCCAACACGGCGGGCCTCGATCTTGAAGGTCGTGCGCTCGTTCTCCTCGGCATCCTCCCATTCGTCCTTGACCGTGCGGCCTTCGACCAGCACTCGCAAGCCTTTCTGGTACAGCTCTTTCCAATGCTCCGCATCGCGGTGCCAGAGTTCGACCGGCGCCCAGAAGCCGCCGCGATCCTCAAACGTGCCATCCCGCTTGGGGACGGGGTTGTCGAAATATACGTTCAGCCGCAGCAGCCTGCTCGGCTCGTTGTTGCCGCCGGGGAACTCGCGAAATTCCGGTACCGAACCAATGTTGCCCTCGCCAAAGAAGTGGGTGCTCATGTTGCAATCTCCGTGGTGGTTGAAAAATCTGCGCCAGAGGTGGCCAGCACAGGTGCAGGAATGGGGTGTCAGCGTTGTGGCAGTGACCGCACACGGCGCATCAGGGTGTCCTCGGCCAGGGCCATCTTGCTGGCGCACTCCTGGGCCTGCCGTCCGAGGGAATGCAGCAGGCTGATCTGCATGTTCAGCACGATGCGCTGCTGCTCCAGAGCATGGAGATCGCCCAGCAAGTTCGCGGGCGTGGCGGTGCTGGCCATCAGTTCCTGCCACAGGGCCACCCCCATCGCCGAGCGGTCGGGGGTGCGCCAGCGCAAAAAGGCCGTGCCTGCGCCAGTCCGCTGCTGGGCCAGTTCTACGGGTAACAGGTGGAAGGGGTGGCAATGGGCCTGCTGCAACACCCGCCGCTGCGCCAGCGCGATCAGCTGATCCCGTAGCGCGTGGCATTGGCTGGCCCAAACCTCAAGAGTCCCCTTACCTTTAAAAGGTCTTAAAAAGCCTTTTAGATAGGCCGCCTGTTCCAGCCTGATGAAGTCAGCCTGTTCCAGCGGCTGGAAATACGCCCCTTGGCGCTGATCCTCCCCGATCACGATAGCTCACCTTCGTCGACGGCTGGCGGCGCGGCCGCAGTCTCGGGTTCCGGGGCTGCGACCGCGTCGTCCGGCACGGTCTGCTGCTGGCCACGGCGCACGACAGGCGGCGCAAAGCGGGAGCGCCGCGTGCCCTCCAGCACGTCCAGGGGCAGTTCGCCGAATTTTTCCAGCGCGGCCCTGGCTGCGGCATTCTTCGCGGCGAAGTCATCGCGTGTCGTGCCCGAGTAGCGATATTGCTGGGCCAGTGAAAACAGGCTGCGCAGCACATGAGCACCTTCGTTGAGCCAGCGCTCCAAGGTGCTGCGGTCGATCAACGCGGTGTGGTGGGCCAGGATCAGTTTGCGCGCGATGTCGTCGTAGTCGGCCAGCAGATAGACGGCAGCGAAGCCCAACTGCGCATTGACGAACAGGGGAAGTTTGACCGGCTGGACGTTGAGGTTCTCGCCCAAGCTCAGGGCGGCGGGAACGCCGGCCAAGGCTTGCTCAACCTGTTGGCGCAGCGACTGCAGGGCGGCCTTGGTCTGCTCCAACTTATCTTCGATGCGAAGCATCCACCAGTCCGAATAGGGATCGTCCTGCTCTGAGCCGCGCTTCATCTTGTTCATGACGGCGATGTAGCCGTTCAGGCCGACGATGGCAGGCCGCCCATCGGTGGCGGCACGCCCGTGCCAGATGCGCGATGCGTGATGGGTGTGCAGCGTCAGCGACATTGCGCTGCGCAGTGATCCAAGATTCAACTGCAAAGGTTCATGGGTTGCCATGGTGACGACTCTCCGTAAGGGAACGAGCCGCCAGCTTTGGGGCAAGCGGGAAGGCAGTCAGTCAACAAACAGTACTGGGGATATTCCGGGTTTTGCTGCGTAACTCAGGCAAGTGCGCCGGTTATCCCCAGGGGATAGCTCCACTGAGCGCCATCGCGGTCTGCGACACCTCGATGGCCTGCGCGGCCCTGTTCCCAGGCCTGGCGTTCCCTTGACGTCGATGCCACGCTGAAAGCCATCCACTTGAACAACTCGATGCCCCACTTTGCAGACTTCGCTGGCTTTCCTTGGAGCTATCCCCAGGGGATAAATGAGCCTAGCGCTTGCACATCAGTTCGCGAAGATGGGCGATGTGCTGCCGTGCAACCTCGGGCGGTACCGGCGGCTCGGGCGGTACCGGTGGCTTGGGCGGTGGTCCGTGTGGTTTTGCCGGAGGACGGCGGGATGGCGTTGGCTGTGCTGACTGGCGCTCTCCCGCCCATGCATTGAACTCGCCCCGGATGGCCCGCTGGATGATGCCGAACAGGTAACCCGCAGGATTGCGGATGGAGCTGCCGTCACAGCGGGCCACCCATTCGTCGAGCACGGCCTGGCGCATGGACTCATCTACCTGCTTGAGGGCGACCATCGCGCCTGCCTGCTGCTCTTCCTTCAGGCGCGTGAACCGGTCGGGCAGGACCAGGCCATTAGGTGCACGCACGCGCGGTACTGTACGTACTTCATTGATACTTTCATTACGTACTGTACGGCCCGGCTTCGGAATCCGAAGGCTGTTGTTTGACGCGGGTTTGCGGCCTGCTTCGGAATCCGAAGATTGCGCTTCGACATTCCGAAGACGGGTGTCGCCCCCTTCTTCGGAATCGTGGTTGAATCCCGCTTGTGGATAACTTTCCATGCTCCATCCGCCGTAGGACATGCGCTGTGCGATCACTTGCAAGCGTGTTGGCAAGGAGCGTCCACTGAGCAAGGGGTCTTCGGCGATCTCCTTGAGCGTCTGCACGCCTACGACCTGCACGGCCTTGGCGGAATGACTCAACGCCTGGCTGACCAGATTCAGGTAATCGGCATCCAGTTGCATGGCCTCGAACGGGCTCAAAGGCTCGTCATGCAGGACATAGAGGTTGCCCAGGATGCGGCCCGTCTTGGGGTCTCGGCGTCGGCGCACCAGACTGAGCCAGCGCGTCAGCCGCAGCAGCGTCAATGCACGGGCGACCGTTTCATGGGATGCCTGCGCGCCGCAGGGCATGGACGCCAGCCAGGGGCGCAGTTGATCGTAGGTCGGAAACGCGGTGAGTCCGTCGCCGGTCAGCATCAGCCGGAACACTTGCCAGGCATTGCGCTCCAGCGGTGTGAGGCGTCGATCGAGAAACAGCTTGCGCGGCACGCTCTCATGGCGATTGCCACTATAGAGAAAACCGTCTGCAGGAGGTGTGGAAGGTTCGGCCTGCCGGGCCTCCAGTGTCCTCAACGCTCCATCGAGAAGATCGGACAGCGCAACGGCGCCTGTATGGGGTGTGTCCTCGGTACTCATGGGGCTATACTAAATGCTGATCCACCCAGGACTTGATGGCATTCCACACCACCGATAGCGGCAGCGCCATGGCCTCGGCCAGATCCATGGCGGCATCCAGAAGGGATGTATCGTCCGTGGGTTCTACGGCACGCCCGGCGGTGAGGGCATTCCAGCGTTTCCAGAGATCGGTGTCTTGATCCTCATCCAATACCGGATGCCGCCCCTTACGTTTGGGCAGACCAAGGATTTCACGTCGCAGGGCGACTTCCTGATGGGTCAGCCCGTAGAAGCGGCTCACCATTTCCGTGCTGGCTCCCAGCCTCAACATGCGATCGACAATGGCGATTTCTTTCTCCACGTCCTGCACCTGGTTCAGCAGGCGGCGCAAGACATCCCGGTTGATGGAGACGGAGCACCACGACACGGACGAATTGAGCAGTACGCTGACCAGCGCCGGGTGCTTGAGCGCGTCCAGCTCACTGTCGCCGAACCCCATGGCCTTGCAGCGGCGCAACTGCCCGTTGCGCAGATCGTGCAGGGCCTGGGCGATCACGGCTTGGTTGAGCGGGTGTGGTGATGACATGGCAACCTCCTTTGCTCACGGGCCGTTCTTCGCGGTGTCTGGTTCGAGGTCGAGCAGCCGCCGGGCCAGGCGCAACAGGCGGAACAACTTGACCAGTGCGGTGTCGCTCACTCGGCTGGCCGGATGGCCCCGGCCATGCAGCAAGACGGGCAAATCGGCGGCGAGCTGCTTCTGATCCGTATCCGGCATGGCGCCGTGGCCGCTCAGGGATGCCAAGAGTGTCCAAACCGCCCGCGCCGTGCGGGAGGGATTCGGCGGCAACGGCACGCAGCGAAAACCGATGCCGTCCTCGCATGGGGTGATGGCTTGGTTCAGCGCCACCTCGTCGGCAATCTCCTGCGCGAACTGCCCAATGTGAATCCGCAAGCGGTCGGGCGTGTCCAGACCGGGATCGATGTACCAGACATCGGAGATGGGATAGAGACCTCCAGCCTGCACCGGGATAGCCTGAAGCGCATTGCGCTCGAAATCCGGTGGAACGGCGTCCCCCAACTGGTCGGCCACCATCCGCTGGATCGATTGCAGCCGCTCGGTGGTTGGGGCTTGCGAGACGATGTGCTCCTGCACCAGAAGAAGGTTTTTGGCCTCCTCGGGAGCCGGGGCGTGTGCAGGTTCAGTGCTCGCGGCTGGCGCGCTAGCCGCCGTGGCTAGAGGCTTGCCCTGGGCCGGGCCGGTCGCGGACGTCGGCGTGATGGGGATGGTCGGGCGTGCGGATGCCGTTGGCGGCAGTGGAGCGGTTGGTGTGACCGAGAGCGGCTCACTGATCAGGGCACGATGGCGGCTCTCGCTTTCGTTGAAATCCAGACTCAGTACGTCATAGTCGATGCCGAACAGATCGGCCATCTGACCGATCAGCTCATCCTGCACCCGCTGTACGGAAAATCCATCCGGCTGCGCGTCGAACTGCATCAGTACATCCAGGAAGAACGTCTCGAAGTCCATCCCGGTCTTGCGGTTGGGCGCATGCCGCGCCCAGACGCGGTCAGCGGCCTTGCGCAGCACGGCGACACGCTCGACCTGATGCCGGCCCAAACCGCCATAGAGCACGTTCGGAATCGCGGGCAGGAGGTAGCGGACGGCATCCTGCATACGGCTGATGTGCGACTGCTGCACGGGGTAGCCATCCGCCGTCAGGCGCTTGGCCAGCTCGGATTGGGTCAAGGTGCCGCTGTTCTCCTCCTCATAGAACTCGCGCGCTTTCTCCACGCCCAAAGCGCGTTCGATGAAGGTCAGGCCACCACGCAGTTCGTTTTCAGCCAGGTGTCCGGTCAGGGCGACGATTTCGCCACGTTCGGGCCAAGGGCGGAACTGGCAGGAGATGCGGAAGAACCGCTCCTGCTTGGTCTCGCTCCACAGCTCGCGCAGGATCGCCAGCCGGGTGTTGCCGCCGTTGCGGATGATGAAGTGCTCTTCGCCAGGGCGGCGGGTGATCGCTGGCGGCGCATCCAGACCTCGCTCGCGGATAGACGCCTTGATCTCATCGTAGGCCGGGTTGCGCTTGACCCGAGGGTCATGGTCGTAGGGGTGCAGCTGATCGAGCGTCACGACCATCGGCGTGTCAGCGATCGGATCGCTCAATGCGGCCGCCGATGGCCCCGTGCGCTGAAAGCCTGCGGCCAGCAGCTTGCCAGCCATCTCGTGGGGTGTCATTTCGGCCATCGCTGGCCCCCGCTCGCTTGGGTGGGCGAGCCCTGCGCATCACGATTGGCCCTGCGCAACTGTGCCTTGGCGTTCAGGTTGGCCCGGTAGTCGCTCGCGGTCGAGCTGGTATAGATCGGCGCAGAACCTTGCCGGGTGAATTTGAGATGGCCCGATCGGGTTCGCTTGACGTGCCATCCTTCGGCCACGGCAAATTCAATCAGGGCGCGCAGCCGCTTGTGGCCTCGTGCCAGTTCATGAGCGTCGGCCATGGTGCCCTCCCTTGGCCTCATCGGGCCTGCCCGTGACCAGGGCAAACCGCTCACGCCACTCAGGAAACAGTTCTCCAGCCAGCGCCTGCATGGTGTCCAGGGCCGCAGGCGCAACCCGCCCAAGGGGTTGGCGGTATTCAATGCGGTGAACCGGCAGGCCGCGGGTCGAGGCGCGGGGATAGGCTTCGATGGCGGGCACGTCGGTGTTCAGGACATGCACACCGGTATGCCCCTGGAACATCTCATGCAGTGCCTGCTTGATGAGCTTGGCGTTCGACGAGACCGGGTGGACGCGGTTGATCAGCAACTGCAGCGCAGGCAGCACGATGCCCAGGTGCCGGTACGGAGCGATTTCATCGATCAGTTGCAAGGTGCCGCGTTGCAACTCGCGTGCGGCCAGGATTTCCGGCGTGACCGGCGATAACGCCTTGTCGGAAGCCAGGACGGCCATCTCCAAGAGCACGCTGCGCGCGCCCTGGGTGTCGATCAGCACCAGGTCATACAGGGGGGCCAGGGCGGGCAAAAGATGGCGCAGCCGCAAACGCCCGTCAGGGGCGTGCAAGAGCATGGTGTTCAGCTCGCCCCGTTCGTCGTTCGACAGGATCACATCCAGGCCTGTGATGATGGTGCGCGACACCAACTGCGGTAGGCGCTGCTCATTGAACGCGAGCAGCTCGTAGATGCCGCCCGGAGCCCGATGCGACAGCTCGTAGTAGGACGACAGGGTTGGCTGCACATCGAGATCGAGCAGCAGCACACGCAGGCCCGCGTCAGCAACCAGGCCGCCGAGATTCGCCGCAGTAGTGGTCTTGCCGACCCCGCCCTTGGTGGAAATGATGGATACAACTTGCATGGACGCTCTCCTCACGCATTCCGAGGAAGCGTCGAGAGCACCCGGTTCTTGAGGCGCTCGCTGATCCAGTGATCGACTTCGGCGGAATCCCAGCCAACCGCCCGGACGCCCAGGCGCAGCGCCTGGGGAAATTCCCCCTTCTTCATGAGTGCATAGATGTGAGCGCGTTTGAAGCCGGACTTGGCCTCGACTTCATCGAGACGCAGGATGCGGCGCTCTCCTTGGGATAGTGCAGGCGTTTGCGACATGGTGGTCACTCCTAACCGCTCAGTGGCGTTCGTTGGCGTGACCTTGATTAAATAGATCCGATGGAGGAAAGACATTGCAAATGCAGTTTCCGAGACTGCACATACAAGCTTGCGGGGAGGGGCAAGAAGACGATAGGAGGCAAGCTATTGGAATGAGGGCCAGAGCCGCTACGCCCCATTGGGCATTTCTCGAAATTTCGGCCCTGCTGCCCGCTTGAGCGGGCAGGATGATGGTCATGATCACCCTGCCACGGCCGCAAGGGCCGAAGACGCGCAGGCCGCGAACGCAGAAATGAGCCGAAGGCGTCAGGGATCAAAGCCGGATGGCCGCGACTCGGCACGAGGCGTGGGGCGCAGCCCGCGAGCCCGACGGCGGTAGCCGGGACGCTACTGCGCTACGGAATTGTCCCCAGTGGAATGCAATATCTCGTTACACTGCTGTCATATCAAGGCAAATATTGAGGCAGGGAGGAACTCATGGCGATATTGCAAGAAATCTTGGTTTGGACGCAGGGGCTTCCGGCATGGCAAAGCGATGCAGTTTCTCGCTTGCTGGCGAAACAAACGCTGACACCGCAGGGCTACGGGGACTTGTATGCCTTGCTCAAGCTGGCCCACGGAATCCCAGATCCAAAGAATCGCCAACCCCAGCCACTAACTGCCGATCAGATTCCAGCACAGGTCGATGCCAACACGCATATCGAGCTGCGGGCCATCAAGAATCTGCGTAACGTCAACGCAATTGCCGAGGGGCAGCAGTTGGCGGTAGGTCCGGCGGGCATGACTGTCATTTATGGTGATAACGGGTCCGGCAAATCGGGATATTCGCGAGTTCTCAAGCGAGCCTGCCGCGCCCGCGATCAGTCGGAGCCCATTCATCCCAATGCCAATTTGCCGGGAGTCAAGGCTGGCAATGCTCAAGCGTCCTTCGACATTGCGATTGACGGTGCTGTCAAGGAAGTGGCTTGGCACCAAGGGAAAGAAGCTCCACCAGAGCTTTCTTCATTCGCTATCTTCGACGCGCATTGCGCACGCGCCTATTTGGATAGCGAGGATGACTTCTCCTACGTGCCGTATGGTCTTGGAGTATTCGAGGCGCTCGCCAAGGTCTGCCAACAACTCAAAACCTCCGTTGAGGAGGAGCAAAAGCAGTCGGCCGTGGACCTTACCGCATTCGCCCCGCTGCACGGAGAAACTGCCGTCGGCAAGCTGATTGCGGGGCTTTCTGCGAAAACGACCACGGCTCAGATTGAGGCGCTTGCCGCTCTGAAACCGGAAGAACTTGAGCAGCGGGAAACGCTGGAGAAAAGCCTCAAAGAGAACAACCCGAAGGAAAAAGCTGGCCTCTTGCGCTTGCGCGCACGCCGCATTGCGGCAATCGCCAAAAATGCCACCGAGAAAGGACTCGTCGTTGGCCCCGAAGCCATCGCGAAGTTGAAGGCACTGGCCGATAGCTTCCGTGCAGCACAGGCAGCCGCCGCCCTTGCGGCGAAGAGTTTCAAGGAAGGCGAAAATCTGCTGCCGGGGACGGGCGGAGATGCGTGGCGGGAACTGTTTGACGCTGCCCGGAAGTTTGCGCTGGAAGCTCATCCAGACAAACAGTTCCCTGACTTGGGGGCGGACGCCGCATGCCCGTTGTGTCAGCAGCCGCTGGCTGCAGGCGCGGAGCGGTTGCTGCGATTCGAGGCGTTCATACAAGCGGAAGCGGAAAGGACGGCGCAGGCGCGGCGCCAAGCGCTCGCCGCCGACTACCGCCCATTCGCGGCCTCGGTCATGGCGTTGAACCTTGATGAGGTGACGCAGGCGGAAATCGCAGAAATCGACCCACCGTTAGTGGCCGATACCAAGGCTTTCGAGGCCGCACTGACTGCACGGCACGAAGCAATCAAGGCAGCGGTCGTCTCCCATGACTGGACGAGTCTAGATCTGGCTCTGGTCAGTCCGGCAGATCGACTGCAGGCACTCGCTGACAAACTTAATGTCGAGGCGGAGGCCTTGGAGAAAGCCGCGAATGAAGAAGCTCGCGCTGCGTTGCAGAAGCAACTGGGCGAGTTGGATGCGCGCGTAAAACTCAGTCAGGTCAAGGAAGCCGTGGTTACGGCGGTGGCGAAGCTGGAACACCAGGGAAAGCTGAAGAACTGTCTGACCGCCGTCAGGACAAACGCCATATCCCTCAAGGCATCGGAACTCGCGGAAAAGGTCGTCTCCAAGGAACTGGCCGATGCGTTGAACCGGGAATTCAAAGCACTGGGTGTGGGAAGCTTGAGCGTTTCGCTGCAAAGCCGTGCCGACCGAGGGAAAGCGCTGCATAAGCTGAAAATGCAACTGGCGCAGGTCCGAAGCCCCGGTGAAATCCTGAGCGAAGGGGAGCAGCGTGCCATCGCGATCGGCTCGTTTCTCGCCGAGGTCGGGTTGAGCGGTGGCAAGGGCGGGATCGTCTTCGACGATCCAGTTTCTTCCCTGGATCACCGTCGGCGCGAGCGCGTGGCCAAGCGCCTTGCCGCTGAAGCAGTGCAGCGGCAAGTCATCATCTTCACGCACGACATCTATTTCCTCTGCCTGCTGGCCGAGGAAGCGAAGCAAGTGGGTGCCGCAGTGGTCACGCAAAGCCTGACGCGGCGTGCTGAAGGCTTCGGCATAGCCGACCCCGAATTGCCCTTCGAGGGGAAGAACGCCAGCAAGCGCATCGGTGCGCTGAAAGCGCAGCAACAGATCATTGCCAAGCTACACAAAGAAGGCGATGACCAAGAGCATCATCGGCAGACGGTTGACGCGTACTTCCGCCTGCGAATGGCATGGGAACGAGCGGTGGAAGAAGTCCTCTTGCGCGAAGTCATTCTCCGCTTCCGCAAGGGCGTGGAGACACAGCGACTCGTCGGCGTGAGTGTGGACGACGATGACTATGCGCAGGTGAACGCAGGGATGAGCAAGAGCTCCAATTACGCCCATGACAAAGCGATGATGGGTGGGGTTGCTGTTCCTGATCCGGACGAACTGCTCAAAGATATCCTCGCGCTGGAGAACTGGCGTGCACAGGTTCACAAGCGTTCGGAAGAGACTGCCAAGAAGCGCAAGGCCGGGCCGCCGGTTGCCGCAGGGGCTGGCGTACAAGTCGCGCCAGCCTGAGCCAACCGGATCAAGCGCACTAGTCAGGCGAGCGATCGCGCGTCAGGCCAGCAACAGCGCGGGTGTATTGCCTGCAGCAATCGGTCCGGCAGGACCGCGCGAGGCGGCAAGGTGGTCACGCCTCTTGGTTGGTTGCCGCGTGATTGCGATGCAGGTCCGAAACCACCGCGATCAACCTGTTGATCGGTTCGGCCAACCGTTTCGGCAATACGCGGTGCTGGGTATGAGTTTTCAGGTCGGCGTTCCAGCGGTGCGAAACCCACACATCTTCTTCGGGGTGGTTGTTGTCCACGCCGTTGCAATACTTGTAGCCAACAAGCGCATCGGTGTGCGACAACAGGATGCGCGCCATCGTCATGTGGAAGCGATGGGCCTGGAGATCCGCCGGGCCTTTGGGGCGCGGTAGGGTCAACCGTAGGCATCTCTGGCCGTTGAACTCACTCCAGTCGGGACCGACGACCTGTCCCGCGCGTTCCAGCATCTTGCGCGACTGCTCATTCTTGCCGTTGACCAAGGCAACGGCGACCGTACCCCTCGGGTACTCCAGCTTCTCGGCGAGCAAGTTCATCCAGCGCACCAGTTTGCTCAGGGCCACATCGTTGGCAAACACAAGGAACTGATGGCGCTGCTCGTCGTCAAGAAACTCTGGCAATTGCGCATAGAGGGGGTACAGCAGGTCGTGGAGATAGATGTAGGTCTGCCGGCGTCCTTGCTCGTGGCTCTGCGTGGTCGCAGTCAATACTTGCTGTGCCCATTCGGGTGTGAGTTCGGCCAGCGTCATCTCGGTGATGTCGATGGAGATGAGCGGGAACCCGAGCGACTTCCCAATCAGCGCCTTGCGTCCGTCGAAGGCGTGGCCAAGTTCGATTTCAACGCCGCCCAGCACCATCGGCTCGGCCTGAACCGGTGGTCCGAGCACTGCAACGTCGAGCCGGAATTTGCTGCCGAATGGCGTCTCCAGCGGATGCTCGGTTGCCACCTGGTCGGCGCCGAGCAACAAGTTACCTTCCAGCGGATAGTCCGACGCATCCGCGTCCTTGAACGCCCACGGCATCGCAAGCCCGGCGTTCAAGCGTCGGGAGAGTTCGGCCGCGACCAGTTCTTTCGCTTGCCGGTGTTCGGGGCTTTCCTGCACAGCGCGCCACCGGCTGGCTTCTTCATCGTCGAAGTGCGCTTTGGGATTAAAGGTGTGCTGGGCAGGAAGCACGCGGAAGTGCGATCGCCGACGCAACTTTCCGCTCTCGAAGGAGGGGCTAACCCATGTCACCATCTGCCGTGATGCGCCGGGAGACACCAGGGGCCACAGCTTGCGCGCATGTTCCCGGCTGCGAACGTCACGCGCGGCGATCGTGGTCTGGAAAATCCCTTTCCGAGAGAAGACAACGATCGCCTCGTCCATTCTTGTCTTTCCCTTATGGCGATACGGCAACTACTTTCGTGGCGCCATCCAGCTTGCGGTGAATCAGTGATACCAGCGTCAGGATGTCCAGTGCGTCCTGTTCGGACATGGGCCAATTCGTCTTGGGTGCATGGGCCAGCGGATTGCGCACGGCGCCGAACAGGCCGATCAGCAGGTTGGCAAAGCCTTTCTGCTCGCTCTTTTCGGACTCGGTGGTGAGCGGCCCCAAGGCCAGAACGGGCTGCTGGCCCGCGAATACCTTGTTCACCAGATCAGCGCCATCGCCGTTCAGACCCGACAGCAGGCGAATCCGCTCCGCAACGCCTTTCGTTGCCTCGAAAACGGCATGGAAATAGTTTTCGTCCAGTAGCTCGGCACGGCAGTAGTTCAGCACTTCTGCGTGGACGACGCGGCTTTCCAGCGCGGCCTTGAGTCGTCCAGCTCGTGCGCGCGCGGCATCAATCGTCGTGGCCTTGTCGGCGTGCCCGACCTTGCCATCTTCGCGCACATAGAAGCCGGAGAAGGCAAGGACAACATTGAGTTCGTCGCGCCGCCAGGCGAACGTCGCCGGGTCACGGGCGTAGTTCACCGGGTTCATCGCGCGATTGATGAACATGATGAGATGATTGCCGATCTGGTGGTGATTCTGTGCCTCTGCCAGCGCATTGAACAGCCGCTTCCACTTGGTCATACCGGGCGACGTGTCGGCGATCTCGATCTCTTGTAGCAATCGCTCGATCTGCGTACCGCTCAGACCGCGCTCGGTATCGGCGAGCACGCGGCACGCAGCTTCAAGATGCTGTGAGCTGAAAGGGTCAATTCGCGTCGCCAATGCCTGTCTCCCTCGTCAGGCATCAGATGATGGCCTGCAAGCCCTTGTCGGCGATGACGTTGAGTAGCTTGAGGGCTGGCCCGGTGGGATGGGTTTCGCCTTGCTCCCATTTGCGCACGGTCGAGGCCGACGTGTGCAAATGAAGAGCGAACACCGGCTGGCTGAACTTCAAGGCTTCGCGCAGGCGTTTGATGTCGGTTGCACTGAACTCCCGCACCGGCGACGGGCAGATCGCGCCGAACTCGCGCATCGTCACCTTGCTGATCGCCCCCGCTTCGTGGAGCGCGGCCAGATCGCCCCGCAGGGATTCAATGATCTTGCTCACAACGCACCTCCAATAACATACCCGATTGCACCGCCTTCGACAAAGCCTCGGCGGACAGCTCCAGGAACACCTTGCCGGCGAATTGCAGCACCTTCTTCTCGTCCTGCGTGATGTTCGCCTTGTCGCTCTTGGGGAACCCATGCAGGAACACGTAGCGGCTACCGATCCGATCCGGGCCGACCGCAGCGTGCGGTAGCCGCCGCTCTTGCCGCCGCCGGGACGAGCAACCCGCTTCTTTTAGAGAAAGCCACCCAAGTCCGCGTCAATCAGACCGCTTTCCATCTCCTGAACCGCCTTGCACAAGGCGGTATCAGGGAGCTTTTCACCCGGCTGCCACCGCGCAAAGTCCTTCCGCTTGAGGACGCGGGTCATCTTGACCTCCAAAATATACCCGTAACGGGCACACTTTTCCAGGCCCCAGCGCGTTGCACGGGCGGGGAAGGCCGCTGAGCCGATTGGCGTGAGGGCGACATGACGATTGGGGCCGACATGGCGGGGCGCTGGTCACTGATCATGTGGTCACCTCTTTCGGTTCTTGGCGCGTGCCGACGACCGACTTCCGCCGGCTCGCCACCAACTCGGCCGCCTTACGCACCGGGTCGTCTTCGGTGTGGACGTAGCGCATGAACATCGCCACGGTCTTGTGCGCGGTCAGCGCCATGCCCACCTTGACTGGGATGCCCGAATTGGCGATGTCCGTAGCCGAGGGGTGGCGGGTGCCATGCGTGCCCAAGTGTGTGACTCCTGGCGGCTCCAGCCACCGTAGTATTGCCCGTAGTCAGGTGCCGGCTTGGATGGCGCGGGGACGGCAGCACGCAGGCGCTTCCTTCCTGGCGCGGTGCTGTCGAGAGCAGCGGGTAGGCTTCCTCTCTCATGGACTTGGACATGCTGCCGGTCTTGCTGACAGGGCCACGCTTAAGTTCGGTAAATGACGTGGTGGCGCAGCCTACGGCAGCCGTGATGACATGATCCAGCAATCGCCAGCGCACTCTGGAACTGCAGGGTCTCAGCGCTTTGTCAGCCTCGCTCGGCTCGGGATTTCCGCTCAGATGGTTGTGCGACAGAATCACCGCAGCCGTGTTGCACACTTCATTGTGTTGGGATCGTCTCTGTGGCCGCCTCACGCATCCGCCGACGGGCCAGCGCGAACTTGCCGTTGAGCGTGCGCTCGGTGATTCTTGGGTGCGGAAGCTCGAATAGGGCACGCATCCAGGAGATTGACCCAGCAGCAAGGCCAATAGCGCGCCAATGATGTTTTGGTAGGTGGCTTCTGCCCGATCCGTGATGAGGCATTCCTTGCAGGAGGGAATCTGCTCGCATTGCTTCAGCAACCCCTGATGCTGCTCCTGCAATTCATGGAATTGGCATTTATAGTAATCCAGCTCGCTTTTCAACGCTTGCCGTTCAATCAGCAAGGCTTGTCCCGTCTCCAGCGTGATCACCGGTCGGCACGACTGAAAAGAAATCCAGGCCGGTGTTCAGGGTAGTGATCTCGCATCCATTTCTTGAGATCGACGTGTCGAATCGTCAGGTCAGGCGAGCCCCACAGTGACTCGTCGTACTGTGTGATGCCATTGCTGCCGTATGGAAGCTCCTTGTTGAAGATCGCATCGTAAATGCGTTCCGTGTAGAGGCGAAGCTCAGACCAGCGAGGGCAGCAGTCTATTCTTGGGGGAAGATTGATCGGTGTTGGGATGAGACTCAAAATCTCCTTCTTGAACTTCAG
>APMI01015141.1_pt1 | contig 51152 bp, 38 predicted proteins | sample 667938 | NCBI WGS metagenome assembly APMI01 (sample SAMN01084076, study PRJNA167559) | wastewater metagenome | biome: Wastewater | place: Denmark: Ejby Moelle, Odense | collected 2011-11-28
TTAGGACTGCCAGTTAACGAGGAAATGCTAGCGGGGTTGGCTTGAAATCTTTCATTCTTAATTCTTAATTCTAATTCTTAATTCTAATTCTAAATATTTAAATTTAATCATTTTTTCTATTTTTTGATAAACTCAATTTTAAGTAAGCTATTTCCTTTTTTGCTTGACTCACTTGGATTTTATTCTATTTTTTAGATTGTATTTTCATCTTCTTGATTTTAGTAAAAACCATTTAAATGTTCTACTCTATCTTCATCAAGATATTCGTTGGACTGATAATCTTCATTTTAATTCTAGTTATCGTATTCCATTTCATTGAATTCGCTTGATTTAAGTTATGACTATTTCTATGGATCCCATTTGTCGTCGTTTTGATCATCATTGCGCATGTTAGGTCTTTCTTTTATTTTACTTTGACAATATTTGTTGAAATAGATGATCGATTTGATCTCGCCATTTCGTTTAAGAAAGCTCTCACACCATCTAGCACTACCCTTGAAGCCTCGGTCTTGTCCGAGTTAGTTAGCCTTTTTTCTCAAGCCCTGCTTTGTCACGCTTTTGCCACTATTATATTGCTTGATTGCCCAATCATATATCAACTGTTCAAATCCTCGACTAAATGATCGGTAGTCACCCAAATCTTTTTGAAGAACTTAAGAAATACTTGCTATTTGGTTCTTATGTTTATTCTCTTCCCTCTATATCCTCAACTATTCTGGTTATTCTTTCAGTAAATACTTTCTTTAAATGGTCGGAATTGATTGCACAGATACTTTGGAATTCCGCCTTGGCTCAGAAAAAAACATTTAATCGTATTATTTCTCAAACAAACACTATACTTCTGCCTAATTGATGAATGAGCTAATTTAAACAGGAAAAAGCATCCGAACTAAAATAGACTAATTTTGGCCTACAGGAAATCTTATTTTATTTTAACCGTACAAAATAGTGAGTGAATTGAGAAGATCCTTTATCCTCGCCTTAGCTTGAAGGATAATTTGTATATGACATAAAAAATATAGCCAATCATTCTTTCTTTAGATATTATATTTCCTCCTAGCCTGTGAAAGTTATCTTCTATAAATCAATTTGGCTGATTTCTCCCATTTCAATAGTCTTGTTTTAGACCTTAGAAATTGTACGTGATTTTTCAGACAACTCTTATCCAAACCGTGCTGAATTTTAAAGCAACAACATTTATTTATATTTTTATTAAGACTTTTCTGGCACCCTTTACTCTTCGAAGTATTGAAAGAAGTTATCCATCAAAAATGATACTTGTTCTGGCTACGGGACGCTTCGGTCAACGAAACACAGTTCTACCATGGCTTTGATTTAGGATTCGATAAGATCACACTATTCTTATTCTTTTTAGCAATGCTGTTCCATAAAATGCAAGTCTTAGTCAAGCTTGTGCAACTGATCTCCAAGTTTCCATATATCAGTCTCCTTCTTACTGACTTACTCTCGCAATGCCGAGCATTTGGCTCGTAGTTCAACAATTTCATCTTCAAGAGATGGCGGATCTAAAGCTTTCCTGATTTATTCGTTCTCATCATGAAGTAACTTAATGTACTCTATTATTTTATTTTTGCTCACAAAGGAAGATTCGAGATTGGCTAAGCTCAGTCTTTGTTTTATCCTTAAAATTAACTCTTGATAAAGCACGAATAAAGGGACGGCTGAACTTTCATTATTCTCATGTAGTGAACTTGACATTATAATTTAAGTTCACTTTTATTTCATTGCACTGAATTATTATAAAAATAACTAAAATTTGTATGATACTTAATCAAAATTCAGACTATTAAAATATCAAGTTGAAATTTTTATACAGTTTAATGTCTGTCCAATACTTATAGCTATTGTACCTTTCACATTATTTTTTACTAAATAAGCCAATAATTACCAAGAATGATGCTCTTCTTAGTATGTTATTCCTGTTCAATATTTGCGAATGATATCACAGCAATGGATTCAATTTTGTTGAATCCTAGGTTGACATTCGTTAAATTTTTCCAATTTCCTAACGCTAGATAGTTCGTAACCTAGCTGGTCAAATTACAATCATCTACATTAATAAATATATACGCAACAGCAGTTTTTCGAGGCTAGACCACTGACCTTTAGATAACTGTTTAACACTCGAATTGCAAAGTGGATTTTTGTACAGTGACATCTCTGTCACAGATGCGAAGTTTCCTGAGTTTAAGTACTTGATTGCTGCTACACTTATGTTATTTTGAGCAAGTCGTAGCACTTTCAAACCTGACCAGTTAATCGTTGATAGCAATCGCAAGCCTTAGTTTCCAATAGCGTTGTCCCAGAACAGCAGATGCTCAATATTTTCAGTAGAGCAGCCTGCTATTATACTCTTAATTTGTTCTCTCTTAAGCTGGACGTTATCTAAGTAGAGTTACACCAAATTTACTTAACTGAACCTTGTTGCTTTGCCGAACAGCATTATTCGAAATTTATCCTTGATTTGATTACTGTTGGCTCACAATTGCTGTCTCAATTATGTTCATTTCGAATATGGTTAGTCAGTTTTACACAAATAAAGCTATTTATTATTAATATTACTTAATAATAATTTAATAATTCTACTTTATAAACAAATCAATAAATGGTAGTACATTTGCACTTTTTAAGTATCTTAAATATAAAATCGCCTTATTTATCTATAAAATCAAATATCATTTATGTTACTACCACATTCTTATATATTTATGATCACTATTATTAATTATAACTTCCGCATAAATTTTATTTGATCTAAGCTCACTATCTTATCCACAATGACTAGCGCTGACATTTAATCATTTAAGCCAGCTTTTACAGAGAAGCAACCTAAATTCGAATGGGGAGTCGCATAGCCTTCGCAAAGGACCAACAATTAATTATTGAATAAAGCATAACCTTCAAAGACTCAAAATGAATAACAGAATACGCATACTAGATCAAAATCAAAGTTGAACCCATATGGTATTAACTTTAGTGATTTGCCTGTAAAATAGTCTGAGATAATGTCTCCTTACCATAAATAAACAATTACTCAGTATGCGAGTGCATAACAAGTTCAATATAATAAACAGTAGTCAGCTATTAACAATGAAAATCAGGAGACTATTGATCGTCTAAATCAGCTGAAGACATAATTTCAAATCCTGAAAAACATGATGATTGACTCACATATTCTTGAGAAAAATAAAAATGATGATAGGGTTAGCAATCATTCGAGATCTGTCACCAATCAACCAGTTAAGATAGGATAAGCTATTCGAGGTAAAGATAGAAAAAGTAAAATGGGATCGTCATCTATATCTTCCAATAAAGATTTGTACATCAAGAAAAATAGGCTTGCCTAGGTCAGTAACTAAAATAGTAAAATATCTAGAAATCATTAGCATGCATAAATTAGACACTCCAAAGATTTAAGCAGTAATAGAAGTGATGACTCAAAAATTAGAACAGGAAGATCTCATAATCCATCAAGAGTAGCATAATATCGAGGTGGTAATGTAGCGACAGGTTTAAACTCTTTTAACGCACTTTAAAAACACGCTCTTGAACTTCAGTTGAGAAATACTCTTTAAAAAACACAATTACTGATTTAAAATGAAATTTTACTTAAAACTCGCAATCATGAACTGGAATAAACTTTAAAAGTGTTCATGAATGAAGCTAAAAATCCTGAAACAAACACGAATTCTAAAAAAATTCATGAGCTCAATTAAAAAATCGTATAATATGAAAACAGAATATCGGATTATAAATTTGAAAATCAAGAGCTTATTCATCGTATTGGAAAACTGGAAGCTGAATCATTCGCATATGAAGCAAAATTAGACTTATTGAAAAGATAAAAGCATCAATAATCTAGCTCAGCCATGTAAATGAAGCTAAAGTTTGCCAGTCTATAAATCGACAACAAGAGGCTCAAAATGGAGAAAGACATTGACCTCAGAAATTTACAGTATGACCTCGAAAGGCTGACTCGATAAAATTAGTCATTGAGGAATAGGTAATTTGATATTAAGCATTAATACATTACAATTTCAGCTCCTCCTCCTGTTTCAAGCTAGCCAAGATATGACCAAAGTACCGATAATAGTTACCGTATTAAAATCAAGCAGCTTTAAGATGAACTGGATGATAGATAAAAACGGCATAAACTTATTGTTGAATAGTTAAATGCTAAAATTAATTTCAAACAAGAAACATAACTATTGCAACTGGTAGAAAACATTCACAAGCAAAAGAGTCAACAAGAGAAGGGTTAGCTTCATCAAGAACTTTAAAGACTTAAAGACCAATTGAGTCGAATAAAAAAGTAACCAAATTTAACTCAAAGTCAATTTGGAATATAATCAAAGGTTATTTCTTTATAACATGTAATTCATTTGTAACATAGGCATTGAGAAGAGATTAAGAGGACAAGCATCGTCATTTGCTTGAATTATAGCAATTTAGGAAATAATTTGAACATCAAAAATAAGCAAATAAAACTTTATAAAAATAGAAATAGACTTATGCTGAGAAATATGAATCTGTAGTTCGGCAAGTTCACGAGTTAAAGCTATAACTCAATCAAGCTTAGATATTTAAGAGCAAATTTGAACAATCAACGAAGACAATTGATCATCTGAACGGTAAAATATAAGAATTAGACTCACTTTTAAGAAATTATGAGGACCTACAGGAATAAATGTATAGTGTTAGAGAAACCCTCAAAAAGAAAGAAGCAGCTCACAATCTTTAAATGAAAGATGCAAGAAGAAGAGTAGATCAAGCTGAATTTTAAGCATTTAAATCTCAATAATAGAACAAAATTACTGTTGATCTAAACAAAAGAAAACTATAATCAGATATATAAATCTTAAAAAGATAAACGGATGCCGTCAAAAATGATTGTAATTACTACAAAGACCAGTTTAATAACCTACGTTCTCAAAATTAAATATTAGTTACAAAGTTGAAAGACTTTGAGCTAAACAGAGATAATCGAATAAAATTCTAGACTCAATCATAAATACAATAAAAATAAAGAGTATAGAGACAGCACCAATAACAACTATCAGCTATTAGTCAGAGATTTATGCAAGAAGAACAGAGACTTATTGACCAGATCGCTAGTTTGACAAGAAGAAATTAGGAATTATCAGGAATGATGAAGCGATATGTGATATTAGAAAGCCAAAATCTATAATTAAGGGCTCTATGTAGAGACAGAATTGGAGCAAGTTCGGCTATTACTCATTTATGGGATATAAAATAAATTTAATATGGAAACATCAACGCAATACTAAAAGCAGTGCATACAAAAAATAATCAATAAAAGACGCTTGAAAAGAACAGCAAAATAGATAACTTAAATCCTACAAATAATTAGCCATTGACAAAAAGTAAACTTAATGAAATGCAACCACCTCAAGCACCACAACCATACTTTCACATTGATACTCCACTATCTTTAAGGCATTCAATAGGATAAACTCAACAGTATAATTTCGTTGAGGATCAAAACAATGATAAAATGCTTCCACCTGAGCTGCCTCGAGACTCTATGCTAACGAACTGAGCCATTTTTTGATTCCATAAAATTATTATTAACTAACTAAAATGTTTTTTCTTAATCATTATAAAAGTTACTCGTCAGACACATTGTCAGGCTCATCCATTGGCCGCACTGGAGGAGTCAAAATTATTACGCTTTTCTTTGTTGGCACTTTCAGCACTTCAATTTCTCCATTATTCCTTGACTCGCCGACCTATTTCTCGCTTTTTTAAGATTCCTCTTTTTTGTCCAAGTTTTTTAATTCACCGTGATCTTTTCTATAAGGAGAATGATCCATCAGTCTCCTTGCGAATTCGAAAATCTTTTCTAAAATCTCAGTCGTCCACGGCAGTCTTTTATAATCATCGAGACTTTTGAAACATTTATTTTTAACGCACTTTTTTATTGAGTCATTCATTGATCTTATCTTTTTACGATTGTCTGAATTGTACTAAGCTGGAAATTGCCCTAAGTTGAGAAAAAGCTTACTTAAAAACTATTTGTAATCACTGTTATATTGTCTACACTTGAAAATTTTCTTTAGGAAATTAGAGTTCATCGTTTTTTACTATGAATCTTTTCTAAATTATATAAATTTTACTTGAATGGCATTGAAATAGAGAGGTCACCTTCACAATTTTTCTCAAAATATTAAGCAACGACTTAATTATTTTCCATGTTAGCGTAAGCTTCTCGATTGGCAACTCTCATTTTGTTTGTAATATGCTTGAAGGACTTTCTGACACAATACTTGACCATTTATTCTTTAGTTTTTCTCAGTTTTTTGAATTTGGCAATAAGATAATCAAAAAGCCTCTTATTAAACTATGTTCCATATCCTTAAAGACCCTGCCTCGCCTGTTAGACCTTTTTCTGGTTTCTGTTGACGTTATGTAAAACAAAGTCTAGCATGTTGCTGAGTAAAGAATTTAGTTACTTTTAATCCAAAAGAACAGCCTCTTAAGAATCATCGACTGGCAGAGGAAGCTGAATTTCTGACTCTTCGTCCTCTTAGTTTTCGTTGATTTCCTCTTTTTCCTTTTCTGCTGGTGGGTTCTCCTCGAGCTGAAAATGATTCAAATCCGAATTGCCTTGACCCTGATCCAGAAAGCTCGGCTAATTAATGTAAGGAGATGGTATAATTCGCAGGGGCGATATGAAAGGTGAGTTGACCGAGCACAATCTTAGCCGAGCCGAGAAGAGCCCAGAAGGAGTCGAGGGCTGACCGCTATTGTTTTTCATCTAATATAGCTCAATATAAACGAAACAAAATATGCAAAAGTGTATTATTCAACAATCTCTTCCTATTTGGCCTCAAATTTAATAATACCGCTCTGAAAATATTTATACTTGATTTCCTACGTATTGGTATTTGACATCCGAAGAATTTACTTCTTTTCATATATAATTATATAGTTTTGATTTGAGCAATTCAAGAACAAAAAGTGGTTATTTATTTACAATTTAGTAATTTTACGTTTATGTGGGCAGGATAAATAATTAAAAAAGGAGATTATATATGTTGGTTATGTTTTATCATTATGATGCAGGACTTTATTAGTACTAATTAGTTTCCGTGCTTGAAATTAATTATGTTTGGATATCAATCACTGTTTAAGGGGGTTGCACGGGCAGCCATGAGGTGCTCAGCTCCTAAGTTCAGTTCGAGCAAACCGATATCATTGAACTGGAGCTTCAAGTGATCACAATTTAACAGTAGATAGACTCATTCGCTATTGATCCGAACAATGCCTCTACCAGGAGCAGGCTTAGAGATCTCAAATATCCGTGAAATTCTCTAAAAATGCAAAAATGAAATGTCGGAAATCGACTTACGTACTTGTGGTGTGATGTAGTTGCAGATGGTACTAAATTCTGTGAACAAGCTCTTGTTCCTTCTAAAACATCATTGATAGATATTATAGGAATGAGTTCGGCAACACAATTGATGCAGAGGGTAGTTCAGGTAGACCATCGACCTTGATTGTTAATTCTGTAATCGCAATATATGGAAATTATATAAAAAGTCATTGCTAGCTCAATAGTTTCTTTAGTGAGCTAAGGTGTGTCTGCAGCTTCTCTATTGACCTTGAGGCATTGCGCGTAGTTGGGCTCATCAACTGAGATCGTACTACTAGGTCTGCTTTCGCTATTAAACTCTGGTTTGGCTACTTTATAGCTGTTTTTGGCGTTTTTAAAACAGGATTAGTTGCATTTTGTCTAAGTCTCTATCTCAAATGAATTGTGCTTGAGAAAATATTATTTTTATGATGGCTTTATCCTTACACTATTCGCACATTTGAATTTTTGATGGGACTTTATAAAATATTAGCCTCGTTGATTTAATTAAATTATTTCGATGGAGCCTGTTGTACCTCATAATTTTTTTGTTAGCTGCTTGACTACAACATAACTTTGTAATGCAGCTTTTTCTATTCAATAATGTAAGATAATTGGTTATCAACAAATTACCGAATTGACTATTACATTTCTCTGATAAAATCCTATAAGGTCGATTTTATTATGTTTTCAATCTAGATATGAAGTTTCTCGAAATCTTTAAGCGCCAATCTTATTTTTATCATGGCTTATTTTATTGTGTGAGACCGAGATTTTCGCTCAATTCCTCCTTTTTATTTTCTAGGCGTCAAGGGTATTTTGCGAGATCCTTTGACCCCAGATAAACTACTTTCAGAACGAATTTTAGAAACAATTTTAAAAGGTTACACGGTGATACCTTGATTGCTTTGTCCTATTTTTGAAGAGTTTTCATCTCTTTAATCTTTATCAAAAATTCCATGAGATCTTTCTATGCTTATTTATTTTTTGAAGTTAGCGTCAAATTTTCTGTATTTTTTACTGGGAGTTTATTTGAGGCCAGCTGTGTTAATACTGCTCTGTGAGTTATATTCCTGACTCATATATTTTATATATCATTAACTTACTCATAATAAAATTTACTGCACTCAAATAAAACCACGTTTTATTATCATTATGATAAACTACGACGTTTTTAATATGTGGTCTCTTGCTGAATTTCAATTATAGCTTATGGATTAGTATCAGGCCGATAAATTGGACTTAAATTTTTATGTGCTATAGATCTAATAAATAATTATATGTTTGAAGCTTGAGACTTATTAAATAAGCACATTATGATCAATGAGAAATAATGACTATAAAAATTCATAATTTAGCAAGAAATAATGTTTTAGTTTATAAATAAATAATTAAAGAAGTATGCTGAGACTACAACGTTTAACACTAACAATACTGTTAATGATCCTGTTAACAGGCATGGATAGCAGAACAATTGAAGATTCGCCACATATTGTAAAGTTAGCTATCATGGGGACCAATGATTTACATGGCACTGCATTCCCCAAATCGCTATACCGTAAAGACAATCGCTAAGAGTATACATACGGAGGACTAATCTATATGGCTAGACTTCTCAACATCATCAAGTAGGAATATGGAGATAGAGCTATTTATTTAGATACTGGCGACCAGTACCAGGGAGGAGTCTAGTCAGGACCTCAAGCCAGCAAAGGGTAAATTATAGCTGATTTCTTTAATGCACTTGATCTTAAAGCATCAGCTCTTGGCAACCATGAGTTCGACTACGGTCATTAATTCCTGATCAATTACTTAAATTTTAAGAACTCAACTTCGCTTTCGGCAAATCTGTTTTCTGAAGACGGTGAACCTAATTTTCTGCCTAAACAAAAGTCAAGTGACATATTTGAACTTCACGGTATAAAAGTGGGCGTAGTCGGATTGGCAACAACAGAAACTCCCACAACAACCTCTGGGTTCATTTCTCACAAGTTTCCGAAGTACCAGTTCCACGAGTACCCTGAGCTAACGATTAGGTAAGCTTCAGCCCTCAGATAACAAGGAGCCGAAATTATTATAGTGCTCGCTCACTTCGGAAATAAATGTCCCTGGAACAAAACATACGATATAAGATCGAACACCACCAAGCAGTAATCTTGTGAAAATGATGAGGTAATTAACTTTATTGAAGCATTACCTGAAGGCACAGTCGACGGTATATTGTGCGGCCATCGACATTAGTTTGCACATCACTGGCACAAAAATGTCCCTTTTATGGGTGCGATCGACGGTGGTTTCTATTTTAACGTAATGTATTTTTACTTCGACACGATAACCAGAAAAGTCGTAGCAACTGAAATCGAAGGACCCATTCCTGTATGTTAACGCATATTTGCAAACACTCGTACATGTGAATATCACTCCAGTCACGATTTGTTGACAGCTGGTCCTTTGACAACTTGGATATTCCATGAAAAATAAGTTCATGCTGATGAAACAGTCAATAAACTATTTGAAGAGAAGTATGTTCCGCAAATGCAAAAATTTACCAGAAAGCTTGTATAAAATTAAATAATGCTTGATCGAGTTAAGCATCGAGAGAATTCACTGGCAAATCTGATCACTAGCATGATGATTAGGGCTGCATAAGAGAAAGGACACTAAATTGATTTTTCAATTATCAATCATGGTGCATTCAGATCAACTTGGTTTCCAGGAATCATTCAGGATCAACATTTTTACAGTATGTTCCCTTTTGAAAATTTTCTCGCAGTTTTTTAAATCGAGGGCGCTCATCTGAAATAAATGCTCAAAAGAGTTCAAAATGGATGGAATGGCTTCTACTTCGTCGATGGAGTCTTCCAAAAGCTAAGTCTTACGAAAATTGAGAGTGAGCAAGATCCAAGCTAATTTTATTACAAGAAAGGTTTTATTGGAGCATCTATGCTTAACGGAGAATAAATAATCGATGATAAAGTCTATAAAGGTGTGACAGTAGAGTTTTTGTTATAAGGTGGAGATGACTTCATCAAAGCCTTTGGCTAATACTACAATCCAGAGACTAAGAGGAATTTCGATAAACTTAAGATATATAATGTACAAAGAATAGGTGAACAAAGGTAATAGTTACATTAACAGCTTAAGAAACTCAAAGTAATTCGCGAAGAATAATGGGAAGTGCAGGATTCTAGGAGACGAATATAAATTGTTGAGTTACCTTGATAAACATTTTACTTTTACTTTATTACTACTGTCTGTAAGTTCAGCCTTTCATTATATTAAACCTATTATGGGATATTTAATGAGACAAAGCAGTAAAAATATTGCATTGTCTGTCCTGATCGCACTGATATGTATTAAAGTTGCATTTTCAGTAACTGCCTCGCCTACTTGGGTGGGCACAACATACATCCAGTCAGGTAGGATTCACAATATTTAGGATTTAAGATTATTGTGCTGAATGGAGCCTCCCAAAGTGGCACAAATGTTTACACATACACCTACTCGCCCGCATTTTCAGCTACGCCCTACACTGCTTTGGGTCTGATCAACTTATAGTCAATGACCCTACTGGAATAGATACTAAGGTTCTTGATTAATATCCAGAACTTCAGCAGCACCACTAGTCTGCAGATCAGAATGAACATGCCCACTTCTTCATGGAGACAGTTTCGAGCTTCATACATTGCAGTAGATGCTCAATTCAGTCAAGTGCTTGTGGACTATTTCTCAGCAACTAATATGCCGAATGTAGGCACAGGAAAGGGATCACGATCGTACATCGGAGTCTTTAACTTAAACATTGCAGCCGTTAACATATCTCATCGCATTTCAATTATACCACTACTTATTGGAGCATACTCCCAGTCTGTCAATGGTGAGCATATCTTCTTCTGGGACACAAAGCTACGTAGCGCAACTTCAATCAATTATAACATCACTGTTGATAGAACTACTCGTCTGTATAACATTGTGTCATATATCTTGGTGGTGGACAGAACTAGCGCAGAAAATGGGCTAGAGATATTCATGGATGAACTGTACTTGGGTGGGACTAATAACTCGCCAGTGTACAACACTCCTGTGTACTACAACCTGACAAACATGCACGCGGGACTTAACTCAGTAAGTTTCTCACTTCCTGCCTTCAACTTCGACAAAAGCAGCTTTTTGTTATCCTCTCTCGGATATTATAAGTTCCTGAATATCAGTGTGTGGAGCTATCGTGAAAGACAGTGCCCAGTAGGCCAAGCTTATTACGAACTTTCGGCTAATCTCTGTTATGATACGTGTTTACCAGGGTTCGTGAACTCAAATGGAGCCACTAAAAAGTATTGCAAAGCATGTGGTGACTTTATAGCAGCTTGTTTAACTTGCTCAAGTGATGGCTCCTCATGTAACACATGTGCTGGCAACTATGTCGTAAGTGGAGGTGCTTGCGTATGCCCTAACGGTTACTATGTCTCATCAACTTCGACAAATTACACAGATAAGTGCGCTCTCTGTCACACAACCTGTCTGACCTGTAACGGACCGGCTTCTACAAACTGTCTAAGCTGTAGTGCTTCGCGTACTCAAAATGGAAGCAGCTGTCAATGCACTTATGAGACTGCGCCAAATGGAGCTTGCTACTTATCAAACTGTAATGACCAACCCTGCATAAGCTGCCCTTCTAACCCATCACTATGCCATAACTGCACAACTGGCTTTATCATATCTGGTGCTCGCTGTGTGTGTGGAATCAACACTTACTATGATGTTTCAACAGTTTCATGTCTTTCATGCCACACTTCGTGCTAGTACTGTTCTGGACCGGGCTCCACAGACTGCACCTCGTGTGATCGCACTACGAACCATCGATATTTGTCCTCAAACCAGTGTCTCTGCATTCAAGGCTACACCTAAGTAAACTTAACGTGTCAGTCCAACAATGCAGGTTCCTGCTCTGAGCCAGGTTACGCTATCGACTCTACAACTGGCCAGTGTCTTTAGATATGCGGTAAAGGCAACAGGATAACACTCGAGTGCGATGATGGCAACACTAATGATGGTGATGGATGCTCCTCAACATGTACTATTTAACCTGGTTTCACATGTGTTTAAAATGTTCTAGCACCCAACAGAAGATCATTTTGTTCTTACACCGATCCTATTAGTTTAACTCTGTTGTCCACGTATAAAGATATCCATAAAAACACAGTGTATATGAATTTCACATTGGATCCAACTCTGTCGTATATTCTTGACAACTATCCAGACTTAACTGATCAAATATCTTTTAACAACTCGATCGCAACAGTTGAGTCAGCTTTTTATAATTCAACAACTCGGACTGTGCAGTTGGCTGCAACTTACTCTGACTCGATACAATTCGTACCATTGGGTTTAAATTTCAAGATGCCTGAGAATGCCTTAACATACGCGATCCCATAATCTTCATTGCCAATATAAATAAAACCTGAGAATAAATTACTAGCAGTATATAGTTAGGGTGCCACTTCCACAAATCTCAATATATTTACCATCATTTCCAAAGTGTGCTACATTGGCGGATTAGTGACCTTTGTTTTACTAATGTTCACGCGTAAGATGATCGGTCTTGACTATATTGTTATGCTGCAGCTATGCTATTTCGGCATCATGTTATCAAGCTATGGGCATGCCTACTTAGGACCCATTCAGTAGTGGCTGTACATCAATGGATACAACTCTATCAATATGCAAATATCAGTAGCCAAACTAGTAGATAATAGCTTCTGGATTCTAGGATATTAAGACTACTTTGCAGTCAATGTTAATGTCATGCTATTCGTTTGCGTTGCAAATTATGTTGTTGCACTTCTACTCTATATTTTCTCCATGCTTTCTGATAGATCAACTTCTCGTAAACTTAAAACTTCAGCTATTTTCTTCGCTGTTGACATTGGATTTGCTTTACTCATGTTTTCTGTAAATAACATTGCTGTCTCAATGTTTTTATAGGCTATGGCTGGACACATGTTCAAATTCACATATGGTCTTAATAAATTCTTAGTAGTTGTTGCATTATTAATGTTTTTGGGGCAAGTGGGCGCTTATTTTTATAAAATTCACGATTTAACTGACAGCCAAATGTTTTATCATCGTAATAAGAATTATTGTCACTTTTATCCCTTTATATTCCTACTGCGAAATCTGTTGGTGATCATATTCATAGTACTATCGACACTAATTCCCAAATTCTCAGCACCCATTGTTTTAGGTATTTAAGGAGCCTATATCGTATCGATTGCAGCAGGTCGACCATACAAGAGGTACATCGACTATGCTCGGATGGCATCTGTGGAGGCTCCTCTGGTGCTACTGCTCATTTGTCAGCTTATCCAGGCCAATTTCATTACTGATTTTAGCTCAGTTTCGGTTGCTCAACAACAATTCATAGATTATGCAGCTATTGCCATTTATGCTGCAATGCTGTTGGGTCTGCTCATGAGCTGGGTCTCATTCGCCTGGCACCTGTGGAAAAACAAATCAGTGGATGCCTCGATTGTCCCTGAACCTGAAGTGGAAGATGATGATCTATTCATTCACAATCCTGATCTCTCAAATTCACATACTAAATTAAAAGAACCAAGCATCCGTGAATAATAGAAGAGCAAATAATTGTTGGTATTTGACGTAGAAGATGAGTAAAATACAGGCGCAGTCAATTCTCAGTATTTAAGTTAATCAGTGTACAACCAGACATCCCGTAGAAAACTAAAGACCAGGAAATCAGAATCTTCAAAAAAGTAAAGCCGATAATATAGCTGATCAGCTGGCTGCAATTGATTTCATAATAAATTAGTATATATTAGGGTTTATCAACTATCAGTGTTATTTGTGTAATAGACTTGTTATCAAATTATAAATTATTGCTCTTTCTTTATGAGCAAGACCAACATCAGTATCTACAGATAAACTTTGAGAAAGTTCAGATAGGAAGAGTACAACTTAGCGATGAGAATCTAACAGCATCCGTCTGTCAGTCACGAAAAGAGGATTGATTATATAATGACCCTCACAAATTTGCAGCAAATTCGATAAAATAAGTTAAGAGAAAGATAAAAACACAAGTGGAAGATCAGCAAACGAAAATCAAACAGTCTCGGTACAATTACACATAATTTTTATCAAGATAATGTATAAAAAACAGGAAAACTGCATTCAAAGTGGGAGAGCAACAAAAAATTTATGAATAGGAGTTGGATGCAACCATCGACCATCACGCCATAAGGCAAAAAATACCCTCATACTAATTAATAAACAAGTTTAATGGATACTTGTTCTTCTTACTTTATACACAGAAAAATGCGCTCGGCAGGTGGTACTCGTCAAAAGATAATTGGCCACACTCAGAAGAAAGAGATGAGACATTAATAATAAAGAAGTTAAAATTTTGTAAAAATAGCATACTCTATGAGAATTAAATAGAGCCCAGCCAGCAGTAGGGAAAATTTTCGAAGCCATAGAATCAATCAATCTCAAAGCTTTATCAAAAATACTATAAAGTATAGCAAACCATCCACTAAAGAGAGTAAAGCTGACAATTTTGAGAACTATTCCAAAAAACTTCGGATTAGGCCTTGGTCTGGCCCCAAAGGTGAATAATTTTTAACTATTTTAACTTGATCATTTTTTCTTCTTTTTCGCTCTTAAAGAATTAACAAATTAATATGCGTCAATTTTCTTTATACAAATTGATGTTATTATTTGATATAGCTAAATGTACCTTTCGGTCGTGTAAGTGAATAAAAGTTACAATATTTTAAAAATAGTTAATATCAAGAATGTCGAATCTAAATCCAAGCTTCAAGCTGGCCGACGAATGCAAGAACCCTCCCTATAATCGTTACAATCTGACAAATAGAGTACTCATCCAGCAGAGTGACGAATCTTCTCAACAGAACTCCAAGAAAAATGTTACATATTACTGTCCTACTTATCTGAGAATCAAGGTGAAGAATTTTTCTGAGATGAGTTTATAGAATTTATCCTCGACTATAAACCTCGTTATGATCGTTACAGTCCGTTTCAACAATATCCCCGAGAGGATTCAAGAATAAATAAAAAAGAGAATGGTGCTTAGATTTAATAGAGATTCAGCTTTAGCTTTGGGAGGTGCCTCGCAAGAAATTTCAACCAGCAAAGACAGAGATGGTCAATATTCGTTTGTCATTAGAAAACTACTACATGCTGGTATGAAAGCGAACATATTTTTATCGCCTTTTGAAGTAATTAATTTGATTTTGACTGTCAATGTTCAAAGGATATTCATTTCGAAGTAAAAGATTCGTGAAATTCTCCGAGAAATCAAAGATAGTTTGGATGAAGCAAATAAAGAGTTAAATAAACTTAAGACCGAGAAGGCAAACGGGAAATAAATTTAGAGCAAGGAAATTGATTAACAATAGAAGTAGATTAAATAAATTGAGAAGTAGCTAGAGTACATGGGCAACATTAACAAAGTAGATGTTCAATTCAACAATATGGATTTTCCTAATAATTTCGTGAAAGTTGGTTACAGTTCATAAGGTACATTCGGTAATTACGATCTTGCTTAAAACTTACTGGGTGTGTAGTATACTAATTAAGAACTACCTGATTTGATTAAGGACAAAGATGATCCTAACATAGACTTAAACAAAAATTATGCTCTCGAAAGACCATTTTAATACGCTCATTTCCTAATCCCTCTCTACAAATTTCCTTTCGTCACTTTGTTTACGATCTTCATTCCTCTGTGGCTCCTGGGAATTATAAACCTGGGTATCTTCTTCCAAGACACTGGTTTGGGAGATCGAATTGGAAGTTTGTCTGCCTTGATGATCGCTTTTGTCGCACTTATCCCAGTTATTCGCGAGTAGCTGCCGCCAAGTCCAAAAATAACCTTCGTCTAAATTTTAGTCTATTTTGAAACGTGTACGACTCTGTTCTGCTTCATTTAGAGCATTATAGTGAGAGGCGATGATACATACCAGTTTGTCCCTCTCGAAAATGGATTCTTCTTAGTCTCTGTAATAATTGGCTTGTTCGAAATTGCAGTAATTCTTGGCTTAATGTTGATCCATCAGTGCATATGGCTTCGGTCATATAATCGTCACGTCAGTGAAATTGAATAAATTACCTTTAACCCGGATAACTGGTTTAATTAACAATGCGATAACCACTTTAGGCGTAAACTGGATACAGATAATATACGAATTTTGAAGCCCTTCGTCGGATAACTCGCTAAGATCAAGGCAGATAATGAAAGCAAGAAATAAGGCAAAAAGAAGGAAAATAAATAGGACAAGAAGGATGGAAAAAAATAAGAAAAGAAAGAAGACAATAAAGTGTAAAAAAAGGAATAGAAGAAAGAGTAAAAGAAACAATAAAAGAAAGAGTAAAAGATAGAGGATACAAAAAGTAATAAGAAAGATGCTAAAAAATGAATTAAAAATACAATCTTGATTCTTATCATTTAATGTAATTCTAAGCTTAGATTATAACATTACTATTTACTAAAAGCCTACGGCATGTCTGTGATTGAAGCAAAGGTGGATGCTTCTCAACTAAAACACGAATATGAAAAAATAGTGGCTCGGTACGAGTAAAAATTTAACAATCATCTAGCACAACAATCAGCTGCAATTTCAACTGAAACCCAACATCTAAAGCTAATACTGCGACAAAATTAAGAGCAAATAACAAAGCAGGCTGCCTTAATTGAAGAGTTTCGATAAAAAATAAACGCAATTTAAGCTCGCACATAATCGAAAGTGCTACTTTTGGGTAAATAGCTTGAAAACTTCAAACGGTATTATCAGCAGTGTATTTCCTATACGTTGAGTAGAGTAGCTGAAATATCGTAAAAAGCTAACATATTTGCCCGTTAAATCGAGAAATAGCAGCAGAAGAGTGATTCAACTTCAGCACTCGAATTTGTAAAATATGCTTACGATCTGGTTGTTAGCATTTGTAAATCATCTAGTCTTAAAATATCCTAGTTGAAACACTTCCTAAGTTCAGAACTGTTCGAACTAGAACTTGAAGTCTCAAAATTTCAATAGCACGCCGAATAAATAGAATTAACGGCGAATTAATTTAAGCTCATTAAATTCGGTAATGAGAGCCTACAGTAGTCTCTTGAGGCGAGCACTCGAACTTTGACCGAAATTACTCAGTCTGAGCTACGAAGTTCTCAAGTCAGTAAGAAAGTAATAAGCTTTTATTAACCAAAATTCAAGTAAATCATCAAAAGAATCAACGGATACTCAATGTAGATATAGTTGATTAGGCAGATAACAGATAAAGAAAATGCATAAACAGCTTTCGTACAGCAGACTAAATATGACCAATAAATTGACGATTTGACAACTAAATTAAGAGAACTGGAAGCGTTACTATAATAATAAAGAAAATCTGCAGAAAAACAGCTTGCAAAAAAAGAGTAGGCCTTGAAAAAGAGACATGATCGAATTCTTGAACTAGAAGATTCTCTGCAAAATCAAATGGATAAGTAACAAAAAATGCAGAGAGAAATTTCAGAGTTGAAGCTCTATAATATCGAACTATCAAAATAAATGAAAACCTTAATGAACAGAGAACAATAGAAGAGAATGAACTTGGAAAAAGATAAAAAAGTGATCGAAGATGCAGTTAAATAGAGTTCAAAAAAATATTAATAAAAGTTGAACTCGCTAAAAACCGAGAACTAGGGTTTGATCAATAAAAATCACTCGCAATAAGCCGAAATAGCAGTTTTAAAAAGTAATAGAAATGTAGGGCTTAATGTTTTCGGGAATACAATGAGCAGATCTCAAAATCTATTAAAATAATAATTAAGCTGTAGTTTAAACAAAAGCCAAAGCCGAAGAAACATTAAGAGCCCTTCTAAAAAATTGGAAGACCTTACCAAGTCATCGAAAATAACGAGACCCTAGATTGGTTTGAGCGTTGATTAAATGTCATTAATTAAATAGAAGTAGAAAACTGAAAAGGATAATAGAGAACTAAAACGTATTAATAAATAATTGGAATAAGAGATTCATCGATTGCTGCTGGTTAAAACTCAACAAAACAAATAAGATGAAGAGTACTTGGATCAAATTTAATCATAGCTTTAGAAAAATGTTAAAGAGATAGAATAGCTAGAAAAGATTAATACAACATTGACTCATAAAATTAATGAATTAGAGGATGAAAATGCTAAGCTTGAAGATTAGTTGAATCTTCAAGCGTAAAAATTTTAGTCAAAAAGTAAGAATCATAAAAATCTTATTTACCAATTGGAAAAACAAAGATAAAAACTAAAATTATAAAATTAGCAGCTATACAATTAATTATAGGCGTACTCTGACTCACATAAAGTCTTTGAACCCAAGCGCCAACAGTCTGGAGGCTCAATTGGTTCTGGGGGATTACTTTCTCCTATCTATGAGGAGCCTCATTACTCCTCAAGCGGTAGAATTAGGGAAAGCAACTAAAGAAGATAGAAGAAGGCAAGTAATTTTTTAGTCTTGCTAGAAAACGCTATTCTTGACATGAGACTACCCATCCCCATCTTCTGTGAGTTTGATAAAAACGGGTATATTCGATAACAAAAGACAGGTAACTACCTGGTTGACCAAAATAAAAATCCCATGCGCATGAGTTAAAACTAGCTCAAGGCTGCTATCTAAAGTGGGCTACTCCTTATTTGAGGCACATAATATATTATGCTTATTTAATATCTGAATTTTCTTAGCCATATAATAAATATCAAGCTTTTCTTCTCTTAAATGAAGTGTTACTTGTTATTCTTTAGTTAAATATATTTTCAAAAACAATTGTGAGAATCTTTCTAATTATATTTTTGTTTTAGTCACTTTAATTAACTTCTAACACAGGTATGTTCAACAAGTCTCTCAATTAGATTGGTGAGAGCCTCCTAGAAGCTTTTAAAAGTATATTAATAGGATAGGATTTGCGAAAAATTGAAACTCATATTTGATTTCATGTATTAATCAAAGAATTAATTTCAGTCAATATAATCAAATCGTTTGTTGAAGCTAAGAAAATGGTCAACTTTACCATTGAGGAGATCAGAAACATTATGGACAATCAGGACAACATCAGAAACATGTCCGTCATTGCCCACGTCGACCACGGTAAGAGCACCTTGTCTGACGCCTTGGTCTGCAAAGCCGGTATCATCGCCGAGAAGGTACTATTTTGTGTAACTCTAGAACGCCGGAAAAGAAAGATATACTGATACTAGAGAAGACGAAAAGGAACGAGGCATCACCATCAAGTCAACTGGTGTGTCTATGTATTACAGATATGACATCACCTACTCCGGAAAGAAGGAAGTCTTCCAAGAGTATTTGATCAATCTTATCGACTCCCCGGGCCACGTCGACTTCAGTTCTGAAGTTACCGCCGCTCTCCGAGTTACCGATGGTGCCCTTGTCGTCGTCGATACCGTCGAAGGTGTGTCAGTCCAGACCGAAACTGTGTTGAGACAGGCTATGCAAGAAAAAATTAAACCAGTCTTGATGGTTAACAAGATTGACAGATCAATCTTGGAGCTTAAACTTGACGGTGAAGCCATGTACAACTCTTTCTTGAGAGTCATTGATATGGCCAACGTTGTTATCTCAACCTATCAATCTGAAGATATGGGAGAAATCCAAGTCGACCCCTCAATCGGTAACGTCGCTTTCGGATCAGGAAAAGATCAATGGGCATTTACTCTTGCCAAATTCTCCAGACTCTATTCCAAGAAGTTCGGTATTGATCAAGACAAAATGATGAAAAAACTCTGGGGTGATAACTTCTTCGATGCTGCCGCCAAAAAGTGGAGAACTGAAGGTCTCACTGATGATGGAAAGCCTATCAGAAGAGCTTTCGCTCAATTCATTATGGACCCCGTCTGCAAACTCTGCCAGAATATTATGGATGGAAAGAAAGCTGAGTACGATGATATGTTGACTAAACTCGGTATCGAACTTACCCAAGAAGAAAGACAGGGAACTGACAAGGCTCTTTTAAAAACTGTCATGAGCAAGTGGCTCCCAGCTGCTGACTGCCTTTTGGAGATGATGGTGCTTCACTTGCCATCCCCAAGAACCGCCCAAAAATACAGAACTTCTTATCTTTACGAAGGATCTATGGATGATGCTTGCGCTGTCGGCATGAGAAACTGCGACCCCAAAGGTCCCCTCATGATTTACATCTCAAAGATGGTCCCAGCCGCTGATAAAGGCCGATTCTATGCTTTCGGTAGAGTCTTCTCCGGAACCGTCTCATCAGGTCAAAAAGTCAGAATCATGGGTGCTAACTACAAGCCCGGAAAGAAGGATGATGTCTTCGAAAAGAACATCACTAGAACTGTCTTGATGATGGGTAGAACTGCCGAATCTATCCCCGATGTCCCTTGCGGTAACACTGTTGCCCTTGCTGGTATTGATCAGTACTTGATCAAAACCGGAACCATTGCCAGCGTTGACCACCCTGAATCTCACCCCATCAGATCTATGAAATACTCCGTCTCACCCGTCGTCAGAGTTGCTGTCAAGCCAAAGAATGCTGCTGACTTGCCCAAGCTTGTTGACGGTATTAAGAAACTCTCCAAGTCAGATCCTTTAGTTGTCTGCACACTGGAAGAAACCGGAGAGAACATTATTGCAGGTTGCGGTGAACTCCACGTTGAAATCTGTCTCAACGATCTTGAAAAGGACTACGCTCAATGCGAGTTGATTAAATCTGACCCAGTCGTAACTTACAAAGAATGTCTGACTGAGAAATCTGCTCAATCTGCCATGTCAAAATCTCAAAACAAGCACAACAGAATTCACGGAACTTCAGAACCACTCCATGAAGATTTGCCCGAGTTAATCGAAAACGGTGATATCTCGCCCAATCAAGACGCTAAAGAAAGAGCCAAGAGACTCGTTGATGACTTTGGATGGGAAAAGGATGACACAGTCAAGATCTGGTGCTTCGGCCCTGACAACATTGGACCCAACGTCGTTGTTGATGTCACTAAGGGTGTCCAATACATGAACGAAATCAAAGAATCCATGGTTTCTTCTTTCCAATGGGCCTCCAGACAAGGTGTCCTTTGCGAGGAAAACATGCGAGGAATGAGATTCAACGTCGTTGACTGCGAGTTGCACACTGATGCTATCCACAGAGGTGGAGGTCAAATCATGCCAACTGCTAGAAGACTTTATTACGCTTTGGAAATTCTCGGAAAGCCCACTCTCCTCGAGCCAATCTTCCTCTGTCAGATCACTGCTCCCATGGAATCAATGGGTGGTGTCTATCAGACTCTCAACACAAGAAGAGGTGAAATTATCGAAGAGAACCAAATCGTTGGAACTCCCCTCAGCGAGGTAACATTTATTTCTAATTTAGGTTAAAGCTTATTTGCCCGTCTCTGAGTCATTCGGTTTCACAGGAACTCTTAGAGGAAATACTCAAGGTAAAGCTTTCCCCCAAAACGTCTTCGACCACTGGAGCGTCATCAAGGGTCTCCCCTACGAAGATGCTAAAGCAGGTGAGCTCGTTGTTGGTATTAGAAAGAGAAAAGGTCTTAAGGAAGAGCTCCCCAAGCTTGACGATTACATGGATAAAATGTGATTTGAATGCACCCTGTATATATGTCCAATCTTGTGTTTTTAAAATTACTTATTTATAAAATCAAAAACTGAAGCGCTTTACATAATATTTAAGACAATCATACGAAAATGGAGGCAGAAAGAAGGTTGTTGATCGAATAAGAATCTTTGTTGCAAAAACAATTGAAAAATTGGAACTAGTTTCAATAACACTGCTTAAAGGAATCCAATACACCCATTAAGTTTGTTGTTGGCAAAACATCGGATGCTATGAAGGAGAAAAGATGTCCACATCAATCAATTATTCACAAACTTGAGCAAATTGTTGAATCTAGCGATGGTAGTTTAAAAGCATATCTTTTAAAGACAAAGAAAAGCTTAGAAAATGGTCAATTGCAAATGTTTTGATGCGCTAAAAGAGCGCTTTCAATTGTTATGAATAGTATTTTATTATTATTTATAAATCCTTAAACATCTTTATTAATGATAATTTCATTTAGTCAACCAGAATTCTTAAAAATTTCATGATGCAGTTAAAGTTGTTAATAACAATAAGAATTATATTATCTTTATTGTTTGAGTAATTATTTGGTATGCACTCATAAAGGAAAAGACAACACTCACTTAAATAACTGTCTACATTAAAGAAAAGTCAATCGAATCCATTTGCATCTCCAAAAGTCTTGCCAGCAATATCCTAGCAGCGATAAGCAAAGAAAAACAGCACAGTAATAAAATAATTAATACTTAGAAAGATTTGACACTAATAATCTCTAGATTCATCAATAGCAACCAGAAATAGGGTTTATTGTACTCGGAGGAACTTTTACGTAATGCTGTAGCAGTCATCAAAGCATTTTCATAGGTATAAAATAATTTTCAAGATTTATTTGCCCAGACTTATACCGTCATCAAAAGATTCACATTCTCTCTAGATGACCCTGAGATCTACTAGTTGCTGAAAAAGTACAATGTAAAGACAGGATTCTCGTTTAGAAAAACTTGTATGCAACTAGAAAATTAATTGGATAATGTGATGCGCGACAAAAATAATAAAATTTCAGACTTAGAAAAAAATTATAATCAAATTAAAAAATAGTATTAGACTCAAGTAACTGCTTGGAAAAATGAGAAGACACACTTGGAATTATAAGTGGAGCGATATCGTAAGCTTGCTGATGTTGAGTACGTGAAAAATTTATAACAAAGAGTGTAGTCTATGAAAGTAACTATTTTAGAGCTGTAAAATCAGATAACAAAATTAGCTCGTCAAAATGATGAGCTCAATCGTGAAGTTGATCAAAAAGACAATTTGATTCATGATCAGTAGTATGAGATAGCTAAACTGAAAGCAGACTTATATGATGCGCGAGACAGAGTCGATAAAAATGACATTTACTTTAACAAAATGAGAGACCGTTTTGATGGACTATTAGTTAAAATGATGGGTCTTAAGGAGGTCATAGCCAAAGTTGAATAGTAAAACAATACATTAGTGAGCGAAAGAATGAAAATGGTAAATCGAGCAGCTGTTGCTTTCGAAGATTTAACTCCCAGACCAAAATATAAAGAGTTTGTGGGTTTTGGACATACTTTAAACTCAAGTAGCACAAACTAAATTATGACTCAGTTATCTGTTAACCCTGAAAATAGAAAAATTATATTAGAGGGTCTCAAACAAAAAAGCAGAAATCAAAAAATGCAGTAAGCTGAATCGGTTAGAGAAAAAGTAGTATAGGATATTATTTTGGCAAAGAAAGAAGCCAACGATTTGCAAAAACGATAATCATTTTGAATTATTTTAATTTTTTTTCTAGACATTTAAATGTAGACTAAATTATATTTCGAGATTTTTTATAGCAAATTGAATTACAAGGTCTTAAAAATTTGAGGTAAAATATTCAACTGTAACTTATCTCAACGATACTTCTCTTAATTTATTGTATAAATATGATACCCTTCTCATTTTTCAATATAATATATTTAACATGAAATTACTATCTTTGGTCTGTTTAGTCCTTTTCTTACCAGCTCTCGTTACTTCAGTCAATACTGTCGAGCTAGTCGTTGAAATGACTGACACTGGAGGAGATGGTTGGAATGGATTTTCATTTGGAATTCAGCAATTATCGAAAATTGTTAGCACTTTTGGTGAAAATTTTAAAAGTGGGTCTTCTTTAGATCCAATTTCCTTGTTTATTAACAAGGACACGCTATCCCAAATTGTCGTATACTCTAAAGGTTTATATTCTTAACAAATTGGCTTTAAAGTATCCTATAAGAATGGCCAAGTAATCGTGGATAGACAGCCAGGCTTAGGATTCACATCGCTTTCTGTGTTCAAGAGCTTCTGCCCATCATCTTCATGCAACTATGGAGGCTTCGTGACTCTTAATATGACTTTGCTTGATAGCTATGGTGATGGATGGTCAACTACATAATTACTATTTATCACACAGGGCAAAAACTACACTATCCCAGATCAGTCCAGTAAATTTTCTGAGAATACGATTCAATTAAGTTTACCTCGAAACGTGCCTATTAGTTTACTAGCTATTAAAGCTGATGATGAATGGTCTGATGAAATAGGCTATAGCCTGAGGACATCATAGGGCTCTCTTATTATATCACGAGTTCCTGGAATAAAATTTGCAACGGGTGAGACTTTGAGTTTTTTGTGCATAGATTGCTAGAAAGTCTATAACATAGGTTTGTCGACATCATGCACAGACAGTCAACCGGCTTTTACTAATGTCTATTTGATTACAATGTGTGTCCTTGCTGGAGTTGCCATATTCTTATTAGTCATTTTCGTATTTCTTGTAGTACGACTCGTGAAGAAAATTAAAAAAAGTAATTATAGATAGACCAAACAAGAAGTAAAAAATTCACAAGTTAATACCCCATAATTTGGCTCATCTAAAAGCATAAACGCTGTAGTAACATTATGATTATGAATAACCTTTGATAATTCTGAATATTAGTAGTTATAAAAATGAGTAAAGTCTATTCACAACTAGTTGGTAAAGTTGATTTCCATAAAAGGATGTATAATTTATTCTTTTACCTTTGATAGTTCTATCTCAATCTCCTTTGAGAATTACTATTCTGACACGTCCTCTAAGTGTTGATATGTAGATAAGTGATAAAATTGGTTAAGCAGATCGTACTATTTTTATAGCTTTAGCAATTATCCATCTAAGTAATCGTTATCTTGCCATTGATTTTCCTCTACAAGCCAATGACCAACTTTGTACAGAAATTCAGGTGCTATTTTTTCAAACCACTCGAACAGCAGCACGATGGGACTGAATACTTTGGATCTGCTAATTTCGTACATTTTATGACTAATATCAAACAGGGATTAGTCGAATGATAGTGACAACTGAATTTCGTAGAACATGTGATCAATTTGAATAATAAGCATGATATCACATGTTATCTTGTTTATCCTATTCTCAAACTACACAAGCTTAATGTTGTATTTTTAGCTTTTTAATTTGTTTATCAAGTCTATGATCTGCTCAGCTGCGAGTTTGATTTCATCAACTGTGTTAAACATGCACTTGGCCCGCAATATGTCCTTCACAATGAAAGGGACCTCATTTAAGTGCTTGTACACTTTCTGGAGAATGTTATCGAAGCCAGCTTACTAAATTTGACGCTTTTCAGCAATGCTCCAAAAAGTATTCAAGCAAACATCTCCATATATTTTAAAGTAGTTTCGCAGAAGTTTCTCCTTTACTCTCTTCAGCTGTGGCAGTTAGCCTCTTGATTTTATCTTGAAGTTTATATGATGAGCAAGAGCATTGTTATCAGAGCACGCTGTGGAAGTTAAATAGTAAAACATAGAAAATTTCCTCTTGGCCTCATTAACCATTTCAAAAATGATATCTTCAATTTGTTCATCTTTATAGTTTGGAGTGAGTTCAAATGTTTTGGGAGTCATCTACTGTACTTCTTTTTAAATGCTAGTCCAAAATTACGGTGTTATATTGGCAACTGAGCTTTCTCCGAAATGCTATTTGCGATAGGTCTCAATACTGGTCATATCCATGAGTGTTTTAATTTTCCTTTTAATTATACGAGTTATTTCTATGGGACTGACACGTTCTTTCTCAAGTAGTTCACAGGCTCGAATAAAATAGGCAGAGACAAAGAACAAAGCTATCTTGTTACTTTCGTATAGATATTTCACATCGTAAGCTAATGCTCTGAGCTCTTAATCTTCAAGGTTGAACTTTAACTTCCTGAATTTGCTACTGTATCCCACAATTTCCTACATGGGTGACTGTTTTATTTAAAACTAAGATTTATTTGTGATATTTTTAGGAAGTGTCGGTGTCTCAATGGGTCCATTAAACAGCATGGGTGGTTTGATCAGCAGTGAGTCCATATCATGTGTAAAGAAATGGTCAATGTCAGCACCTCGCTCCAGGCCGCGAAACATTGGGAAAATACTTTTACTTATGGCTGATAGTGTAAGCATTAAGCACAAAACTTGAATAACGTACATGTGGTGCAGCGTCGGCTCCATCAAATTAATATAGGCATAAATAAAAGAGTATTATATGCTTTGTTAGGCTTTTAAGGTACGCTCAAAAAGGGCGTTTTTAATATGCCTTCAGTCTGCACATATTCAGCTTCGAAAACTATTGGAGACAGTTTAATCAATGATTCTGTATTTTGTAACTGAATTTTGTTGATTTACAAAAACTGCTAATATTTTATAAACTTAATTATTTACATCTTTTTAAACATTAAGTATTGAAACTCAAAATAAGAAACTTGGTAAAAATTAAACATAGATTTCAGTTAATTTTGAGTTAACAGCACTCAAATTGTGATATGATATTTTGCATTACTGCAATAAAGATATTTAGCATTATTAATGGCGGAACGCGAAAGTCAAATCACTTTTCGTTCTGATAACATTGACAGCGAATAACTAGTAGAAAAATTATAAAATCGAGAATCTGATATTGTTCCACCTAAAGAAAAACAGAGACTTAGCTCACTTGACATCCTCAGAGGACTCACAATTTTAGGAATGATGATTGTAGATTTGAGAGGTCCGCACGCTCCCTGGTGGATCAAACACGGAGCATGGGACGGTCTCTCCCCTGCTGACTTTATATTTCCATCTTTTGTCTTCATTATGGGAATGGCTGTACCACTGGCAATTACAAAAACCAAACCTCTCAGTATTAGAACATTATTTCGAATTATTGGTCTTTTTGTCATAGGCATGTTCCTTGGCTTAATGGCAGTGAAGTTCAACTTTAACTAATGTAAAGAAATTCATGATTTTAGTTCGAATCCTTGGAGTTTTGCAAAGATTGAGCGTGTGCTATCTTTTAGTCATCATAATCCATGTCATAACAAAATATGGTGACCCAGCATATAGAGTCATCGGTGGAATAATTGCAGCATGCTTTGGTCTTGTTTATTTGGCTTTGATGCTATCTTTTTAGAAAGTGGAAATAGGCTGCTTTAAATCTAACAACCTAACTCCTTTCTGCAACTTTGGATCGTATATAGACCGCTAAATTTTTGGTTAACACCATATGATTTATCCAAACGATCCGGAAGGCTTATTTACTAATTTAAGTGCATTTTTAAATGGATACATAGGCTATGTTTTCACTTTAATAATGCTCGATAATAAACAAAATGTAAATAAAACACTATTCATTTGGGGAATATTTTCACTGATTCTGGGATCAGTTGTATATCCTTTAACATTTCTCATGCCATTTAACAAGAAGATCTGGTCTATTAGCTTCGTGTTTCTTACTTCAGCAGCATCAGGCGTGGCTCTTATCGTAATTACTTATCTATGCGATATTTTGCCAAACAAGAAGGCAGGTTACAGTCGAATTTGTAAAGTGATAACTCAGCCTATGATCTGGTTGGGGCGCAACCCTCTAGCAATCTTCGTCATGATGATGGTCTACAGTATAATTTTGAGCGACTATATCATAATCGACGATAAGTCTGCATACTATTGGATCTACTACTACCTATTCTAAATATGGATACGTAATCAGTAAGTAGCATCTGTATTTTTACCTGTGTTCTATGCCATATTGTGGACACTCGTCGCCGGTCTTATGTTCAAGTTCAATATTTTCATCAAACTGTGAGCAATCAGTGTGTGACATTAGATTTCCCTCTAACAAAGTGTTCATGATAAATAATGTGTGATCATTTATTAATTGTCGTTGTAATCATAATACTGATATATAAGAATTAGCAAATATATAAAATAGCCACTTTCACAAATGGATGCGAATTAACAATTCGAGTAGCACACCAACACTTTCCTGCTTAATGCCAGTCTATCCGAATGCAGTCTCCGCATAAAACTGCATGATTTTAGTGATTGGGTGATCTATGAACGAGACTACACATAAGCCGATATCGGCAAGGATATCAACCGTAAAGTAGATCTGTCTGATCTGGTACTATCGCTAAAGCAAACAAAGGAAAGTGATTAGTATAAAATGCGGTAAAAATAAAGACCACTCCCTCACCTTAAGTGTTATGATTTCGGTACTGTCTGCAAATTTGGGGAAATGCCATGCTACAAAATAGATAAAGGAGGACTACTCACAATCTACGTCAGCATGATGTAACGAAAAACCAACAAGGAAATCAACTGTGAGTCTGTTCTTCAACTTAATAAAGTTAGAGAAATGAGTGAAAAGTAAATTGCAAAATAAAAAGCAATCAAGTAAAAAGGTATAAAAGAGTAACAGGCAATAAAAACATAGTAAAAAATGGAAGCAATTCTACGAGATAATAGCTATTTAAGGGAGTAAACTTAAGTATTGAAATCGTAAGTCAAACATCTTAACGATGAGCTTGTGATTACCAAGGTCTAATTAATGAAAACAAATGAAAAATATGCATCTTTGAGCGCATAAATAGAAAAATAAAGACATAAAAATAGCCAATAAATAGTTGAATTAATAAAGAGAGTAGAATTACTTGAGTAGATAAACAAAAAGCATAGCAGTCTTTTGCAATAAAAGTAAATGATGAAAGTGGATTATGCTATTGAAAAAGAGTTGATGGGCCTACCTCAATTAAATAGTAACTGTTTCAAGATAAATGGTAATAAAATGGAGTTCACAGGTTAGAACGGGAGTTGGACTCAATTTATCATAAACAAGACTATTCCATATGGCAGTTTGTATGTTTTCAAAATAAAAATAGTGAGGTCTCCGCAGAGAGGACTGTTCATTGGTATCGTTGACTATGAAAAGCAAAGGGATAAGAAAAATTCGCAAAATTCTGGTAACAGTGTGTGTTACTACAGTTATGGCGGGAATGGACAAAAGTATCCTCCTCAAACTAACGAGGGATCGGGTTATTCCTAAGGCGAGGTCGTAGAAGTTCGAGTTGAACTCGAAAAAAAATTAGTATCATGGATTGTTAATGGGAAGCAGAGAGCGAGCCACACTCACGAAATTCTCAGTGATAAATCTCGGGTGTTCATGCCATTCGTCCAAGTGTCTTACGTGCAGGATGTCTTAGAGTGGATCCCTGTGTGATGATCATATGCTTTTTATTGTTCTCTATTTATTTGTTAAAAATGTTAAAGTTTAATGAATACTTAAAATGTTATGATCTAACATGTTATGCATGTGCTTAACAAAATCCGGTATTAATAATAGTGAATTTGCATTTTTATCTTACAAAAGTGATTCAACGTTATGCAAGCAGATGATAAGCTTCCTCTTGAATACATAGACAAGAGAAAATTGAGTAAAATGATATCAGAAATTCGTCTGATGATCACCGATTTACTATACAAAATCTCAGATATTTATTCTGAAAATGCAGTTCGATATCCAGTAAACCAGTTCTAACCAGCCTTATGCCGCATGTTGTTGCCATTATAATTCAACATTCTTGTAAATAAAGACGAAATTGAGTATTTGTTTGAAAGTAGTTGGTGGAATCAAGCTAGGTTAAAGGCACGAAGGAAAGATTTTAAAGGGTACATAGGTCGTAAACGTCAGAAATAAAAGAAATCGATCTAAGAAAGCGAGAAAGATGATCTTCTTCTTATTGAGGAAACATCAAAGAAGATGACGAAAAAGTTGGTAGAACTCCACAAAGAGGAAATGTATCAAAAATCTCAATCAGCAGTCACTAAAGATTACTCGAATCGTGCTTTATAGAGAAATAAAGAGTTGATGAGCCGTAGTTACGGATACGAAGGAGACTCAAGGATGCCTAGTCACGGTTACGAAGAGCCGATACGTCGGTGTATTATGCATCAGTTTAACAATGGCAATATACTCACAAAAGTAGCAATTAGGGCTTACGCTCGATCTATTGGCGCTAAGAGTGGCTTTAAAGCCAGCTAAAGATGGTGTTAAAGTTTTTTAAATCGAAATCCTGATATTAAGGAAATTATATATGCCTAGAAGAAAATACAGAAACTTAAATTGAATATAAACAATAGCTAGGCATTATTTAAAAAAAGTGAATCCAGCGGTCCTAAGAAACTTGCCTCAATTAATTAGCTCAAGTATGAGTAGAATTTGAGTAATATCTATGAAGAGAGTGATAAAAATTCTAATTATTCTGGATCCTAGATTAACTAAGATTAAGCTGAATTCTTATAATAAAGTCCATCCATGATAAGCAACATATAAAATCAGATAATAATCAAACATAGATGATTAATTTTTATACAAAATTTATAAATGAATTTGTGTATAATTTGTAACTTTCTTTGGTAATAAAATGCTCAATATCGTTTATTATTTTTGTATAAGCAATTAAAACAGTTTCATAAATCAGGGATTGTGATTGTGTCAACTTGTTTATTAGATACTTTATTTGATAAATGCAATCAACAAAAAATGCAGTTAGAAATGAGTAGAAAAAGTATATAAATAATGTCAATACAGATCAAATGATCATCCTCCCTTGAGATGGTTGACCATAATAAGTACGTGTCCTGGCTCAATCTTATAGTCGCTGAGCTTGTTCTTTTCATCCAATGTTTGACCTTGGTAAATGAGCTTGAATTGGTCAGAAGGAATACCTTCCTTATGGTAGATGTTGTCTTTCAATGTCATCACAGTGTCGTGTGGCTCATAAGTGCAGTCGATCTGCTTGTTGACGATTGTCTTAATCTTCAAGTTAGGCATTTATTTATTATTATTAATCTATACTTTAAATTTTTTGTTTTAAACTCTTTTATTGATATAACTATTAATTTCTAATACTTATTCTTTAATTCTAATATTTTTCATATTTTCACAATATTATTCTTTATATTGACATAATTTTTTATTCAAAATAGTTATCATGAACATTGTTATAAATAAATGATTGTATTATAAAGTTACGGTAAGATAGTTTATCTTCAAAGTGACAGCCTATGTAAAAGGTAAATACGTTCAGTCGCAAACCTTCATCTGCTCAGATAGTAGTGTATCTTATCTCGATTTGTCAAGTTATTACAGCGTATGCTATAATTTTCCATCGACTTGAATTGTTCGCTATCAAGATATCATTTGCATTAATTTACGGAATACTGTTTCTGCTTAAACTTGCTACTACAACTGCAGTATCGTACATCGACCCTTCAGATCGTTTGATGCTTCTGTGTAGAGCCGCAGATAATAAATCTCGAAGCATGGACGATCTCATAAAGGCCAAACAGTAATCGCCAGGCTACTTGTTCTGCCAGGAATGCATTAGTTTTGTCAAAAAGGGGTCTAAACATTGCAAAAAGTGCAATCGTTGTGTGTAGATTTTTGATCATCATTGCATTTGGCTCAACAACTGTATCGGATCCTTAAATTATCGGCCTTTTTTAGCTATGCTGTGGGTCGTTCAGTTTGAAATGACTGCTTATTTAGCTGGAGGAGCCTTATTGTGGTCACAAAAAAACTATATTTTATCGGATGACTCTAATCAGGAAAATAGTTTTCCTATCTACGAAATGGGTTTTGTATGGGCTTTTATGCTAATTGTAAGCATTTTTTGGATCTTAAACTGTAACTTACTTATTTTGCACATGTATTTGATCAGAGTAGGTCTAACAACTTACGAATGGCTTTTCCCAAGTGAGCGATAACTATCTAATTAAAATTAAAATTTTTATCCAACGGGAGCTAAGAAAGTTATGGTGGCTAATGACTTTGATATTGAAGGCAACGCTAGTATCGAACATTAAAGCTAATGTCAAAGTGAACCAAATGGGTAGACCAAGATGTTTCATCCTACTAGAAATAATATGGTCTTTCCTCTAGAAAGATAAGAGCAATCAAGTGAAAACAATATGACATAGAACTAAATTGCTCAAGGAAATAATCAACACCCAAAGTATGGAATCGATATTTTTTATAAGTAAAACTCAATAAGTGATGAATAAAATAGCAAAAGTGAGCCTGTATAACTAGAAAATTGGCAAAGACAAAAGAAAGAGAGCTTTCATAGCCCAAAATAAAAATAATAAGAATCCAATACCGATGATAATAAAAAATAGCATGTCATCAAAAAGCAAACAAATTAAAAGAAATCAGATAAGATTATCGATATTACTAAATTTCGAAGTCTTGTCATGAGATCTGATCGCACAACTTAAAACAAAATGCAATAAGCTATAAAGGTTAAAAAACAAGTCTAATTGAAAAATGCAAACATCAGCAGAGTTAAAAGTCTTCAAAATGTAATCGCTATGGTTCATGCTGAAGATGTGTCAGTGCCTTTTAAAATAGTAAACCAAAGAATTAGTAACTCTTACTAAAACAAAAGCATCTAAATATGACATAATGCTTTCATTATCTCTCTTTCAATTTCATATAAAATAATCATTAGTACAATAAAGCATAGATATCATTAGAAAATTGTTTAACTCACCTTGATTAATCTGGCTTTTAGTAAAGTATACGAAGTATTTACTTCTGAACTGGGCTCTCACCACTTGATACTGCCATTTCTTAAATTTGCTGTAGAAGTCCGTATAACAAGTTTCTTTCGTCTATTGATTTGCCTATCATATGCATCATGCGCCAATTAAGCTCCATTTTCTCCTTTAACTCGATTTCCAGACATCCGATGTAGTTGCTTATCTCTTCCACTCGCTCTTATAGTTATACATTTGCAACTTGAGGCTGCGTGAATCCTTAATTTTCATTCCCTCTGTCATCTTAATGCTGTTCATGATGCATGTACACTTAGTTGGGCAGCAAGTGCACATTGACTTAGTCCCATCTCTTTCCTTGCTTTTATAGTATTTGAGCTCTTCGTTCAAATGCGTCGTAGTTATGCAGGTTCTCCTTACCGTACTTTCCTGCATGATTATACAACCACTGAGTGAATATTATGTTATCCTGAAATTTGCCATTCGCCATTTTGTCCACTGACACTGTCATCGTTATTTTCAAATTCTTAAGTGCGCTTTACAGTATTTTTAGGTTTTTTAAGCAGTCAAGTGGAAGTTTGGTCAACAGATTCATGCGACTGACGTTAATGCTACCAGGATGTATGGCTTAAAAGATCTGACAATATGCGATGCCATCTGCAAGTGACTCAATTGAGGGGTAATCAGCTTGAGCCAATCCATTGACCCACTGTAGCAGTTCGTGCCTTCCCAAATTCATATGGTCTGTTAGCAAAACTTAAATTATAATCTATATGTTATCAATTGTAATCAATTTAATAATAAATGTCCAGTCAGCCAATATATGATGATTGCTTAAAGGTGTCTTCGCTATTACTCGAATTCGGAACTTCCTAATAGATTATTAGAAGTTTAATTCTCAAAAATACTCATTAAAGCATGGCTCTAGCGTACAAAATAAAAACCAACAATCTTCAGGCGCTAGAAGCAACTCCTAACTTTGGATTCATTAGAGCTAATACAGCAATTTCTTTAAGAATTAAAGCAATACCAAAACCTTTTTAAGCCAAACTTCTTATTAGCTATGCGAGTGCTGGTGAAAGACCCGGAGACTTTAATTAAGTTTGGACATCGATCAACAAAAACTTCATCAGGAGCAAACAAGTGAGAGTGTGGAGAACAGATGAATCGGAAAACCCAAAGAGTGCTGCTAAAATAGAACCCGGTTCAAAATAGCATATTCAAAGAAGCCATTCTCAAGACCGCTCAAAGCGGAATTATATATCCAAAGTATCCGCATAAGCAAGTGAGAATGAGTTAGCTAACAATATTTTCGATCTGCAGCAAAAGCTGGTTGAATAACAGGTGTCCAATGCAAAAATAGTACAATTTATTTAACATAGAAACAACAATTGGAAATAACAGAGGGCAAGCTAAAATAAATCAATCAAGAAAGACTGCAAATTAAGGTCAATAAATCTATAGGGATTGTCTGTGAGGATTACCATACTAGTTTCACCACCCTATTACTTTACGGACTTGCTGTTTTTGTCCTAGGTTACGTGCTAGCTAAATGGGGACTTTGAAAATATTTATGAATTCTGCTATCAATTTTATTATTAATATGACTTATCTTTATTGAAATCAAAATAGTTATAGTTATTAACAGATTAATGTTGAATAAACTTAGTAATATCAATGCTGAGCTCAGTAAAGCTAGAAAAGGCGACTGTAAACTCTCATGATTGTCTCTTCGAAATCTTAATCCACTTGACCTTGAGGTCCATCGAAATACTTTCCGATAATATTCTCTCTAGGGAAATATTTCTCAACTCTGCCATGTTATTTTTTAGCTTTTTCTATTTTTTGCGCCTGTTATTTCGAACTGAAGGGACTAAACTTTAGTCTTCTTTCCAGTTCGGCAAGTGAAGGAAGAGTGATGTAAAGTGACTAACACTACAAATTTTTATTTCGCAATAGATACAAGTGCTATTTAGATTATGATTGAGTGCTAGATTTAGAGACAGGTTGAGTCCCTTATTTGTTTGTAATTTTAGCATTTTGTTATGCATTTTAAGAGATCCCACAACTCTTGCCTATATTGTTGACATAAGCATCAAGAGTCATTTTGAAGACTGGGATTTTGCTCTTGCTCATTATCCTCGACACTTATTAACTCGTTAATCCATAGTAATTGTTATTTTCAGAGTAAGTTAATGTCACAAACTTCTACTTATTCTTCTGAATCCAGTCTTCTGTAACAAAGTAGAAGTCTCTGCCGTCCTTCTCAGATGGACGAGGTTTCCTTGTTGTATAAGAAATCAAGCGCTCAAATTTGTGAGGCAGGTTTCTTGTCAGACGGTAGATAACTGCTGAGCGACCTGATCCTGAGCATCCCACCAAAATGAGTGGCCTTATTTTTGTGCAGAACTGCATTGACAAATAATATTGTTATAATAAGAACATTAGTATCATCAAACTGATGTTTCGCTAAATTTCGAAAATAAATTTTAAGCTCTGAAATATTTTTTAGTCCCGACTCCAGTTTCGAGTAACCCTTCTTAAATTTCTTACTTTTCACTCCTCTTATTGTCAGATTTTCTGGGTGAGAAATTTTCTGATGACTGATTACTCTCGGCTGATTGCAATCGACGGTAATCCTAGTACTGAGAAAAATCACAGAGATTTCGCTGTCTAATAGTTTCTAATCTTTTCTTCAAGTAATGTGCAAAGAAGAGCATAATTATTGCAAGTCCAAAGACACATAGTTCAACAATTAGATCCATAATCTAAGGATTTATGCCATCCTTAAAGTTGCCTTCAGAAATTTGCTTGTCAGACTTCGTAATTATTTTTTTAAAGTTTTAAGGTAAGCTAAGTGTTGTCAAGTATTCTTGCATTAATGATTTATTATGTAGAATAAATCAAATATTAAAAATCAAAAGTCATAGTCATAGTCACATAGTGATTGACACTTACTCAATCCAGTAATAAAGCTATTTCAGCAAAATAATAGACCATGAGGGGTGAGGCCGCACCACTTCGAATGGGTCAATGCATCGCTGCACAAAGGAAAAAAGAAACACCATTAATTTTCTGTAGCCATAATATTAGAGCGACTATGGGGCGAAAAAGAATTTTTAAAGGTACCTGAAATTTTTCAAACTCTGAGTAATTTTAGCAGATGGAAAATATGGGAGCGATTTAAAGACTGAAAATAGAACTAACACTCCGAATGAAAACATATCGGATTTGTTGGTAAATGTGTACTGTGAAAATTTTTCAGGGAAGCTGAATGGAAGAGTATAGCCAGGATTATAATCTAAATTATTGAAATATTACCTTTCCCGCATATTTTTACATGATAAGACTACCCGAAATCAATGAGTTGTGCAATATAGTTCGAGTTGACAAGCACGTTGCTTGGGCTCAAGTCCATATGCACAACACCGTAGTCTTTGATTAGTCTGAGAGCTTGCAAAAGATTAATGAGAACATAAAGCTTAGAGTTTAGAGAAATAGTTTCTCTTTTTTTGTTCAAAAAGTTGGACAAAGTGTCGCTCGTGTTGTTAAAGTTCATCATCAACATGTTGTTAAATTTAAATGTCGGAGTGTTAGATACAAAATACCTTAACAAAAATGGAGACTACGCATCACTGAATAATTTTAGTATTTTTATTTAATGTTCACTCTTTTTCTTTGCTTTCTATGACGACGTTTTTTAAAGAGGCACCTTAATTCCCATAAGCCTTGTATATTACTTCGCAATCATTTATTTTCTATTATGGTTTTATTGAAGTGAGATCGAATTGAGATAAACAACTCTGAGTTTTGCGAGCATTATTTTAGTTGAAGCTCCACATCTTCCAGTATCGATAGCCTCAGTAATCTATTGCAGTACTTTAACATCACTAAACACGAAATTACTCTCGCTTCTTTTTGACTGCATAGGAGGAGGCTTTAGATGTATTTTTAAATTAGAAAATTATGATTCTGTAAAATTGTACCGAAAGGGAAGGACAAACTTACTTCGAGGCCGATGAACAAAAATTTAGGAACTTTCTTCTTGAAATCCTGCTGGTATCTCCTGCTCAAGTCTTTCTAACAGTTCTCGATCCTCAGGTTATTCTAGCGATTCTGAGGGAGCTTGACTGTAGCTTTTGCATATTTAAATCGTACTGTAAGAAAAATAACGATAAATTCTTTTTTCGATTCTGTCCTCAATTGCAACCTCGTTGGTAATTCTAACCTTTTCTTGCACGAACTCGTTATACATAGGCGGGATTTCATTCATTAAAGAAAGTATTATCGAAAGTACTCTACTGAGTTGTTGTCGGAGGGGGACAAGTTCGTACATCAGTAACTAGCAAATATTAGTATTTGCAGCAATCGAGAATATGTGTTTGCCTAAAATTTCACCAGACTCGTGGTCCACGATGATGCAGTATGAGTGAGTTTTCATTTTCTTCCTCAGAGACTACAATTCGTGGATGATCATAAGTCTAAGGCAGTTTGTAGGACAACAAACCACGTAACCGTTGGCATCCTTAAGCACAAATGTGGATTGAAGGGTGAAGCGTTGTCTGTTGATGTGTATCCTTTGGATTACCGAGGGTAGTTACTCCAACAATTGAAACTCCAGTACAATATCTGATTTTTAATTTTTCGATTAGAAGCATTTTATTGTTTAACTAAAGCTAGGTAAATTTTTAAGATAATGGCAGAAACTTTGCAAATTCATGCTCTGCCTGCGATAGGGAGGCTCACTGAGCAGTGGGTCGGACTCTTATAAAGCGTCGATCAGATGTGACATCAACTTACGGCCAATATAAATATTATAAAACCTAAATTAAGGTTTTGCTTAATCTTTTACCTATTCTGAAAGATACTTATTTATAGAAAAACAAGCAAAAAGTATGTAGAATTCAAAGCATCTCTTGATATTTCAAAAAATTTAAATAAATTATTTTTAGCCAGCCCAATAAAACCAATATTGATATTATATAAATAATAAGATTAAATGAATGTAAGTTGTGAGATTACCTGATTCGTATTTTTATTCTGCTGCAATAATGATAATTGGATATCGACATTCTTGCATTAAATAAGAATTATGATGGCATTGAATATCAAAAACATTTTCTGTGCACTATAGATGCTCCAGTTTCATTGTACTCTGCTTTGGTGATCCACATATTCTGGAAAGAGGACAGCGAGCTCAAAATAGAACCTCCAATCCAGACTAAGAATTTTCTTTCTTGCTGAGCCATGATTTTTACTTTCATAGCTGGAGGGCTTAAATTTGTGATCTACTTGTTTAGACGCTCCGAAATGCCTGGGAACATAGTTGACCCACCGCTCAGAACAATATTTGAGAACAAATCTTTTCTGATGTCGACATCTGACTTCATGATTGACTGATGAATTATCTCGTGCAACCCTGGCATCTACTTTCCAACTAACATTGGGTTAAACAGAGATTAAGGGCATCTGAACAACTGGCTCCCCATTGTGATCTTCTGTCCGTCTGGCAGCTCATAGCTAACGCTCTTAGGACAGGTCTGATATTTGTTCATTTCCTATTTGAAATCTAAAGCGACATAGCAGTGTTTCTCTTTGATATCCCTGATAGTCTCCATCTAAGCTGAAGAACCGAAGCTCAGCCCGATCTAATTGAGTAGTTTTTTCATGTAATCAGTCAAGTCTCTGCCTGCTAAATCATTCCTTTCGATCGCATGAGGAATGGCGTAACCTTCGAAGACTGGCACAGTATGAGTCACACCATCTCCGGCATCTAATACTATACCTGTTGTCCTGCCTGATGAATAAAGAGATAGAACAGCCTGAATAGCTAGATAGAAAGCAGGCACGTTGAATTTTTCAAACATTATTTCGGTCATTTTCTCGCGGTTGTCTTTCGGGTTGCGGGGAGCTGTGTTATAGTTGATATACCTTCGGTAAGCATGCAAGGGCGTTCAGAGGGAGTCATCCTCAGCTAGTTATAGAAGCAGTGATGCCAAATTTGACACATGTCATCCCAGTTGTTTACAATACCATGCTCAATTGGGTATTTGAGAGTTAAGACGCCTCTTTTTGACAGTGCCTCTTAGCCCACGAAGCATTCCTTGTTCTCCATTCCGACGATGACATTCTGGAACTTGGGTCTGCCAACTATGGAAGGGAATGAAGAGCGAGGTGCATCTTCGCCACTAACTCCGGCCTTGCACATGCCTGAGCCGTTGTCGATGATAATTGGTCCTGTGTGTTCGGTCATTTCTTTGATGCTAATTTAGTATTATTTAAGTGTATAACTATTTTAATTTATAATCATCGCTAGTCAATGCAAATAAACTAACGCTTCTTCAATTTAGCAAGCACTAGAGTGAGTGTATTTAAATCAAACTCGAGATGTATTTTCATATTTGACAGGGTTGGCGTCGTTAATGCTAGTATATCTGCCTGCTTTTCGTTCGATCATTCTCTTTACTAGTATATATTGAATAAATCCTGCAACCAGTATTGCTATCAGTTTAAAAGCCTTGGCTATCTTTAACTTCGATTCCACTTAGCTTAATCTGTCACGTTGGGCTCGATTACGCTAGTAATAGAAATGCTGATTTCTGTATAGTCCACCCATGACTCTGTACAAGTTCTCAACATCTTCGTTAAGTTTATTCAAATCTTTTTGCAAAATTTGATTTCTCATGGGATCATTTAATGGGACTATATCGAACTCCACTGTTTTAGGACGGCCGTCCAAGGTTGAGAAACAGATTTTTCCACTGTTAGTCTCAAATTTAAGAACCTACTAGTAATGAGGCTGATTTTTAATACTCTTGATCAGTGTGTTTTAGTCATACTAGATGGAACACTAGATGCTTTAAGGGTTCTCAGAGACAACAAGGTATTAAAAATTGTATTAGTTTGCAGTTGGAATCCGGATGCAAGCTTTGCGATTTCTAGCCACTCGTAGCCCCATGCACTCAGAAAGTGAACAAATCAGAGAAAGAGTGATTAAAATTTTGATGTCCACATTAGGATTCATTTATATTATTTAGCTGCTTAATACCAAAAATTATATTGCAAGTAATTTCGATATCTCTAGAAATAATAATTGATAGAATGTACGGAAAAATATTAAAGCGTCCATTGCACAAGACCGACGAGAAAACAATTATGCAGTACAGCCATTAGCAAAATACGTTAAGTACACATGAACGTGACCTACAAAAGTTAATATTAAACTTGACAGTATATCGGGCATCGCTATGTCAGTAGATAAGCAGCTTGCAGGCATGGGCAGAGAGAGACGAGGCTGAAACACATTTAGAATTATTGCAAATTTATGATGCTGAGCACTTCTATTGCCAGTAATTTTAAACACTCAGGAACTAACTCAAAGAAATGGCAATAAAGTATGAGAATCTATAGAACTAAAAGAAGACTATTTATATGAAAAATTAGACCAATGCATAGAATTTAACATTAGCGATGGAGTAACGAGATAAAAAGCTTGTAAACAAGAATAATATTTCAAAATAAAACGAATTACTAATGTAAAGGATATAAACAGAAAAAGAGCATTTATAAGCTCAAGAAGGAAAAAATTAGAGCCTTCTTAAAAGAATAAAAGATACATAAACATAAATAAGCACTTTAAAGATGAAAGTATAATTGATACAAAATGATAAAAGCAACAAAGAGATTGAAATCAAATTAAAATAGTAGGAGAGCTAAATTCAAACAAAGTCAAATAAGTTGACATAAGACAAACTATCTAGTTTGAAGAAATAAGCAGAATAAGTGTAAAAAGGTCTTCAAAAGTTGAAAATGGATAAATAAACAAAAAGAGTAAAGTTAGCAGAACTCTATACCACCTTTCATATTATTTCTGCTAGAGCTGATGCTGAATCTGATGCTAACTTAAATATCCAATCTAATTTCGATGATTGTTTAAAAAATCTGTAAGCAAGACTAGAATATTTATAGTCTGAATAGAGAACGAGGTAATACATAGAAGATAAAATTTCAACTTTAAAAAGCAATAAAATTAAAAGTACCTAGCAAATATCACGCTTAATGGAATATAAGGCACAATTATAAACAACTAATAAAAATATGATGAACTTGTTAACCAAATACAGAAACTAGGACAAGTAAGAAGCTTGTAAATTGAAACTAAAAATATAGCAAAATTAGAAAAATTATGAAAGTGAAACAATGTTCAATTAATCAAACAACAACAAAAAAGTGAGAAGATATTCACAATAAATATCGAAAAGCATGGAGAGACAGATTGATTATAAGTAAATAAATAAGAAAGAGCGACCATTAATGGAAACATTAGACTACCAATTTAAATAAAATAAGCAATCACGCTTGAATTGCATGCCGAAACACATTGATGAAATTATTAAAAAATATAGAGGGACTGACACTGAAAATGAGCAATAAAATAGAGTTATTTCCAAATATCAATCATTTATAAGCAGAAATAATGTAAAGTGAATGATATAGTATGTATTTTATTAAATAGTATCAATCTAATAATGTACGTTTATTTTACATAATGCAAATTTCGAGTACCCTTAAACTATATTTATTTATTACACATTTAATTATCTCATAAATATACTATTGAGGGAATCACTCATGAAGAAATAGAACAGCAACACCTACAATCGATCAGCCTTTGTAAATCTACACTAACACTAGGACAACAATGTCTCATCGGTCCTGCATGACTTGGCTATTGATGTGGCAGCAATGTGCGGATTGGACGCGAGTACATTGAACACAAAGTCCAATTAATCAGCCAAGAGTGACGGACTTGTAGGGCAGACTTCTTCCAAAAATCCATTCACTGCAAACTTATAGCCTTATCGAGAAGTCGCATCTAAACTTGGGCTATCAAACTAACAAATTGAGAAAGAGTCTAAGCAAATTTGGAATCTAATGCCACCTAAGTATCAGTGCTACCTCCGAGACACTTGTCAACCAAACGCGCATAACTCAATTAAAAAGAGAGCGCAGGTCGAGTGTAGAAAATGATAAAATCTTTGCATAAATTATTGTTAAATATAATCCAACTAAATCAGTTTAATTTTAGGACTAGAACGGTAATATTGTCATTTGAGCCATTCTCTATGGCCATTTTGGTTAATATTTTTGCAATTTCCTCTGCTTCTTAGGAGTTTCTAATTACTTTTTGGATGTCCTTAATTTGCATAAAATCCCACAGTCCATCACTGCCCGCGACTATATACTTATGAGATAGCCTAATTTCCAACTTTTTCACTTCTGGAAGAGCAGTCAGTCCTACTTTTTTAAGTGAGTAATCTCCGAATGCTCGGGTAACGGCAAGCACTCCACAGAGTCTATTATTTAGTATTTTTCCATTGTTTTCTCTGCTTTAGTGTAAAATTACTATACTCGTCTTTTTTACTATGGATTTGTGCCTCGATGTTCTTTAGTCAGTAATTGACAGTTACTATCTTAAAACAGATATGCAAGGCTGTCACCCACATGAGCTAGGTAGAGCATACGCTTTGACTATTAAATTGTGATTAGACCAACAGTACCAGTCGATCCTGCTTCCTCTTGAATCGACTATTTTATTTTTTCGTCCGCCTAAATTAGTAAAAGATTACTTCTATAAATGTCTTTTCAATAGTTTGTCCTATATTTTTTGACCCTTTTAAATTATTCTTGAGCATCTACGTCAAACATTGATTACAGCAGGCAGAAGTGTCTCTAATTTGCCACTAACTTGTTTACCACCATGTCCATCGAAGACCCCGAAGAGCGTCGACTTTGGGCAATTGGGTAGGAAACAATCAAGCACAAAGGATGCTGCGTTATTGTAATAATTACTATCTTCCATTTGTTATCTAAATTTGTCATTACTTTCCTCGTAGATAGCATACTGTTTAACGCCCACTGCGTTGGAAATAGATTCCTTTTTCTTCAATTGAATCATCTATATTTTATAACCTATATACGCAAATTATATGTATTATTTAATACTCAAGTCAACTTCAATTATCTTAAAGAATTAATATAGTCACTAGCACAAATTGTTCTCACTGATTAATTTAAGTCATAATTAGATAAATATAAGATGTCAATTATTCGGAAGCAGTTTCTGAATCTGACTGAAGATTTTGTGAAAGCAAATCAGCTTCAATCGACATGCAGTTTTCGACTCAAGCTTAAAGAAGCTCTTGCAAAATGCAGCAAATAAGTACAAGCCAAATAATTTAGGCAGAAGCATATGCGAAGTGTGTTAGTGTGGGGCAACTCTCTACTGACCAGCATGAATGCGAGTAGCAATTTCAAGCATTTAAGCTCTGCACTGGCCTATGATCGATTACCCTAACTCATTCAAACTGAGATCATTATAATATTAATAATTAAACAAACGTGCAAAATCTATGATCATGTCACAAGCTAGAATAGTTGCCTTTGTTATATTAACTCTACTTCTTGTAAATGATGCAAAATGTTTCATAGTTGGAACAAGTCAAGGATTCCATAAATGCTATCACTCTGATGTTTCTCCTGATAAGACTCTGGAAGTCAGGTTCGGGTTCCCTCGTAGATAAAAACAAAACTGTAAATTTCAGCTTGAAATTGTATATGAACCAGATTAAGATCTACATTCTAATGAAGATGAGCCACAGAAAATAACAGTACTTTATAGTGGATAGTTCGTTTGCTACGATATGAGTCCAAGAGAACTATTTGTATACAAGCACACATCATAAGCTCATGAATACACAGGATCTTACAAAATTTGCGTGTACAATTTGCAGGACTAAAACTAAAATACTGGATCAATAGTAAATAATACGCTGTTTGAGCTTCAGTTAGCATAGAAATTTGACCCCACACTCGTAGCTAATTTGGTCGATACTCCACTAGTCGGTTCTGCCGAACTAGTCTAAATGGAGTCTAACATAAACAGCATTAAAAGAACTCTGAGTTGGTGCCAAGTTCATGTAAAATAAGCTGAAGAAATTGGAGATCTGCTTAATAAATCACTCATTTATGTAAGTAACATGACAAAAAATGCAGCTGTTTTACAAATTATATTTTTAATCGTCTACGGAATAATTTGGGTAATTGTGTTCAAGGGAATGCTTAAATGATTATGTAAATAGAAATTCATTTTGATGATTTATCTGATCTAGAGTGTGGTATTTTTATAAGTTTCGTAGTCAAGCTTGGATTAAAACTCGTTTGCATCGTCATAATCTCTCCTAAAAATGGCTAAATGATTATTTGATTAGTCCAAAATCCTCCAGCCTATAACCCTTACACTGAGCCAAAGCCTAAATATCATTAAAATTACTTATGATTTCATGCTATGTCTCTAATCCTTCATTTTAGTTTTGATTTTATTAGACTTAATTAGTGTCTTTCACTTTTATCACAGCTCCGAAGTTGGTTCCCTTCTTTGAGAGATCAAATCCGCCTACAATGACTAACTAGTTCCCAGCAGTGTACATAAGGCTATGTGCAAACAGCTGAAAACACCTATGCATTAATATGAATTTACCCGAATTGATTAATTAAATTGGGGGAAATACACGGATTGATAACTTCCCAGTAATCTTCCTTGATGTTGTATCTCTATATATAGGGAGACAGACTGAATTCTCCAAAACATTCACCAATTCCACCTGCTTTATATATGTATGTTCCCTGAAAATGAGTAACACTCATAGACGCACATCCGTAATTCAGAGCTGCAATTTCTACTGTTTGCTGCTGGTGCATATGATAATAAGAGCACATTTTCGTAATTACACCTTCATTCTTTTTGCCTCCTATAAAGTAAACTTTCGATTATACGTACACACAACCATGTGAAGATAATGGATCAATTAATTCTCCAATTTTACGGAATGTTCCCAATTCAGAGTCAAACAGAGAAATGCTATTTGATTTAATTCGTGGATTTGAGAATAGACATCCACCTGCAAAAATATATTTGTTTTTAGCAACTTATACGACACTACAAAATCTTTTAATACTATCTCCAGGAAAATTTAATGTCAATTGATTAAACTGCGTGGCATTTTTAGTATTATACTTGCTGTCTTTTAGACTGTGAATTGTTATCGTGTTACCATTCACAATCTCAACAAGCTTATTGCTTCTCATTTCTATATACCCCTGACTGGTCATTTATTTTGGTAAATTTACATCAGGAGCTGGCATTCGAGGAAGAAAAATTCCTTTCATTTTTTAAGAAGTTGATATTTCTCTTTTTACGGGTTCGATTATTTTCTCTTTCTCCACAATTGCTTATCTTAATACATACACCCACTCTTCTAACTTAGATTAATCAAGTCCAAATAAGGTATCACTACAATCTTCAAAGCGAACTAATACAGAATCAATAATTTAAATCAAGCGAGTTCTAAGATTGGAAATTCGAGTGAAGTTCATGCCTTTCTGTTATTATATACTATTTAAATCTATTACATGACCAAAAATAATATCATTAGGATCTTTCTCAAATATTTTAGCTGTCTTATAGCTTTTTATTTCCATTTGGTTGTTTTGTTTAAGTTGACTCTCCATTTGTATTGTTTAGTCCTTCGTTTGTCATTACTATATTTCCGTCCTTACGAATGCTACCAGATAAGATGACGCTTGGTACACCTCTACGCAGTTCAGATATTTTCACTTACGTCCCATTTGACCAAACTCCTGCATAGACTTTACCTTTAAATTTGAAAGTACCCTATCCATGAAGTTGTCCTTTTTCAAAGGTCCCTTCATATTAATAATTCTTGCTCCACTTAAAGTTGCCAAATCCTGATTTTTCTCCTTTTACAAACTATCCGACATATATTGATGTTTCCCTATTCTTGAGAGCGCTTTGAACATCTTCTTGATTTCGTAGTTCGTTCTTAGCAATGAGCTGTTTACCCTTGCCCTCCATATATCCATTTTTCCAAGAGCCTTCCCAATAGTTATTTTTGCTGTAGTATTTACCCTCCCCATGAATGGTATTGTCTTCGAACATGCCTTCATAGAAACTGCCATCGCCATAGTAGAGTTTGCCTATGCCAGACTTTTTACCATTAAGAAACTGCCCTTTATATGTGTTCGAGCCTATCACTTACTTGCCTTATCCCTCGGGGAGTCCTTTCTTCCATGCCCCTTCGTAAATATTTGCGTTTTATATGTGAGCAAGTTTGCCAAAGCCATTAGGTTTGCCATTTTTGACCTGTCCCTCAAAGTAAGACCCATCAGAGTATATGAATATAGCACTGTTTGAATCGGGGTAGCCTTGAGCGTTCAACTATCCATAGTAAATTATATTCTTATTTGATATCAGCAAATACTTTGAACCCAGATTAGACTTCGGGTGACAAATTTATTCACTATTTAAGTTTATCGGCGTGATCTGCGGTGGAATGATTTTCATTTTTTGAAGCTTTCGCATTGTAAGTGCTGCTCCAATAAACTGGTCCTTCGGCTGTTGATCTCGGCCGTGCTTTATAGTGGCCTGACTATTATCGCTTTTTTTATCGGGCTTCTCAGAGTTAATCATAACAATTTATATTTAGTCTTTCCTAGTCAAAAGACAATTTTATTAAAATAAACCAAGTCTGCAATATAAAGTATTCGAAAAATCTGTGATTATCAAATTTAAGTGAGTTTTTCAACTTATAGTTCTGCTTTTTCTTGTTCTGTATAATGTTTCCTGTGTAGGCTCTTTGGCATTTTATTTATTTGCTGAGAAATTGATTTTTTTCTTTGCTTACTTTATACTCGAAAGAGGACTTGTCCTTTGTTGATCTAGAGGTAAGGAAATATATTGCAGGGATTTTCTTCAAATTATTGATAATGAAGAGCCCAGTACTCCGACTCCGGCATCTCTAGTATTATTTTAGTGTGCTAATTTTGTGCGATAAGATAATATACTGCTTATGAAATTACTATCTTAACTTTAAAGTCTACTCCATCAATTTTCGAGTGACCCATAAATAAAGTCATTGTTCCTTTTACCTGACTTTTTGAAATATTATTTTCTCTGCTCCTGTATTTTTACTAAAGTACAGGTAAAGTTGAGGGCACAGTTTTTATTTTCTTAGCTTTTGGCTTCAATGCCGAATTAATTTTAGATTATTGTAATTAAATACAGCTTAGCTTACTAGCCTTAATCGAATTTGGCCGAGATCTTAATGCACATTTCGCTATTTTTTCATGTAAAATCCGATTGCTTCTCTAAATTTACGTATTGCGTTCCTCTTGGAGTAGAAATTTTTTCTAGCATTAAAAGCGAGATTACGCCCTTATTTATTTTTACGACTTTGTTTTGAGCGAAGCTACTTTAGTTACTCAGTAGGCTGTTATCTTGCCTTCTTCTTGTATGCCGTGTCTTTGACTGCTGCATAAAGGATTCTCTTATTGCATCATATCGCTCAAAGTAAAACGGAGGACTGCCATCAAATTATTTCATTATCTTGCTTGTAGAGGTCGATCTAAAAGTAATGAAATTATTATCAAAGTTTTATGATAAGATTAATTTAACTATAATCATTCGATGGTGATAACCTCTGGTTCTTCTTTTGCAGCCAAATCCCACACTCGGACCCAATCGACTTGGAAAGTTGAGTGGTTGCCCCATGTTGGCCACCATTGTCCCTTGTTGTCATAGAACTCCGATGAGGCCCTTTGAGAATTGTCAGACCATGGCTTTCCAGCGATTCCATCCTTGAAGTAGCCTGCAGTACCTCCTACTGCTAAGTTGATAATAAGATAGAATTCCTGATCAAAAGGTGCACACTTATTAGCTGAAGTCTCCCAAGGATTGTCTCTGTTTTGGAGTCCTGATTTCTCCCAATAACTTGAGTCAGATTGATTAACTTGAAGAACTCTGTTTGTGTCATTATCAAGGTAAGTGTAAAGGGTTTTATTGTCCCAGTATAAACCAAAGACATGGAAATCATCTGCAAAAGTTCCACTTGGTAGAGATTTTTCAGCGTGAGTTTTTGTGTAGAAGTTATGTGCCCAATCTGGACCCCAATGCAAAGTTGAACCAAATGTTTCAACACCTCCTCCAAACTATTTAGGATAGTTGACGTTTCCTCTGCTCTCCATAATATCAATTTCACCGCTTGCTGGCCATTCACCATAGTTATTGTGTCTGGGCAAGAGCCAAATAGCTGGCCATAACCAGTCTCCCTTAGGTAGTTTGGCTCTAACTTCGACTCGACCATAGGTGAAATGGAAAGAGTTGGCTGTTGTGAACTTAGCGCTCATGACTGGGTTGATGTAGTGGTTGCCATCTGAAAATCTAGCACATCCGTAGAAATTGTTACCTGTGCACTGGTTAACAATGCTACCTCCCCACATATCGTAATTGTAACCATTTCTGACAGAATTAGCTCCAATTTTATCCTCGGTCAGTACTGGTTTGATGTTGAGGAATCCGTTTTTCACAAATGAAGTTGATCGATTATTGTCGTAGAGCTGGAACTCCCAGTTGCCACCACCGCTCATGGTGATATCGTGTTTCCACTTGTTCAAGTCTAAGCTTGTGAAATTGTCCTCAAAAATAAGTTTGCAATTGAGTGAAATCAATAGCAACCCTAACAGAATCACCTGAGTGAGTTTCATATCTATTAATTAATAATCTCTTTAAAACTATTAGCATATTAATAGTACAGAGTAATTCTCTTAGATGATTTCTATCTATAACAGTTTAGCTTTGCGAAACTATAAATTTTTGTAAGTTCTAGAATTATAAGTTATTTTTTGTATTTTCATTAAATTTTAGGTACTGATCATTTTCTGTTTGTTAATCCTTACGTTGATTTAGATAGCAATAAGATAAAAATGCGTCATAGTTAAAAGCAGGACGATATCACCGTTTGCGTTACAGGAGCTGCAGGACAAATAGCTTATTCTTTCATCCCACAGCTACTCAAGGGAGGAGCATTTCCGGGCAGAAAAATTAATTTAAAATTACTTGATATTACCCCTGAACTTGGGGTCCTTAAAGGCGTAGCGATGTAGATTAAAGACTCTGCTTTCCCTCTCTGCAAGTCGATACAGTTTGGAGATAACCCCGCTGAAATGTTCAAGGATGCTGATGTGATCGTGTTCATAGGAGGGTTTCCTCGTAAGAAGGGAATGGAGAGAAAGGATCTCCTTCAAAAGAACAAAAGTATTTTTGTTGAGCAAGCTAAAGCTCTATCAGAAGCCAAACCGAATGTAAAGTGTTTAGTTGTTGCCAATCCAGCGAACACTAATGCTTACATATTATCACAGTACTCACGAGTGAGACCAGAAAATATTACCTGTTTGACTCGACTTGATCACAATAGAGCAATTAGCCAAGTAGCCGACAAAGTGGGAGCTCAGTAGTCAGAAATCGAAGGTATTATGATTTTTGGCAATCATTCTACAACTCAATACCCATGTATTAACAACATTAGAGTGAAAGGGACTCCAATTACAAAACTAGTCACTGAAGACTGGCTCAAAAAAGAGTTTATCCCGAGCGTTCAAAATCGAGGAGGTTAAATTCTCAAAGTTAGAGGATCAAGCTCAGTGTTCTCTGCAGCTTGTGCTACAATAGATCACTTAAGAGACTGGTACTTAGGAACTGACAAGATCGTCTCCATGGGAGTCCGAAGCTGTGGTGATTACAATATCCCTGCTGGCTTATGGACATCGCTACCTGTTCGATGTCGAAATTTTGAATATGAAATTGTTAAAAATGTTAACTTGTCTGAATTTTGTCACCAAAGTATTGGAAAGACAGTTCAAGAGTTAAAGGAAGAGATGAATGATGCATAACTTGCTTTAGAACCAAAGGCAAAATTATGATTAAATATTTACTAAAATAAAATGAAATCAATAGGCTTCATCAATTAATTCATAGGTCATATATTTTATGCTTAATTCGAAAAATCTACAAGTCAACATAATTTTGTATTAGAGGGTAGCTACAATTATTAAAAAACTAATCGATAATAAAATAATACAGTTGTTATTTCAAGTCTACAATGATTCTCCATACAATTTTCTTGACTCCTCCTTTTTTAGATTGTTATTGGAATAACAATTTGACACCCTTTTTATCATGCGATATAATATAAGTTGTAAAATCAGCTAAAGTCGTTTTTATGCATTCCGATTTAAAATCATTCTGACATTGCTGGAAACTAACGATTATATTGTCGTTTTTAGGCAATTTAAGAGAATTAGTTTTACTTAATTCAGATAACTGAAAACGAATAAAATAAAATTACAACTTGGGTCATAGTTAAATAAAATAGTCGTCTTTTATCTTCCCACGGGTTTGAACTTAGTTCTCATTGGGGATAACTTTTGACAGTAGGCAGATATAAATATACAAAATAATGGTTGTAAACAGTGTTACTGACACACCGATTTTTAAGGCGATTTTTGTAGTCCAGGTCAGATAAAAGAAACGCAAGTCACCTGTAATGGAAAAACGCGTGTTTTTAATTTTTTTATTCAAACCTCTTTATAAATTAAAATAATGGATATCAGTAAATCATTGAAGCTGGACTCAGATAAATTAACAATTTGTAAATATTGAGTTTACTTATGAAATCAAAATATAGTTTTACTCCTTGTATTTTATCAAGGATATGCCTTATTTTTCATCTCATTAACAGTCCTGATTTTGGGGTGATTTTTTCTATTTATCTTGCTGTCTTCTTCGATTTGAGATCAATCGCTGGGATTTTAGAGTCTATTTAAGTGGATTATTACTTATAAGTATGCGGGAGGCAAATTTAACAAGGCTCCGGTTATCTCTCTTCCTTCAGCTTATGCTCTCATCATTTCAGTCTAAATTTAATGGTTAAATACTGCAAAAAGTAGCCGATCTCGCTTGGAACCAGCCGCATGCTTTGTTTTAAGATGCAAATTCAATGCTAATTAAGAGGCGTACTATTTTTTACAACCTTAGAAAATGCATTTGAAATTTTTAACAAGCTCATTTTCTGTCCTTCTTTTGAACTTTCTGACTTTGGCTGACGTTCCTCTTGTCTAACATTATGAACAACTTTACTTTAAGAAATTATATTTCGCTCTTGAGTTGCTAGTTCTCTCTCTGTAAACTTCGATAATTCTCCAAAAGTTTAGAGAAATCGGACCGATAATCAATTTCAGAGTCGACTGTATTCACTTGAGGCACATAGAATTCGTTCTAAGGGCTCATGTTGACAAAATTGGTCTCGCAACAAAACCAGATCATCTAAACTGTTCTTTTATA
>APMI01005356.1_pt1 | contig 50957 bp, 38 predicted proteins | sample 667938 | NCBI WGS metagenome assembly APMI01 (sample SAMN01084076, study PRJNA167559) | wastewater metagenome | biome: Wastewater | place: Denmark: Ejby Moelle, Odense | collected 2011-11-28
ATGGGTAGATGTATCTTTCTTTCGAATATTAGGGTGAAACTGGAAGACCAAGCGTTCTACACTTTTCTGCCAACTGGGTGATCTTTAGTTAATTCCTGCCTGTATTGATGAATTAGCAAAGACTGATGACCTTCCTGTAGATGCCCTCGAGTTTACTCATATTTTATCGATTATATTATTTAAAATGCCCTATTTTAATATAGAGGGAGAGCTCCATCGAGATAATCAAAAGCGCTCTAATCAATTGTATGTTCGAAATTAAATTGTCAAGCCAGTTATTGGTTACAAGTTTAATGATTATGCTATATAATTGCTAATTAGAATGGTAGCGATCTCTTGGGAAGAACCTAAAACAGACTATCATTTCTCTACGAACCCATATTCCAGTATAGAAACCGTAGTGCCTTTTAACTATAAGTACTTAATGATTGGTACGCGCACTATTATAGAGGCTTTTTGGTTATCAAGTACGCATGGGAGCAGTACATCAACTTCAGGCAGTTGAGAAAAAATTTAATTAAATCCATGCCGGTTGAGCTCACAAAGTATCGAATCAGTCAGAACGAGTTCCTGCTATCCCAGAGCTATTCCTTTGACAAAATGTATTTAACACTCTATTGAGAACTTTCTAAATGCTCGCACTCTCTGTGAGGATGGCCGTTGACGTGCTCTCGATCGCATGCAACTTGCTTCCATTTATTTGGGACAATGTCCAAGCGATAATTCCTTTTATTTCTGTGTAAAGCGAATTTCAAAGAGCAGTCGCCTATACTCTGATTGAAGCATTCAAATCCAAGGCTTTCGAAGTGCCAATATCAGCTTACAAAACCTTCGTGATATAAAAGAAATACAACTTTACTAACAAAACAATATAGCTGTTCATGTATGACATATTCGTCTAAGCAACTCTGATGCTCATCATATTTCCGCCAATTATTTATGGCTACCTTAAAGTGGTCAACTACGGAGGTTAAGATTTCTACATTTTCCTTTAAGTTTTCGTTCTCTTTGTTACAATAATATTAACTTGGGTCCATCCTAACTTAATCGCACCTCTATTCAATAAATTTACGGAGCTTAAAGACCAAGAGTTAAGGCAGAAAATTTTCATGATTGCCGAAAAAAACTCTGTTAAGATTTCAAATATTTATGTAATTAATTCTTCGGTGCGATCGGCCCATCTAAACGCTTATCTGTATGGACTCGGAATGACTAAAGTTATTGTGCTCTATGACAGTCTACTGGTTGCTCTAAACAAATAATAAGTACTTTCTGTAATATCCCACGAAATAGGACACTCTTATTATAGTCACTCTTTCCAGAAACTGGTCGTGTACCTGCTGGAAGTATTCTTTATGTTTTGGATCTTCGCACAGTTCATCAAAAACTAGAGTGTATTTATTTCGTTCGGGTTTACAACTCGATCAGTGTTTATTTGCACAGCACTCTACTTTCACATGTTTGAACCATTGACATCTGTTTTTAATACTCTCCTGTTAGTGATTACTCGCAAGTTTGAGTTCCAGGCTGACACATTCGCCTGTTAGCAAGGATATGGAGAACATCTAAAGAGCAGCCTGATGAAACTATTCAAATAATCGACTTCTACTGTGAGGCCTGACTATCTTTATGCTTGGATTAAACACTCGCATCCATCAATATATGAGCGAATCGAAAACATATAGTCCAAATCATAGAAAAATAGGAAAAAATATGACGATGCATACCGTGAGAAAAACAAGTCGAAAAATAAGCCTGCAGTTGTAAATCAACCTCGTTCTTAATCATATATTTCTGCCGTTGTCTTAAACATTAGAGCAGAAGAGCGCTATCAGTAGCGAATGGTGCACAATGAAGACCCAAATGACGATCAATCTTTATAAGCTGAATCAGAGTCATACTCTTCTTCAGGTAGTAGACTTTCATAGTCCAATTTTAGTGATATTTGAGTGTGATTAAATTTGATATCAATTAATCATAAATAATAAGCTCACTTTTTAGCTGCCTTTTTCTCCTTCTCGTCCTCTTCGCTGCTGTGTGACTGTTACGAGAACATGATTTCTTTGTCAAGTCCAGTCATTTTGCCAATTTTATCTTAGGAACTGACTTCATGTATTTATTAGTGTTGCGCATTAATCCTCTTTAGCATTTCGACATTAGAGTAACGCACTCCAAAGATGACACCTAGGCACATGGCGGCCAGCATGGTGACCAGCATAATGAGAGTGCATATGGCCACTTTCACAATCTGGACCATGAAATTTACACAGAATATATTGTATACGGCTTTAGATGAGTTACCGACAGCTCTACAGTTGGAAGTGGCTAGCAATCCAGTCTGTTCATTAGATATTATATAATAAAGAGTGCCCACAGCTTCCTGAAACTGATTGACTCTCAGCCTAAAGCTAGCCATGATGTTGTTGAAGTTCGTATTCAGGTTGTACAGTTCTGTCAACTTGTCCTTTATTGACTGGAATAGATTTACACGACTATTTCTGTAGTTTATTAATGTATTTGCATAGTAAGCGATCCTATCGAATGAATAAGAGCAATTTTGTCTAATCTGCAAGTACCGATACGCAATATCAGACTGTGACCATGAATCATTCATTGAGGTTGTCAGCTTTTCATTAAGGGAGATACAAGTTACTACTCTCGAAGACAGCGCTTGCCCATTCGCGAGAGTAGCATCAGCGTAATAAGTTATTTCATTGGGGTCAGTACAGTTCTGGGAGTCAAATACCCATCGATCTTTGGAGCAGGTTGGAACTCCTCCTCCTGTATTTGAGTAAAGGTTCAGCTGCTTCAATGCTTCATTAGGATTATCATTGGTTAGCTCCTGAGGCCGTGAGTCCACGTAGACACCCAACCGATACTTTTCCATAGCGTTAATCCAACCAGAGATCTTATTAGTGGAGATGTTGAGGTCGATATAGCTGGTAGATAAGGGATTATCATAGTCAAAGTACTGGGAAATATTGGTAAACACATCGGTCACTGTTCTCATTTCGTTGTTTATATTGAACTTCTCAAGCACTTTACCATTCCCTAGAATGCACACGTCTATTCTGCTAAACACGTTCTGCGAGTATTTGTCATTGATGCGGTTATACGAGGAAGAGTTGGTCATAGATTGATTGAAGTACTGGCACGAGTAGTAACCCACAGTCCCTAGTGAAATGGTTACGAAAGCTAAGACCAGCATGCCAAAATACATAAGTGTGTATAAGAACCAGCCACAGTGCACCATATACCTGCACTCCATGATTTAATAGAAGTGCGTCGAGAGACTGCCAATGATCACCAGCAAACAGGAGACAAGCACAAAACCGACCACTCCCTGAAGCACGTAGATAGCCACACTGAAGTAGGTGTCAAAATACTGCGCCACAAAGGTATCAGTTTCAGTCTTGGTTACATCCAGTTGTCTCAGGTACATCGAGAGGGCATTAATAGTCGCCACTGAGTTGGATTTTATCACTGGTGTCGTCTGCACCATCGTTTGGGCGGCAATCTCAATCTGATATGCTTGATCGGATTTGACCTCTGTTGTCCTTAAACCTCTGTCTATATCATCCACCATAGTGTTAAATGTGCCATTAGGGCCCATACCAGTCTTGATAAACACCGAGTCCACAGTAGGGTAGCCTAAACCAGCAGCCAGATTGGTTTAGGTGGTGGCGGGATTCGGCGAAATATACTGAGCATTTTGATTAGTGTTATAAATTTCAATGTTCTTGCTCTTCATTGCGAATACGTTATCAATCAGCCAGTCATCACCCGAAATGTAAGTACTAACTTGTGTATTAGCGGAGTCCAGCAGGGATGAAATATTACCTATTTTGTATTTGAGTTCAAGGAACCCTCCCCACCCAGCTGTCGTGTCTCCATTGACAGCCACGTCGATTAAGTTGTATATTGCGCACTTTGTGTACGATATGTATGTCTTCATTGATGGAATTGCAGTAAATGAGACAATGCCTGCTGCGAAAATGATCCCTGCTAGAGCCAGAAGCCAATATGACATACACCTTTTCTCTGTTAATGTGTATGGTTTCTCCAGTACATTCCGCCTGAACCTTTCGCAGGGAGGAAAAGTTTTGTCGAATATGCAATAGTACAGCAGAATGAGAAACACCCCGAATATGATGCCTGCATAAATTGCATAGGGGACTATTTTTTATTTTATATATGCCCATAAATCAGCTGTGTCACCTGTTACTACAATGTTCTCAATGCGTGCATTATCGGCAGAAGTTTGGAAGGTGGAATAGAATGACTCAATGAAGTTCACATTGTCAGCAGTTGTTTGGTTTGCTTTCGTTATATTGAACTGAGACGGACAATTTACAAGTGTGATGTCAGTTGCGCAATTGACTCCCGGAATAGAACAAGCCAGCATTATCAAAAGGCAAACTTTAAATACTAAACTCTGTGCATCTGATTGGTTCCATTTTAGGGAACTTATTGTTCTTTTATTGATTTCGGGCGAGGGTTAGCAATGATTTGACTTAGAATACATATATTTAATTGGTCATATAAAATATATAATGAGACTGGTATACCAAATATTACATTAATCATTGAAGAGTTGGTGACATGTCAAACGTCATGCTGCCTTCTCGTGAGCGAATCACTTCATCAGCTCCAAAACTGGTTCTACTTAAACTCTTTTCCGTTTGATAAGTTGTCAAAAATCTTTTTTATCTCTCCTTTATAATACTGGAGCTTTGATCCATCTTTTTGTCAAAGCACTATTTCAGAGGACTTCGAGTCTTTTATTTGATAAGTAACCCTTGAGGAATGCTTTGCTGATCATTTTATATTCTACTTTGAGATTATAGCGTATTCTTTTTATGTGGAAATCCTTTAAACTTTAGTCCTTTACCCTTTTAAGAGTCAGAACTTATTGTTTTTTGAAGTGTAGGATTACCGATATTATAGCAAATATTTTCATTTCCATTTTTGAAGTCGGGGACTCTGAATGTACTGAAACAAACATCAAAAAGTTTGTTCGTAGCTGTTTCGAATTTTTTTTACTAATACTCGTTCTCAAGATTTCTTCTAATGTTGGTTGGTGAGCGAGTCGTTATTAGTTTTGAAAACAGGCCTTATTTTAGACTTTTGTCTGAGCCTGATGATTTCGTGTCGATTTAAATTCTTTATTCTTAAAAAGCGCCACATCTCTCGTTATTTCTGAGAGTGTTGAGCTTGTTTTCCATTACCTTTTTCTTGCTTGAGAAGAGCTGAGTGTTCTTTTATTTTGAGCCTGAAAGCTACCGAAACGAGGTGGGCTTCTTGCGAGGTGATAGATGAGGCTCATTGCAGTATATTAAAGTATTTTGATTTTGTAACTGGGTTTGTTTCTGACTATTTATTTTGGTTTTTGTATTTTTGCATTGAAACTCTGCTTTGAATGTTTTACATTGAACCATGCTCATCGTTTAGTTTATTTGTAAATTTTTATTATTAAATTACTATATAATAAATCTAGTTATAAAATATGGTTGGCGATATGTGACTGGTAATTTTGCGGGATTGTTTTAATAAATTTACTGCCTAGTTCTTTCTGGTTAGTGAAGAGCTCATGATTTTATTTTAGACATGATGTGGTTATTTTAGTGCTAAATTCTGGAATTTGCTAATAAATATCAAGCAGTATTATATTGAAGGTGAATGCGAAACAATGAAGAGTTATTCTTGGATCTTCCATCCGCGAGCATCTGCTTGAGTGAGAACTTCCCTAATGACCCTAAAGCCGACTTGACGCTTACTTTTAAAAACAAGCAATATAAACTTCAAAAGAGCATTTTGAAGTTTTCGTCTAAATACTTTGAAAAAGTGTTGACTGAAGAGACCAAGCGATTCGAAGTCAAAAACGATTGTTCATAGTAAATATTTGACAACATTATCTCCATACTTTATGGTAATGCAATTGGCATCGACCGCACTGAAGCTCAAGCATATTTCTAAGTCGTCACTTTTTTACAGATCTAACCGCTCCAAGAAATCTTCATGAAGGACATGCACAATAATTTCTCAGAGTACGATACTTTCTTAATGATGAAAATTGCTTATGAAAAAAATAACCACTAACTTTTCGAAAAGTGCATCACCGAGCTGGAAGATCAATCTTTTGAGCAAATGAAGTATTACCAACTCTCATTACTTGGTGTAGTGCTTCCGTTGTTTAAGTTGGTAATCAAGAGTCACAACTCTTACAAAACTAAAACAGGCAAGGGACTAGCTTACAAAAGCATTAATGATTTGATCAAATTGTACTGCGATGCTAACTCAATGACTGATCATTAAACACTCTAACTCAAACTGTAAGTGCTCGATGTCTCTGGACTTGATGATATCGAATACAAAGAGTTGTTCATGGATCCACTTTTGAAAAAGATAGATTTGGTGGCTAAGACCAAAACTCAATCAAATGATGAGCTTAACAATCTTTTTAAGAAAAAAGTTGGTCATCTGTTAGAACTTTTGTCGATGCCCTTGACCGAATCAAAAAGCAGCGTATAAATAAAAAAGTATCGATTGTTCATCTAGAACGTATATTTAAGAAAGCATATCAGTTCGCAAGAAAATCTAGACAAAAAGCTACGAGAGGAAATTGCTACTATCAAAGCAAGTAAATCAAGCAAAAATCAATCTGTTAATTTAGATGCCAAAAACTAAGAGGGCAAAACCAAAGCTGAAACCAATTTAGACAAGTCAAAACTGAATGAATTCTTTTTTGTTGTCGACAAAATGAACGAACAGTTTTAAGAAAAGATCGAAGAGATCAACAAAATAGTGTCAATATATGAGAGAAAGCAAAAGAAGAAAGGAGGTAGATCTAAATTGTAGTCCGCATCTACATAACTCTCGGCTTTAGAGTATCTTTCCTCAGCAGGGGTAGATAGAATGTTCTCTAACAACATGTACGAGACTCCAGTACCAAAAAATCAAAAGCCTACAATATCATAGAACGATTTAATAGATGATGGAATTTCATCATAAAACTTGAGTCGTATCGCTTTTGACGAAAAGCCTATAAGTATTTCTAGAAAGTCTATTTAAATATTGAATGGACTAATTCAAACTTAAGGCTTTCGAAAGCATAACTTCAATTTAATATATCGAAGAACTCTGAAAGCCTCATTTAAGGGAGAGGAATCAGATATCTACGGTAAAAATGGTTTAGTAATTTTAATAAGGACCAAAGATGGTACGGAGATAGGCGCACGCATCACAGTCAAGTTAGAAAAGCATCAAACGTCGGCATAGGATAAAAATGCTTTTTTATTCAATTTAAAGACCCGTGTAAAGTGTTTAATTTCTGCAGAGGCTATTTCTGAAGCGATAGTTTTACCAACCAATTATCTAATATGTTTTTCAAAAGATTTAATGATTGAATCGGACTGTTTACATAAAAACAGTCACTATAAACTTCACAACTATCATATTTCTCCAAAGTAGAAAGATGGCGAAAATATTGGTTTGCCATCTGAGTTTATGATTGAGGACCTATAGATTTATGCCATTGAGGTGTCCGAAATGGAAATGGTAATTTGATTGATTTTGAATAACTAATATACTAACATTATTAGAATCATAATTTCACAAAATATAAGGGATCACGGCTTTTCTTGACTTGGGATAGCCCTCGATGTTTTGCTTGTTCCACTGACTCCTGGGAATGGCTGCCGCAGTCAGTATGTTGAAAGTTGAGAAGAAAAATAGAAACGATTAAATGTTCTGACAGATTAAAAAGTAGCCTAGCCACTCTATAATTTCACCGAAGTAGTTTGGGTTGGCCACATACTTAAATAGAAACTCGTTTATAACGACATAATTATGTTTAGACTTTACCTGTTCATCCTCCTTTTTCTTCCCGCCTGATTTCTCCTTAGCGGACTGTAAAATCTGATCAGACTTTATGTTGATAAACAAACCTAAAAAGAAAAGCACGATTCCCAAAACAAGCAATAGCTTGTTGTGTTCAGAACTTTGGTTCATTTTTTGGTTAGATAGCCCTTGCAAATACCCGTTAGCAAAAGTGAAAGATGCAGCTGCAGCCGCGATCTCTAGAGGGACTTTGTTGGTCGTCTTCAGACTCAAAGGATATATAATACATCTGTTGATGTAATGTACAATGAAGTGTCCGTATCCTAAAGATAGTTGATCTCCCCTGATCAAAATGAAGTAAACTGCCCATATCAAGTTAGGCACCTCGAATAAAAACCAGGCCAGCTTAGGAGGCAGTTCCAAAGACAGGGTTGAGTTTTTAAGTCTACCGTACCCGATTTTGATCCCTAGGGGCACTAACCATCCAGCTAGGGTGTAGCAGAGCACGATGGCCAGGCTGATGTTGTATAAGGAAAATTAGAAAGCAGCCATAGATTATATTATAAATCTTATTATTCAACGCTTTACATAAATTGAAATCATAAACTTTAATGAGGACTCGTAAGCATATTGAGCATGCACTCGAGGACAGGTTCTCCGCCAATCGAGCCCGAAAGCTACCACATCTTGCAGTATATTGACTTCTTGTCGATTTTGTTGTAAACTTATAATCTATATTGAGACTGCTTATTGTTGTTTGTCTCACTTGATATTGTTATCACGCATTTTTTTGATATCAAAATGGGGTGATAGCTAATCAAACACTCGAAATGGGGATGATACATTAAACTGTTCATTTTTATTGTCTTTATCGTAAATTTTTGTGCTCGGGCGTCCTGCAGAATAATCTCCAAGAATTTATCTGTCCTAGTCTGCTCCGAATCGCAATTGGTTGAAATGTGAAGCATACTGCCATCAAGGTCGATAATATTTCTATTATAGCCTTGACTTATATTGTACACCCAAATGTGCGAATTTATTTGACAATCTGCTGAATTTTTATCCTTTTAAAACTTAACATAGCCAGTGTAGCAAATATACAGGTCATCGCCCTATTGATGCACTGCTTTGACGAGATAATAGCTCTGAAGTAGACCTATCTTGTGGACTAGAGGCTAATGCTTCAGTACAAAATTAGTAGGCTCAGATATGTAAAGCAAAGACTACAAATTGTATTGATGAACAGTGAGCAGTTCTCCCTTCTGTCGAAACCACGGGAACACATTAATAACCAATCGACTTTGTGCAGAACTTGTGAGGGTGAAGCAAGGTATCTTTTAAGTCTCGATATCGAAGAAACAGCTGCCAACCATAATGAGTTTATGAGAGGTCTCCTTCTTCTCCACCAGCTGGTAGTGATTTACAGCCACCCTCGTCTTTGTATTGTAGCCAGCGACCATTAAACTCTGAGTTTTGTTATTTGAATTTGTCAGCCTGGTCCACTGCTGGTTGAGGAGCGACTTTGCCGGCTTGTTTGTTGATATTGTTGGCTGGAACATGCTATCTACCAAACAATAGCTGCACTACAGTTTAGCTTAAGTCAGCTAATCATTCAGCTGTAGATAGTGGATGTGGGTTGTAGTCAACAACAGAAGGATATTCTCTCCGTTATGCTTTGTGTTTATTAAGTACGTCACATTTTGCAGCTTTATGCCTTTTATCAAGATGTATCGGTCTCCCTCATCTTCGTAATTGTTCTGTTTCTGCTTGATAGGGTCAATACTCATTACGGTAAGCATATTGTTTAGACAATCTACAAAGAGTAAATTATTGTTAATGATCACAGTTGTGTTCCAGTAGGGGATCGATTGAGAGTGGATCCCTTTTGATAACTCTGGCTTAGAGTTTATCTCGTAATATTAACTCATGTAATACTTTATAACTAATAACATCAACGTCTATGCTTGTTCACTTCTTGCGCTGGTCAGTAATGAATACGCTCTTATCGATGTCCTTGTCATTCACCCACAGGCCTGAATCTGCTACGAAGTTTTTTCGCTTCTTCACACTACTTTAATTGTTAGGCATGCTCCAAAAATCATAGTCTTCATTATCATGGTTTGTCTTATTACGGACAATGTTCTTATTATTGTTGACTGGACTGGAGTTTGTCGTGCTCTTCTTTGCCTGTAAATCTAAATATTAATAACTCTACTTTGTTGATGCTCAACGACAAGTCCTGAGTCTTTATATTACATTATCTCAGAACGAAGTTACTAATTTTCTTGTCTCAATTTATCTTCTCTCTCCCGATGATCATTAATTTTTTTATTTTGGTCTTTGATTATGGCGATTAGGCTATTTATTTTGTCCTTCATCTGCTGATTCTCGGTGTATACAGTCACCACCATTTGCTCAAAAGCTGTGTTACAAATTAAATACTCTGTTGAACATCGGAGACTAAGTCCTATTTGGTAATGATATCTGAATTTTACTTGGACTCAATTAGCTTCTCCGCTATTTGATTGACGCTGTTACGCTTCTCATCTTGTGCTGATTCCTCAGGAGTGGGTACTTTACCTTTAACGTTTTTAATCTTTTTGCCCATTCGATTAATAGATCCCATAATCTATGCGTACACTTTTCTGTCTTACTCAGTAAGTGAGTTAGGATCTTATTGTTGTTCTTATTATTGTTATTGTTCAGCTTCTTGCCCTTGATGTTCTTCTTCGCTCATCAGTTATATTAATCTGAACCTAGTCTGTAATTGATTACATAATGCTCTAAAATATAAGTAATAGATTTTAGTATTAAAGAGAAACTCACATGATAAAGCATCTGACTGACCCAAATCATTTAAAATACTAACAATCCGATGCCAGGATATCAGCTAAAGGCATTGAATAACTTTCCTTCGCAGCCAGTAATGAGAGTATCAACGAGAAGGGGCTTTATTTTAATGCACGAGACAGCTCAATCCAGTACCAAAGCAATTCATCTCTAAGTGAACTTACTAAGAAGACTAAATAAGAGATGATAGTGGTCGAACTATAAAAAAATGAACAGCTTCGAATAAATCTATACAAAGCAGAGAAGACAATCAGTGAACTCAATTCTATTTACAAAAATCTATAGAGCAAATTGGTCAATCTTCTTGTCACCAAAAAATAATAAGTCTCTAAAAAACTCAAGGAAAATGACCTTGCACTTGACCAGAAAGTAGCGAGAAATGAAACTAAAAAAAAATAAGGTTCCGGCGAAGATAAGTGCAAAAATAAATATAGCTACAAGGAACTTTACGATAAGCACACTTAAATAGTAGGTATTTGGAAGGACTGTTACTCAAACTTGGTAGAGTATATTACAAGTTACTCTAAGGACATTTCATTGCTTATTTAACAGTATAAAACACTCCACGCCGACCACGAACATTAAAAAAGTGTGAATAAATCGAAATCGAAACAGGAGAATCTTAACAAAATTCTTCAATAATTGAATCGCAAACTGGAAAAATCGGAAGTCACAATTGAGAAAACTTTAAGTGAACTTCGAGGACGGGATATTAAAATTTAGCACTACCAAATGTAAAATAAAGCTCTAAAAACTAAAATATTGTAGTGCCTTGAGTAAATAGAGAGAATGAAAAGAGAGAGCAAGCTAAAAATAAGAGACAATCAAAGTTTTAAAGAAGTTGCGAGATCAATGTAGAAATAAATAACATAATTGTCCAATTCCAACAAATAACTTAGCCAACAATTGTAAATACAATTAGAAAAAGAATCTCTAAGTAATGAGACGCAGAAATCACTAAATGAAAGAATTCACAGCCTTGAGCTATAAATTAGCGAGACAAAAAAATTTAACGATAACTTAATTGAATAGTATAAAAAGGTTTCCTTCAAGATGTAAACCAGTGAGGAAAAATTATCTGAAAAGTATCAGTTTTATGAAGCTATGTGCAATAATAAAGTCCATGAGTGCGAGGTTATGATATTCAAGACAATTAAATAAAAATAGTCTGAACAAGCAAAATTTGAGCAGAAAATCAAATCTCTAAAGACAGAATTAGAAAGGAATTTAATAGCTAAATCTGAATTAGAAAAACAATTAGCCAATAAAAGCAAAGACTACGACGCAATTGTTATGTAATTACACAATAAAGAGCAGGAATATTAAAGAGCCTAATAAAACATTGTTGCAAGACTATAACAAAAAGAGCGTCAGATTCACTATCTTGAAGAACTCAAGGAAATAGCTAGCAACAAGAACTAGGAACTCAAAAAGGAAGTTGATGAAGTTAGGTCAGATTTGTTGGTTATTATATAAGAACTCAAAGTAAAGGATCTTGAAATTGAGAAATATAGATAGTTATGCGAAAACAAAATTCAATAAATTCCAAGCAGTTAATAAATATAATAAAATAGAAAAGATGAGATTTAATATGATTCATCCTCAGTAAATGAATAAAATAGAAATTTTGAGCAAGAACCAGGAATTGTTTGGAAAAAAATGAGAAAATCAATCGATTTTAATGCATCTCAGCAAAACGAGAATTTCTACTATTAATGTCAGGAAGATGAAAATTTTGATAAAAAAAATATAGAAAATAAGAAGAATTAAAATTTTACTATGATGTGCTCCAAAACAACTCCAAAGCTTAGAGTATTCGGCTCCGAGCTCCAAACGATGAATCGTAATAGTAGTTTTGAAGGAAAAAGCAGATTTAATCTGCAGGCGTTTCAGAATAAGTTGCTAATCGAGGGAGGAGCTAAATTTTTATTCAAGCTTAATCAAACAATGTACTGCTGATTTAGCCAGCAAATTGATATTCAATGATACTTATGTGTCAAATGATGCAAGGAGTGCGGTTTATTCAACAGAACTAGAACATAACTGCGATGTTTTTATGGAGGTTGCATAATGGGTTCTATAATAATTATCGATATAATATCATAAGATATGTGCAAGTATTCACCTGGCTGTGGGTCTAGTGACTCTTTCAAGTGCAAAAGCTGCGGAACCGCCTTGTGCAAGCAGTGCAGTCGATCACTCAAAACTGGGAACCCTCCCGCTTCAGGCAACGGAGCCCAGTGTGGAGATTGTCACAAGAACTTTAGGTGAGCTTGATTATCGTTAAGTTTGATGTCATTATGTATACTCTATTAACAAATCGTGACTTAGGTGAAGCTGCAAATTTCGAACGGAATTTTTCATTTTTGCAATAAGTTTTTTAATTGGAGTCTGCCTTATAATTGATATGATAAAAAAATCATTCCGAATTTTCGCTGTTCCGCTCTTCCAAGATAATTACTCGTACATAGTTCAAACCAGCTTGAAAGATCCATTGATGTTGGTGGACCCTGCAAACCCGGAGGTCATAATGGACTGTCTTAATCGCTATTTTAACAACCAGCAGGTGGGGCATATTCTATACACGCATAAGCACTGGGATCACGCAGGAGGATCTGAAGATCTTTTTAAGATACTCAACTCGAAGGACTAAAGACTTGAAGTTTACTCAGGAGTCGAAGATGCAATTCATATCAAAACCGTAACTCAGCAAATCCAAGCGGATGAGGAAGTACACGTAGGAGCCACTAAAATGCGAGTGTATAAGGTGCCATGTCATACAAAAGGACATGTTGTCTACCACCTCCTATAAAACTAATCGGTCATCGAGGATTCACCCAAGTCCAAGACTACTATGGAGACATCAGAGGGTAAGAAGATTCATATTTTTTAAGAAGTCTCGTGTGCATTCACTGGCGACACTCTTTTTTGTGGAGGGATTGGTAAATTTTTCGAGGGTAACGCTAATGAAATGTTTATGAATTTGAAGAAAATTCATGAGAATTTACCACCAACTTGTAGTATATTTTGCGGACACGAGTACACGCTTGCAAATTTAAAGTGGGGAGCTCAAGTGGAGCCATAAAACAACTACATTTCAAAATTTATATCGTAAATAGAAGAGCAGGATCCAACTATGGTATGTACGCTGCCTACAAGTACCAAGCGGTAATCAGAAGTGAATGTATTTTACAAAGCTGTAATCAACAATGACAACAAGCTGAATGTAGACAGTGTCGAATACTTGCGTGTCCTTCGAGAGGCAAAGAACAATAATTCTGTAAAACTGGAGGACTTTCTACAAAAGAATTGATGGCAGCATTTGAACAACATTGAACTCACTTTATTAATTATAATTATTTATTTCCTGATAGAAGCCATGTGTCATAAAGTTACTTGTAAAGAGTGCGGTAAACCGGATTGGACTGGATGCGGAATGCACATATAAGAGGCACTTGCTGGGGTCCCCGTTGAGCAGAGATGCAAATGCGATAAAATAAGAAGATGCGCTATATTTTGATCTCATTAACCATATGTTATACTACTATGTAACATAGACAGATGATATGAACTAGCATATACCTATTATCAAAATCATCTCATAGAATAATTATTTTCGTATTGATTAATTTAAGTCAAACATTTTAAAATATTTTTAAATGTACAGTCAAGTATTTGGAGGATATCAACCTGAGCTCGGCAGCGAGTTTCAATAGAGCTGCGTCTACGAAGTGTTCGATCAAGACATAATGGAAGCAGCAATCGATAAGCCTTATGAGTTCTGTGGATCGATTAAAAACAGTTCAGGTCCGGAGTCTAAAATCATGGATTTCAAGACAGGAACAACAACACTTGCTTTTATTTTCAAGCAGGGAATCATAGTCGCAGTGGACTCTAGAGCAACAATGGGCAATTTTATTTCGTCCTAGAAAGTCAGAAAAGTGATTGAAATTAGTGATAAGAAGTTAGCAACTATTGCAGGTGGTGCTGCTGACTGCCAGTTTTGGTAAGCTTGGCTCTCTGAACAAGTTAGACATTTCGAGTTGAAGCACGGATATGAGCCTTCAGTCGCCGCAGCCTCCAGAATCATGGTGAATCTGATAAACAATTATAAAAGATATGGCCTTCAAATGGGCTTAATGCTCACAGGCGTTGACGAAAAGGGTTCAAATTTGTACTACATTGATACATAAGGAAGTAGAATGAAGGGTCATATGTTCAGTGTAGGTTCAGGAATGACCTATGCTTACGGCGTCCTTGATACCTTCTACAAATATGACATGAGCCTCGAGGATGCGGTTGAACTTGGTCGCCGAGCTATCTACCATGCAACACATAGAGATTCTGCATCCGGAGGTGTGGCTCGAGTTTTCCATGTACACGAGGGCGGATGGACTGAGAAAGTTGCTGGCGATGATGTTAACAAATTGCATTATCAGTATCAAGCTCAGAAGGGATTCTAAGATGATGTATCGAGAGGCAAATTATGATCATAATCATCATGCATTCTTGTATTATTTAACAGTTTATTTTAATATCGAATTAAAATTCGCAAAAATGAGCTAATAACTGACAAGTCCTTCAAGCATTTCCGCTGAATCTAATATCCTCAGATTTAACAGTAGTAGCTGCTTGGTGTCCTCATCTTAATCCAACTTTGGATCGCATCTGAAATAAAATCTTATTCATTTCTAGGAATACAAACCTTGTCTTGAACCTGTTTTGTCAAATGAGACCCAATGCAAAAAAATACCAATTCAAGGGTTGGGTAAAAAAAAGCTGACAATTGAAATCGATGAAGGGTTCGATTATGGTAACAAGAACCATGAGAGATAAATTCAAGAAATTCATGATAAAAAATAGACATTGCGACAAGATAGAAGTAGACTAAAGCTTACACATGGAATTTAAAACGAGTTTAGTGAACAGGAATTATCGCATGAAATTAATTTTCATATTTCGACTAGTAATTTGCCTCACGACTCTCAAGAAACAATTAGTTAATTATCTAAACGAAACGAGATCTTAACGTTAATGATATAACAAAAAGATAGGACACTCAAATAATTATAATAGAAGCTGAAAATGTACTAACTTCAAATGCAGGTAAAGATTGAATAGAGTAAGCGAAAAGATAAACAGATAGATAATTACGAATACAAAATAAGAAATATTGAACTATAACTTTAAAAAGTAAAAAATTAAAAAGATGATATTGGATAACTTCAGCTTTCACTCTCAGCATACAATTAGATAGAGTAGAAATTAAAATAAAAGGATAATAAGGTTCGATAGCTTGCCAAGATCAACGAGAAACTCAAACAGTTGAATAGAGATCTTATCCGATAGCTAAAGAATAGCTAAAAGAAAGTGCGAGACCTAGAAAAATAGATTCAGAATAATGTTTGCCTAGTAACTCAAGAAAACATTCATCGGCTCAAATAATCGTCACTAAAATTCAAAGAGAAGTAAAATATTGAAAGGCACAATATAAACTATAATCACATAAAAACAGAGAGAGATAGTATGTTCGGACCCAATTCTTTACAGCAACTTAAGGAAAAATAAACATGCGGTCCGAGAAGATCATTTTAGCGTAAAAAGAATGGATTGAGTAACACAACAAGCGCAGGCCAGCTATCACAACCAAAAAAGAACGTAGGTACCAAAATGGGTTCTTCTAGCTCCAACACGATTCTTAATAAGAAAATGATGCACAAATGAGTCCGTGATAACAATAAATTTGCATTTAAACATCAATTTCATTTACTGACATGTCCGACTTGTGGGTCAACTGCTGAATATATTTTAACGTGTGTGTCGCCCAAGTTTCTGCTCTCCAGTTTGACATGTTATGGAGTCTTCGGTTTTTGTTTAGACTACTATCTGGTAGGACTCTGCTTGGTTGGGGTGTCTTGTAAATTATTTTGAAGACTGCTCAGTACAGGGATATATGGTCTTATTTCCTAGTAGTAGGCTTCGGGTAGATGCTGACCGGTGTAAAGTCCTGCTCCAACTCCCGCAAGCAGCGTTATTACATTTCTAACATGCATATTTCTCATTGATATGATTCGATATATATTAATTCTCATAATTAATCTTTCTTTAATTGATAATCTCTTCTTAAAATAAAATACTGATTACAAATATGCAGTTGCGATATTTAACTTCCGTCTAATTGTTCAGTTTACTATTGATTCATCTTATAGGACTTACTATAATTTTTTTCAAGTCAGCACATATCTTCATTCAATATGTTCATTTTGTTGTAAACGTTCGTTTTGTTGTGGTTTCATTGAAAATCCAATTTTATTATTAAAGTCAAAAAACAAATGCTCAACTTTATAACTTAATGCTTAAGCCATCAAATGTTTTAAATAAATTGCTGAGGGTCAACCTTAACAAACTACACTATTGCCTTCTGATTATCTTTAAGTAAGGCATTTAGTAAAAATGTCCTGGTGAGAACAAAACATCTTAATTTTTAAAAATTTATTACTATTCTGCTTTAATCTTAGTCTTTTGCCGACCTGTATGTTTTCATCTCAGTTTAATTTGTCGTTAATATCCAACCGCGATTTTTTTTCACAGAAAACTTCAAATATATAACTTCGACTGACGGCAGAAAATTTATTAGATTTAAGTCAGAAGTGCAATATGCTCTTGTTAGATTGGCTGAACCGATGAAAAGAGACAGATTCTACTTCAGTAAGAAATTCAAAGAGTATGTAATTGATATAATCTATTTAAAACACAGGGAAAAACTCAAGAAATGTTGAGCAATTAAGTGATTTTTGAAAGTAAAACGAACAACACGAGTGAGGAAAAGGGCAGGAGATCCTCCAAAATCAGCTCAGCCCTTAAAACTCGTTTTTTGGAAATGCTGCAGGAGTAAGAGGCCACTATAAAATATGTAATTTTTCTCTAATATAGGCCGCCAAGCATCTTGGAATAAACTACTCAACTGCCAAGGTTATCGCTAAAGAGAATCGTCATTTGCTGAAGGAAAAACAGACTTCGCACTCAGATATTGAGGAGGAGTACCTGCCCTCCCGGACTAAAAAGATTGTGGTTGCGAAGAAAGTGAACGCCAGATGCTGCTACAGGGAACTTGACAATCAATAAATTATTACTTCCTTTTCAGCCTACATCTCTCCTATACAAATCATCTCAACAGTGTCTTGGAATTTTCTATAATGGGGTCTGCCATCAGTGTCAAAATATGTTGAGAACGAGGACTTTGAGTCCCTCAGAAAATGATATTTAATATTTTTCCATTCAGCACTATTCCTGATCGGAAATCACCTCACAGTTTAGAAACGCTTTGAGCCTCCAGTTGTTGATGTATGTTTTCAAAAGCATTTAAAAATAAACTACGCTCCAGCATTCACTTTAGTATTTAGAAAAGTAGTCCTCAACAGGATGCTGACTTATTTTATAATCTTTGAGGGAATTAATTTATTCTACTACAGGTAATCATTTTAAATAACTTTGAAAAGTAGAGAAAAAAATTGACCTAGGCACTTGTAGATGCTGGTAATCTCCTCTTTGAATCTAAGGTCTAAGATGAAAAATTTAGACCTATTAATTTGGAAAGACAACTCTTTACGAGTTGTTGTGGCCAATTAGGAATAATGTTTGCATAAATGTCATAAGGCATATTTTTATATAAAGCTGGCACGTTCATATCCCAGTTATTGACAAACTATATTTTTAGGAGCATCAAAGTCTTATATAATACGATTCTATTGCATAATAGCTTCAGTGCAAATCAAATATAATCTAATGAAGATCAAATAAAATAAGAATGAATTAGTTCTATTAGAGTATCAGGAGCCGTTACTGTCAAGGATGGGTTGATGACTTCGATTTCTCTATTTTCCTACTACTTTCTCGATCTCGAGTGGCATGCATTAAGTAGTCTTCCTCGTCATCTTTTTATTTCGGCTTGCTTTACTGGAACCTTTGCAGCAGTGTCCGAATGCAGGACAATATTTTATTGCAAATACGCTATGATTTTTTATATTTGCGCGGAAGTCTCGTTATCCGCTTGACTTCAAAAGCTCCACTCCTGTTGACTTTGCGGGTCGGACTGTGATGGTGCTTATGATAAAGCTTATTTTCCTATAAATTTGTTATCAGTCTCGGAGAACGATCACTATTGAGGGATGTTGCTGTTGGATGATTGAAGGTACGGTCTGTGCTTATTGTCAGCGTGTTATTCTTGCTGCCCTGGGAAGGCATAGCACTGAACAACTTGAGAAACTTATATTCGCTTGGATGGATTTTTTCGAAGTTAGTGATTTTCTCGTTTTCTTATTCGTGCAGATCAGAATTCTAAATCTATTCGTTGTTATTTGTCTATTGTCCTCGACTTCCTAACTAAATTGTTTTGTCCTATTTTAGCTTCCTTTTGAGAAGTTCTTTGTTTTTTTACCTGAAGGATATATTCATCAGCTTCAGCTTAGGTTTACCTCCTGTGCTTGAGTATGTATGCTGATTACTTAACAGTGGCTTCTCTGCAGTTGAAAAATTTAATTAGGTTTGTCCAGATGTCTGGATTTGCTTTTCTTTTTTTAGTAAAGGACTCACATTTTTACCCTCAGTAATGTTTTCTAACCTCTTGATGACTAGATTGAACTATCGAGCTGACTATTCTCTACTCTAAGGTTAGCTCAACTGGTCGATCAGGAGTAGCCTAATGTCGCGGTAGTATTTAATCGAACTGATCAACAGTATTTTGTTCAAATAGTTTGTTTTTACGTATTATTCTGTGTATTTCTGAGAGTCTCCTGCTGCATTAAACTCCTATGCAAACTTCATGAAGCTAAATTTTCCCTTCTTATATTTTTCAATATCCAGACTTGATTTATGGCTTCTGAACATTTGCTCTTCCTGCTTGGAGAGGTCCGCATACGATTAACTTGTAGATGGCTTCATTTTTGGACTGCCAATTTATTAGTAATAGCAATCTTAGTTTACATATATGAAGCCAATCTCAGAATAAGCAGTCCTAAATAAAAACTAAATTGATGAGATAACTATTGAAACTATCATTTATGATCTCTCATTCTTGATTAGTATACTCGGGTCCATAGTTGTAGAACAGTTCTTCTCCTGCTTTTATTGGTCGTGTTGTGCTTAGAAAAACTGCAAATTAGTAATTGGCTGAGTTCAACTTCAGCAAGCACAAGTTAGACTTCAAGTTGCACCTCTCCGGACTGTTGTAGTTGATGAACCTGCCCACATTGGCATATACATTGGGAGCCATGATTATGATCTCCTGATGTAGCCAGCCTATCGTGAAGATCGAATCATTGGCTAAGTATTTTACTTATTAATACTTGCCAACTGGAATTACTGAGCCGAGACCTATTTATCCTAAGTAGGAACACACTAAAGTGTTAACTGTCTTAATTTACTTTGTGGCATAAACACCCAGTCCTGCATCTTTGATACTTGACTATTTTATTATTAAAGCAAGATGGTTTTCATCTCGTCTGTTCTTCAGTATCTCCTTCGCTGCCTCACCTACTATGATTGGATATGTGCATTCTATCAGATTTGGGATGTATGAGAATATCTTTTGGCATTTCGCTGGCTTGTAATGACAAAATTATAGCATCTAGGAAATATTGTTTTCATGACCTTTCTCAAGCATCGGCATCGAATATAATTTATACTTGTTTAGCTCTGGCCCTTATGCAATTACTTAAATTTGGTTAGTGAACTGTAATTTTGTAGGAGCTTTGCATTCATGATTGTGCCATTTGCATTGGTCACAAATAACAATCAAATGGTTGCCCTGTACGCACTTGCGGTCGACAAGCTAGCATCCACAATCAATATTTGGGCAAAAGGGTCTCTGTATTTTCAAGCTAAGTGGAGCTACTTATTTGTTAATCCCAATCTGCCTGCGTTCTGGAGAGGACTTTTATTGTTTTTATTAATACTCAAATTAGTCCAGCTATAAGATGAATTTTTGAAGCCATTTGCGGCATTTCTCATAAGTTTATACTTTAGAATCGTAAGATTGTTTTAAAATTTAACATAATATGTTATAAAATTTTATATTCGAAGCTGAATTTGAACTTCTTAAAAATGAATAAGGATCGCTACATTTAAATAGACTCATGAGCCAATTATAAAGTGGTATTTTAGCGCTTTTATAGCATATCATCTTAACTTTTTCCATAATAATTTTAATTTTCTTAGCAAAGCTTACATATCCTAGTTTGCTAAATAGTTTTGTATTCTACTGACCACGTGAGCTTTTGATTGGACGATTACTTTAGATTTTTAACACTTCATGTACACTTCTTTAAAATATTACAAGAGTTTTCTTAATTGATTGCAAAGTGCTATTTTAGGAAAATGATTTTGTTCCTAAGTTGGGAATCTTAGATGATTTAATTTGTTTTCCACTTTTTAAAGCAACCCGACGTGTGATTGGTCTGCTCTTATGTATATTTTAACTTCTCAACTTTTCTTTAATCCCCATTTATATAATAAGATCAGTAATGGAAATATATACTAATGCAGTAATTTGCTATTTATTTTAATTAATCTCAAACTCGAAACTATATGATGATATCACCTACATTAATATATGTAACCAAGAAAAATAAAAACTTAGGTCATTCAAAGAAGCACTGATAAATCAAACTAAAAGGTTGTACAAAAATTAAATTAAGAAGCTCTTATGTAATTTATCGAGAAATGAGTATTAAAAGTAATATTTGATTATTTTAATAAAATATTTTTGTGAATATTATGGCCAAGAAAGTTGAGATCGTGAAGGACAGCTCCTCAAAGGTTGGGTTCGAAAATGCACCTAAATTGTTCTCTAAATGGTCCTATGACGACGTTAAAATCGAGGATCCCTGCTTTATCGACTACGTAGCCATCAAGTCAAAGAAAGCTCAAGTCTTCGTGCCTCACACAGCCGGCAGATATCAAGCTAAGAAATTCAGAAAAGCCTTGTGCCCAATCGTCGAGAGACTGGTGGGTTCAATGCAATTCCACGGCAGGAACACCGGCAAGAAAGTCAAAGCCATCAGAATAGTCAGACATGCATTCGAAATAATTCACTTGCTCACAGGAAGGAACCCAATCGAAGTGCTCGTAGGTGCCATCCAAGTCGCTGGCCCAAGAGAGGACTCCACCAGAATCGGAGGTGGAGGTGCTGTCAAGAAGCAGGCTGTCGATGTGTCACCCATCAGAAGAGTCAATCTTGCTGTCTATCTCCTAGCCAGCGGAACTCGAGAGAAGGCTTTCAGAAACAACAAGACTATTGCAGAGTGCTTGGCTGATGAGATTATCAATTGCGATAAGCAAAATGCTCAGGCTTGTTTCGCCCTTAGAAAGAAGGAAGAAATTGAAAAGAATGCCAAATCTAACCGTTGATAGATCTGTAAGATTAATTATTAGACTATTGCAATCATATGACAATTATTTCTATTCCATTATCATCATTCTCAATTTGCTCGCATCAGGGGATTGTAGATCTCGGGTGCTATCAGAAGTCCACCCAAAACATACATCACTCCTGCATTGCGAGTGGTCCTAAGGAGTCTAGTCATAGGGTTAACGTTGGATGTCGCTGTGATTGTGGCAATAGCTGTCAGCGCACACAGGATATTTAAGACAGTGAATCTCTGGTTGGAAGTGTACGGACCAATGAGCTCAAACTTGGCATCAGTGAACTTTTCAGGAATAGTGTTATAAAGATTGCAGAGAGGAGCCTTAATCTCAGTTCTGAAATTATCTTGTGTCTGTCTCCAGTATTTCATTATTTCCGAATTCTCGCACTCTGCCTTCTACTTGCGGATCCAGGGTCCTACTTAAAGTATGAAATTGTTGGCACTTTCCACAAATGATTTGAAGCTGTATTCGACTGATGTGACAACGGGCTCTACCACTGCAGGAGTTACTGCTACTGGAGTAATCACAGCGCCGTTTTGTTTCACAATTGCGATAGGCTCGACTACCACTACCTTCTTGGTCTCTAAGCTTTGATTGTTTCCCATGATATCTTATAATTGCGTTAATATTATATACCAAGTACATTGATCCTGGTTTGCTTTTGTTTTTATCTCCTGTCAATTTGCTATCAATACTAAAGACAGCTCTGGAATTTGTCTAAATTATTAAAGATTTTGTTGACGCTTTATTACTTGCACTTATCAGAATTGATTGTTTATTTACTTATTATTAATAACAATGCTGAAGTCGAGTCATGAATCTGCACTCCACTTGGAAACTCAAAACTATACTATAAAATGTTCGTAGCAAGCAGACTCCTTAATATTGCGTATTGAGCTGGAGACAGGATCGGGTCTAAAATAGTACGAGGCCTCTATTAATGACGATAATGGTTGGAAAAAGTTATAATAGTTGTTTGACTCGAAGAGTAATCTAGCTGAGTACTTAAAAGAAGCAGGCCATGTGCAAGTTAATAAAGATGTCACATAATTGACTATTTTGGGAAAGCACCCAACAAAAAGGTTAGAATTTGTTAAACTAATCACCTTACAACTAAATTAAATTGCCGTCAATCAGTAGCAATGGTCCAGTAATATATTAAAAGCATGCAATTCTTAATCTGCTTTATCTGAAACAAATTTAAAGGCTATTATAAAACAGCTCACTGAGAAAATCAATGCGATGTACGAGCGAGCAGACCCTCACACTGAAATTTAAAGATGCATCTGCAAAGTGGGACACCTAGGTGAACAAATTTAAAGTCTGAACCTTAAATCTGTTGACCTGTTCTCCAATTTTGAATCTTTAAAAATATCAATTAGTAAAATGTAGTAAAAATTAAGCTAAACCTAATCAACATATGTTTAAGTGAAAAAGATTTAATCGAAGCTAGAATAAATGAGCAGTTCATCTGACTAACAGTTAGCTAACTATGAACAAAAGCTTTTGAGACTATATGAGACTCTGCAAGCTGAGCACGCCAAAATATTAGATCTGTAGTAAAAATTAAACGAAGGAGGATCAAAGCTGTCTCATTTAAAGGAGGACAAACACATTATGAAGCCTATGAATGAGCCCGCTATTGAGGACGCATCCATCTTTATTGACAGAACAGCTAAGTTCTCAAAACATTTTAGAGTGAAAGGGGCATGCATTTGGAAGTAAGAGGACTTTATCTTTCCTACTATCCTGATAGGCTCAATTTCTGTCCGAACTATACCGGAGTTTACGGTGAGAATTAAAAGAATGGGAATTATTCAAAAGCTATATCCGGGCGTGTGTGTAGGCATTGTGGATGCTCGCCACAAGGACAAACAAAGCTGCGGTGATGGAGACAACGTAATTGAATATAGCTGTAGGGGCCAGCTGTTCGAAAGCAACAAACCTGTTTCTAACCAAGGAAAAGGGTTCCAGCCTAATGATATTGTGTAAGTTACCTTAAATTTCAAAGAGGGAGTCATTCAATGGTATATAAACAAAAATCTTGCCTGTGAACACAAAAGTAAAATATTACTAACTGAATAAATTGACTGGAGACCTTATATCTTTATGAGGGATAAAGGTGACTCAATCGACTTAATGATTAACTGATAAGTTTATACATCAAATCAAATACTTAGACAAATTCATCTTGGTGTTTAACTTTTAAAGCTTTTAAATTACATACTCTTTAGTAATGGTGATACTTTCACCTTTCCTCTAGCTTGCTTCATATGATATGTCCTCAAGTATCTTTTAAACGATTGCGTGAAGTCGACGCACACCGATGTTTTAGGTGTTTTGATTGATTTAGTAAGCATACTCTGCCATTTTTCGGATTGCATCAGTCTCAAACTTTAATTCCACGTTCTATGCCTTCAATAGATTTTGCTGCTGCATCAGTAAATTATACTAAGGTTCAGTAAGAATTCTCACAAACTCTTCTAATGTGATTGGGTGCAGATTAACTCTAATAGGGAGTCGGCCTAGCAACTCTGGAATTAAATCCTCGACTTTTGCCATTGAAAATGATCCACTGGCGATAAAGAGTATGTGATCGGTTTTTACTTCACCAAACTTAGTATTGACGATTGTTCCCTAAACAATAGGAAGTAAATCTCGTTGTACTCCCTATGTTGAGACTCCTTTACCGGTATAGCTGCCAGGTGGAGTAATTAATTTGTCAATTTAGTCTAAATATACTATACCCTCCTATTCAACATGCTTTAATGCTTCTCTGTTGATTTCAATCGTTGAGAAAATGTGCTTGAGCTTGTCAAAATATACAGCATACAAAACATTAAATATTTACTTAACTGGCTTGTTCATAGGCCGTTGCGGAGGGAAAGGTGGCTCTAAACCTAAAGCTGTCAAACCCTCTGAATGCCAACCTGGCAGAACAGTTATCACTTGATCATCGAAAAGTCCTTTTTTAAGACTTTCAAGTTTTTACCTTTCTATTTCCTTATCTCTCCAATCCGATCCGATGAGAGCGTCTAAAATTTGCAAGTAAACTTAATGTTTTATTTTATCGCTGGCCTCCTTAAGCAGCTTCTCGTGCTTCTGTTTATAGTTGCTAATACCAATCTTTGCTAAGTTTAATTTAAGAAACGTACGTATCTTCAATAATGGAGCTGACGTCCTTGCCCACATAGCCTACCTCTGTGTACTTGGTAGCCTCAACTCGTAAGAAAGGAGCATCCGTCAGTTTAGCTAATCTCCTAGCAATCTAGCTTTTACCGCTTCCTGTCGGACCTTCAATAAGTAGATTTTTAGGGCTAATCTCGTTCTTAAGTTCATCAGGTAAATTCTTTCTTCTCCATCTGTTTCTAAAAGAAATAGCAACGGCCTTTTTCGCCTCGTTTTGGCCAATAACAAACCGATCCAAGTACTCAACAACCTTCTTGGGCGTGAGGTCTTCATTTTGGTACTGATTCTTTACGAGCTTTTCATATTTTTCGTGCTGCGAGCCTGGTAGCATTTTCATCTGCACATTTTATTCTGCAAATCTATAAATTAGCATGGATGTCATCAATCGACTAATACCCGGTCGTCGAAGTGCTTCCAGTTTCAGCATATGCGCCTACTTACAATTCACACAATTATAATTGATCTAAATTAAACGATATATCAAACAGGCACAGAAAAACCTCACTGATTATAAATTTCGATTTATATTAAAGAATTGTATCTAATAAAGTGAACATCACGAACAAGTATAATGTCTAATGAAATTTGTGCAATAAAATAGTGTGAATAGGAGACCATAGACAATTTGCTATCTCAATATTATAACTCCCGATACAGATCAATGTTCATTATGCTATATATTTTTTCAATTGTGGGTTAATTTTCGTGCAAGCCCACCCATTTATATATTTAGGATGACCGATATTTTAAACTTATCAAAGAAGTGTATAATTCCGATGCCTAAAAAATTTCCCATAGACGAATATCGAGATGAAGGAGTTGAAAGTCCAAATCATATGGACTGTTAAGCTACGCCTACTATGCAATTTCTAAATGACTAAGCACCTCAAAGGAATGCACACAAATACAAATCTAGGAATAACTCGCTCTCGAGTATTGTTTTTAGGTACAAGGTGTTCAAGCATGTGAATAACTTCGTACGCAAACTCAGAATGAACTCAACTCTCCGGGATCCAGTCAAAAGTTAAAATTTATAACTCGAATTTGCTGAAAATCCACTAGATGCTTCATGGTTATTGAATAAGCTCTCATGCAGGGGAGAGCATGATGGAGTATTTATAGGCAACGCAGGTATGATTGCATGGTCAGTGGTCAATATCATTCAAATTACTCTCATGGTTTTCATCTACTCAGTTATTATAACATTTCCGGAAACTCAAGAAAATTCACTTTGGCTCTACTTCCGAATATTCAGCATCAGTCTATATTTAGTTGACATGGTGCTTAACTTTATTGTAAAACGCTATGATCAAGGGCGTTATCTACAAAAAATAAGTCAAATTAGTGCATACTACATAAAGAATGATTTCGTAATTGATCTGATTACTATTTTAATTTTCCCCATTGACATCATCGTCACAGCAGGTACCAACGTGGAGCTCATTATTTTTGGTACCGCTATTGTAAAACTTGTGAGTAGCATTAGAAAATTCAACAAATTCGAGTACTTAATGTTCAGTAGTTCATAGAGATAGCACTATTTGGGCTTGCTCAAAATTTTACTTATTAACTTTGCTATTGGTCATTTCCTTTCAATTTGTCTAAACAACATGGCGAGAGTTGATCCTCGTCAAAACTGGTACTACAAAGTAGGCATACAAGACTCTTCTTGGGCAGTCAAGTACATTTGGGGATATTACTGGGGTACCAACATCATGCTAACAGTTGGATTTGGTGACCTATGTGCAACAAACTACTATGAAGCTTTAATTCTTATTTTCGTGTAAACCTTTAGCTGTATCACTCTGGCCTATAATATTTCGTCTGTGGGGACACTCGTCAGTTCCATACGAGAGAACGATAAAGTTAAGAAACGCAAATTACAGATCTTTCATCAGATGTGCAAATAGAATTCAACACCCAACCATCTGCAGAGTCTACGATTTTTTAAAGATTTGCCGAAAAAGGGACTCAAACAATTAGCAGCTCACATTAAGAGAAAAGTGTGCCATCCCGAATAAATAGTACTTAAGAAGGGACGAATTCCTGATTTTGTTGTACTTCGACATGGCTGTCTGTCACTAACTTGTGAAATTGATTCAAAAATAAATGGAAAATAAATTCAAATGATCGAAGTAAAGCAGGGAGGCAAACCTATCATACTTGCTGCTGATTTTATTAAGAATCAGCCTTTAAATTATAACGTAAAATCTAAGACTTTCAGTGTAGTATTCTTCTTATCACAAGCTGATATTATGGGATGTTTGAAAGGTAGTAAACTTAGCTATGAGATGTTGTGCATGATGAGAGACAAACACGACTACGTAGATGATGGAATTTTACAATGCTAAATTTGTAAAAATGAAAGCCACAGTAAGTTTGAGTGTAGCCGACTTCATTACGTTCCATTGCAGAGTCATATAATTCTCAGACACATTCATAAGTCAAAGGTAGCAAAGCAGCCTCGGCATCACCTCTTTAACAGAGTTAAATTAATAAATTCAAGCTTGATGGAGCGAAATCATATCATGTCTGCTTATACAAAATTAAACACAGCAAATCAAGAGCTAATGAGTTTCTGCATTCCTAGACTAATTGAAAATTATTAGACAACAGACTACAAAGCTAACACAATAAGCTAAGCCTTCGACGCTGACTTTGTTTCGACTTTTGAGTCCAACATGAAAAATATGGGAAACTCTCACAGAAAAAAACATGTTAGCAATTTTTGGGAACTGGAGACGGACAGTGCTAAGAATTTTAAGTTTTACTTTGCGTAGAGTAATCCTAACATGTTGTCCAGCAAGAAATGTATATGACAATACACTAAGTATTGTTAATGATATCTAATGTTTGATAAAATTACTAACTATTATGATAACATTGATAAAGTAAAATAAGGCAGATGCAAGCTCCTCGCTCGCAAAGAAATTTGCATCACTCACCCACCGCTGCAACTTTGGGCCATCAGAGCTCAACAGTGGCTTTGGACACAGTGCCACCACTTGTTTCTATTAATGATCAATGTGACTCGAAAGCAAACCTAAAATCAGGGTATGGTCTTTAAGTCAAAAGAAGAGAAGCAATCTCGAGAGGAGTCGAGACAAAAAATACAAATATCAAAATGGAGCAGTATTTAAAGAGCAGACGAGAAAAATCGAATCTAAATAAAAAGCATCCTATTATTTTTAGTCCTGCATCAAAGCATCATTATGCTTACAATAAGAAGTAGGGGACTTTACTTCAAGGTGAACAACTCTCTAGATAATAATAAAGCATGGCTGAGTCTGTGTACTTGGACTTGGAAGAGTACTCTTCAATTCATAAATACGAGTCTATCTCGCCTCATAATTAAGAATTTGATGAAGATCAAGTTTATGCTCAATACTTTAACACTAGTAGAAGGAATCCAACTAGAATAGGAATAACTTCTCAAATAGTTCACTCACCAGTTGATGACAACTAAAACTTGGTAGGCATTCGTAACAAATAAAATCCTTACATTGATCTAAATGATACTTACGCATAATTTTTAATCGAACAAAGTGAAAACCCTGATACTATTAAAGTGAGAAGAACTCTCTCTACAGCTAATTAACATAATTAAAAGTTGAGCAGCATTCATAGACAGACATCTCTTTAAATTCAAGATAGGAAAACCATGATTTAATTCTAGCAAATATAATAGTAAGCGATTGAAGCAAGCCAAGCAAATCGGCTGAAATAATTCTATAATCTTACTAATCAAATTTATTATAGTTTGTTTAGTCCTCAATAATTTAATCTATATCAACACTAAATAAGTTTAAAATCAAATTTTGAATAACAGACATGCAAAATTACTCCTACTTGGTTTTTAAATAGTAGCTCATTCACTAACTTGAGGATGATACTCACAAAACCTAGAAAACTATAAGAATATTGCAAGTATATCAATTAGTTACAGCTGCTATTTATTCAGAAATCTCAACAATCAAATATTTAAAATATAAAAAATAGAAAAGACACTCTCTAGAGTGATTAAATCGCGTTGAGTAATCCCATAGTCCATTACTAAAAAATTGACTATGAATAGCATCCTACTCCTCATAAATTTGGTCCCGTAATCTCAAATCTAGGCATCCAGCCAAAAGTTTAACAAAAAATGCATCAAGGTTCTCGGTCCTAGGCAGGAAAGTTTTCATAATCATAAAATGTTTCCAAATTTTCTCACTCCCTCAGTTTAAAGCAAGAGGAAAAATCAAGTAAATATCATGAATTTTCAAAGAAATCAAAATTAGCAACTCTTCATGAAAGCAGCTCTGACATTGAGAGAGGTTCAGAATAATTGAACAAACCCAGTAAAATCATTCGGAAACTTATTAATTCAAATACGCGGTACAGTGAGCAATAAATTTTGGGAGTACTTCAGGCTTTAGTGTCTAAGTTGTCTACCAAAAAGTGTAAAGTTTTGATTGATCAATACCAAAATCAGACATAAAACAAAGAGGGTGTTTAATCAATTTGGGGCCTATCACAGGTAAGGCGGCACTAAGCTTTGTCGGATCAACACAAAATTAGGTTGAGAGGCGGTGTCAAATAAAGTAGGACTCGAATACCAAATATCGTTATTTAGTTTGATGAAATATAGGTGGAAAACAATTCTTTAGCAAATCAACCATTATCTGCTAAGTTGGAAGCTAATAAATTGAGGAAAAAATAACTGGAGCATATATTAGACATGAAATAAAGGCAAATCGAATAAGTAAAATCAGAATACGACTACGTGATCAACAACTATGTGGCAACGATTGCCAATCTAAAGAATATAAAACAGAAGGACTATGATTTGGCTACTCCTGTCTTAAATGATGATGCCTAATAAAGAAAGAAAAAGGAATAACACCAAAATTACAGACTGAGTCAGCCAATCACATTCCAAATGAGTAAACAAGGAAACTAAAGCTACTAAGATATTGACCAATGGATAGGGAATCCCCCGTCAGAGTTATAAGAAAATAAATAATTAGCATATTTGAGACGCAGTCTTCCAGAGAAAAACTGATAAAACTCTTCAATTTTCACCTTATGCTTTATACTATAATATATTTTAAGCTGGCAATTATATAAATGAAGTAAAAGGCAAGCAAAAGAAATCCAAATATACAGATTAGTCTCGACACAAATCTTGCGTAAAATGAGTAAGTAAAATAAATTTTTCGAAATGTTGTTGAGCCTAAGTCATCAAAAAATAGTCATTAGCTAAAGAAATTTAATTTCAATCAGATTCGTCCTCAGATAAGTTCAGACAAAGTGGTGAAGCAAGACAAAATTAATAAACTTCAAAGGTAAAATATGCAGTTGAAGAATTCGCTTGAAATCCTAAAGAATGGAGCAGTTAGTGCCATTATCGAGAAGGATGAGATTATACACAGGATGCATCGGCACTTCCACTCTATTCCCACAAAGGACACGACAGAAGACAATATTGGGCCTTCTGCTTAATAGATCTAGAGCATGTTCCAATATATTAGTGATTTGGAGAAGGAGAGAAGTACTCTAATTGAGGAATCGGACGCAATACGAAGAAAATATGAAATATAAATTGAAGAGCGACAACAAATTATAGATGAGCTAACTCATTAGCTTAATTGGTCCAACGAAAGAATTGATAACCTTGAAAAATACGATAAACTGCTCGAAGATAAAATAAGGGTGATGGAATAGAGCAATTAAAATTTATCAGTTATGCTTAACCAATCTCAATAATGCTTGCGCGACGAGAGGAAGGAAAAAAAAAGGTATAGTGAAGAAAATTAGCTTCTTAAAAATAAATCTACATCAAGTATTGTGCATGGATCAGATAGCGAAAATGGATCAACTTCTTGGGCTCCAGCTTCCATTTTAAAATTCTTTAATCATTCGGATGCAAGCAACAAAGAGCAGTCAATTGATGATACAGAAATGAGTAAAAGCAAAAGTATAAAAATAAGAGATATGAAATCAACGAGCTAAGTTGAACAGCTAAAGCATCAGCACTAGACATAGATTCAAGACCTAACGTACTATTACGAGAATAGGCTAGAGAGGTTAATGGGCATCTGTCGCCAGTACCTGCAGGCTGACAATCCAACCTCTCAAAAACCAGCAGTGTCGAAGGAAAGCATGGCTGCAGATGTAACTGACTTCAGATCTAACTATTCTAACTTTACATGCTAGAGAGATGATTAAAAGAAGTTAAATCGCATTACTTCTTTAGGTTCATTCAAATCTGGGTACAATAAAATGGACCCAATCGATGAGAAAGAATAAATGGAAATTCCTCGAAGAACCCTTAAGAGGGAACTAGACAGCTTCTATAATGCACAAAAGGGTGATTAAAAAAGTGTGAGTTCATCAAGTAACTTATAAAAAGAGAGTCAGCTGAGCTACAAGTATCCGAACTCTAGCTTTCGAAAGAGCAAGCAGGCATTAGGTCAACAAAAATATGAATAGAAAAGCATTAAACGCCAATCTTCATGCACTATTTCTAAGGTAGTGAATGATAGCAGTTTAATTGAAGAGGCAAAAATACCTACAGTTTGTCACATCGAAGTTCAGGACATCAAGCAGGAAAATGCTAAAGTAACATAATTCTGGAACAAGCTTTTCTGGTTCGCTTCCGGTACTCTCACAGGCGGGTTAATTTTAAAATTTGGCAATAAAATGTTCAAGTGAGAAACTTTGCTTACTTTATTTCAATCATTAGCAAAGATTAATAATATTCTAATTCATTCATACCATTTTAATGAGACTAAATTATGTCTTATAATTTAAATATCTTACACTTCTAATAATAAAATAATGGTACAATAAGTTATAATATACTTTAACTATTGATTTCTATTTAAATTCAGAGACACACTTTGGCGGCAATGTCCAAAAAGTATCAGAATTTATATAAGTGCGATAAATTATAATAAAGAATATACTATTTATCGATTACAATGCCAAGAACTGAACATCTCGCCAACGTGAGTCCTAATCACATATACTCATTGAATGCCCAAGTGAAGTATGCGCATCACGGAGCTCATATGACAACTGCAATCATATAAGACCAAGACACTCAGTCCAAGATTAAAATTCCACACTCCCTTAACAACATACGTGACGAAATAGAGGAAGGCATGAACTACCATTTCGGGTTCTGCTACATCGCTCCCAACGGATGGATCAAGGCTCGCAACCCTGATAACACTATCAAGCCTGCAGAATAGAATGTCCAAGTTGTGCAACAGCCAATGATGTTGTCCTAGATCGCTAACAACTCGCAGTCACTAGGAGGCCGCTACTTGACAACCCTACTGTATGTTATCAAAGTTAACGAGTCCCAACAAGTCTAGAAGCAGGGTAAAACTTTAACCATGTGCATTTTGAACTGTTATGCAAATGGGTATCTAGTTGACGTCACACTATGGAACTCTGATCTCCCCATCGCAGACATGACCAACAAGTGGATTGTCTTCTCAGGTTTCCGACTTAAGAAGCTGGTCGACTGGAAATTCGTTCTTGTCTCTAGCGTCTATTCTAAAATTTCAGCTTACTAGGGAGAGACTAAAAGCATTCCTTATCAAACACATGGACAATATCATAATTTGTCATGCGTATTCGAGTCCAGAACAATCACTTAAATATTGAAAATATCGGAAACCAATTCTAAATTATTTTCATCCACGAAAGGCTTGGTCAACAAAGTGGAAACATTTTTCTACTCAGGCTGTACAGTTTGTAAGAGGAAAATATAAGAAGGAGCTGTGTGCAACTGCTCAGTGAACACTGACTTAAAAATGTATTCAATCCTAAAGGTATCAATGTCTGGTGCTGATGAAAGCTCACTGGAAGCTGTTATTTTTGAGTCTGAGATTCAATAGTTTTTGTTAAGCATAAAGGAGCCCATACTTGTAAATTTTAATTTAAAGTCAAGTTCAAGAACTCTGCCAACAGGATAAAAAGTGCAGTCGCACATAATCTCCAAGGCTTCACTCTGATTTTCGTACACTCTTATCTGTTAATAAATTACTTGTTTTTGCTTTAGATTTCTTAGATGTGTTTTTATGATGATTTCACATATAGTTGCTAAATAGTATAGTTAAAAGTATAATAAAAGTAGTTATAATTTACCGGCCATGAATCAAAACAGCATTAGGTACAGCTATAGCTTCTTCGACAAGTTCAGTATAGAGTCCAAAGTGCCTAATTCTCAAGATTTAATTCTCCGCAGTAGAGATTGCGATCAACTAGTCATAATGAGAGAGATTGAATCTGTACCATCAGAGTACAATGAGACTCTCGCCACACTATAATATCAGAGAAAGTTAGAGCATGAACAGCTGCTTGGCCTCATCGACTACTATCCCCAACCTGCCCTCTTCAAGTTCATTGTCCTTTACTAATATTGTTAGATCTCCCTCATGGACGAGTACGAAAATAGGATGTGTGAGGGTCGCTGCTTTGAGTAATCTGAGCTATGGAGCATTTTTACTAGTCTTGTCTTTGGACTGGCTTACTTGCAAGAAGAAAATGTCGGCCATGGCAGTGTCTCACTCAAGGACTGCTTCTTAAACGAAGAAGGCTTTGTTAAAATATCAGATCCTACATGCGCCACTTCGAATCCCTACTGCATCGCGAAAGGTTATTTCTACGCGCCTGAAATTCTGCGATGTTTGATGCAATAAACAGAGGAAGAAATCAATATTTTTAAGTCTGATGTGTTCTCTCTTGGCTGTTGCATGCTTCAACTTATTTTAATGAGAGAAATATCTGATATATTCGATTACGATAGAGGCAAGGTTAATAAACTAGGCTTACAAAATTTAATTTGTGAATTAAATGAGGTTGGCTTCTCCAGTCAGTTTGTAAATTTTATTCAAGAAGCACTTGCTTTTGACGATAGAGACAGACCAGATTTTGTAGCTCTAAAGACTCAAATATTTAGTTTATTGTCTCTTGAAAATGGAGAGCGCACTCTCGATTTTATGAGGCAGTCACATGGTATTAAATCATCGATTTCATCTCTCTATAAGTCTAAAGAGGATATTAAATAATTAAAAATGTATTCAAAAAACGCGGATTTCAAGTTTGATTAGAATAGAGTCATGCCAATTGACATGAGTTTCAAGCCTTTTCTAGTTTCAAATAAAAATGGATCTTTGAATCCATTAGAATGTAATGCACTAGGTTAGTTGAAAAATCTCTCGTTATTTAGCTAGAAACCGAATGTAGATTATCTTTTTGGAAACATGAAAAAATCAATAGATTTGGGAAAATAGAACAGTGAAAAATAAAACGGGGATAAAACAAATCCTATTAGATAATCTGAATGTTGTTAGTAAAAATAGAACATTCGATATAATCTAAAAATTAACAATAGACTTTTAGAAAAGTCAAACAACACAAAAATTATGACTTAAATCAAATAGATGCAAGATAACATATAAAGAATATAGTTTGGACTAGAGAAGAGAAAAAGAATAAAATAAAGATCTTACTTCAATGTTTAACAGTTCAGTAACACTTTCGAGTCTAGCTAAAAATAACAGTAGTCATTAGCAGCAAGCTCAAAAATTGGAGCCATTCAAAGAGAAGTGGACAAGCTTTTTATGGATAGCCCTATCAGGCCGAACAAGGCAGTATCAAGTAGCAAATCGAGCAGCGTCACTGCACTCAGTCATGGTTGCTCATAAGCATAATTATATACTGATCCAAGTTTCCTATAAATGATGAGAGCCGACGCGCTTGAAATTATGAGCAGGCGCAGCCTCTTCAATCGATGATATTCATATTTAGTATATTTAGAGTATGAAATCATAAGTCAGTCGGTTTCTGCAAATTGTTAATCTCTTCCAAACTTTTGTTCTCGGCCTTTGGGGCCAAGAAAAATCCAATGAATCCTGCCACAAGCATTATGGCTGAGGAGGCATAGAAATTGTGAGCCCAAACTCCGCACATTCCTCCAAGCATACCAACGATGAAGATTAAAGACAACACAATAGGTCTGGTAGAAGTTGGGAAAATCTCAGAGGCAATCAGGTTAGCAGAAGAGGAAGCAGGAGATCCGAACATGAAAATAACGCACACGAGCACTTCTAAGCCTATAGATGACTTAACAATGAAATAAAATGGGAGTAAAATTCCAGTGACTCCATCTGAATTATCCTAAGTGTACATGTGAGAAGAAGCATTTTTTGACGCCCCAAAATATCGAAGAATGGGCCTACCAAAATGGTACTAATAAAGCTGCACACAGATAGACCTAACATGTATCCACTTATTTCAGGCTGAGAAAGCTGATAACTGTTTTAGAGCATGATTGGGAATTCATAATAAACAGAATTGAAGAAAAATGCTTGAGCGAATATTAAGAAGCAACTTACACCGAATCTCAGTTTATATGCAAGAACAATTGTTTTTATTTATTTCATAAGACCTCTTTGTTCGCTAGACTCTTATGATTCTGGTTCTTATTCTACCTCACCCAGTTGCACATAATTCAGCTATTTTTATTCCTTATTAGTGAGCTGCCCCTCCATGGGGTTTGCACTACCGGCTCCTCGTGTACTTTGATTTTCGGCAAGTTTAGTGTAGAAGCAGTAATTATTTAGGACACTATGCTAAATGCCAGACACAATGTTCTGAGCTTCCATTTTGCGATTTTTCAAAATGAGCCAGCGTGGACTTTCAGGAATGTTTCTTCTAATAAAAACTAAGCCGACCAGACCAATTAGGCCTACTGCAAATAAATATCGCCATTTATCTGTTTCACCGATGCCTAGGTTAATAAGAGATGCCATGCAGGCTCCGAAATGCCAGGTGCCATCAATAATAATGTTAGATCTGCCTCTGATTCTGGGCGGTAAGAACTCATCGACTGCGGTGAAGATGGCTGTGAATTAGCCTCCTACGCTGATGCCAGTTAGAAGTCTGCCAACTAAGAAGATGGAAAACACTTCACCAGAGAGGCAGAATATGGCACCAAGTGCATAAATGAGCAGAGTGATCTAAATCAGGGGCTGGCTACCAGAAAGACCGCACGTCTACCGTGGAAGTATGAGAGGATGCCGAAAATAATACCTCCGATTATACAGCCTAGTTGATACATGTTAGCTAGTGATCGGTACTCTGTTTCGGAGTGATCGTTTAGAATGTACTTGCTGAAGATTGAGACCAGCGACACTTAATAACCATCGAATATCCAAATAGTCCCAATGCCAAGTATCATGCAGAGATGCCACCTTGAAAAAGGGAGTCGATCTAGACGCTGTGTTATTATTTAGCTGACGTTCATTCAAGTTAATAATAATAATAATTAGCTTAATGGTTTACTCAGATATCATGACGATGCACAAGCACTTCATTATGAAACCTAATCCATACATTGCCAACTAATAAGCACAATCTGCACATACTTACTTAGCTTTGGGTGAAGCTGCAGCAGCCCTTGCCACCGTATGCCTGTCCCTCAGTCTGCTAAAGGTGTTTCCGCAAATTTCTCAAAACTCAGCATTCAAAAAATACACGGTCTTTCAATTTGTGTTATCAGCAGGCATTTTCGGGTACTATGGATACAAGCTAATTCAGCTCAAAGCCCATATCCCTCAGCAGGAGTTCTAATCCAGGCAGAAGGGATAATTCCATGTTATATACTGAGTATCACATATATTCTTAATTACTTTGTTCCTGTTATATATTATATTACTATAGTAATGAAGCAGTTCAAGAGGATTGTTCTCGGTACTTTCGTCACTATTAAGACCCATTTTGCATGAAGCAGTTCAAGGAGGGAGCCACTGGCTTTGTCGAATGTGACCCTAAGTTATTCGAAGAGACCGCAAACCAAATGTACCAGTAAGCTCAAATTGTTGATGGCTATGCGCCTTTTTGTAAGCACATATTCATCAAAAATTTTACACCGAGCTTGGAAGCAATTGTGCTAATAACAAAAGAAAACGAGCATCTTTTGAAGACTTGTTATGAGGCCAGGACTGAAAAGTAGCTGCCTGTCCTTAAAAGATATTTCCCCAAATAAAGCGTCAAGCTATAGAAAGCAAAGTATTTAGACCTGATTTTGTACACCAAATAACAGGTTCAAAAATAAAACGAAGCAATGGGAAAATCAGATCCCAACAAAGACATCGACTACGATTTCGGAATAGTATCGGTAAAGTTTGAGAGTGAGATGAAATAAACTCCAATGGACCCCATCACCATGATGAGAAATGCTCTCGGCAAAGAGTAAGGAGGATCTGGAGTGGCTCTTGATCGAAATAAATATATGGAGAGCGTTCACTACTGGGAAAAAAGAGCAATGGTCAAATGATAAATGTTATATATAATCATTTGTTTATAAAATTATTAAGAACTCACTTTTCTCCATTTGAAAAGTTAAAGATTCCCTTATTTTTTCGAGATTTTTTAGCTGTTTTTAAGAGATCTGGGTTGCCTTCACGGAAATAGAAATTATAGTTTTCAGCGAGATCAATTTAAAATTCCCATATATTATAAATTTTGTTCACTTTATTTTCTAAAATCTATTAGATTCTGCTCAAAGCATTCTGATCCAAAGCAGCCTTATGCAAACGCCCGTTTGACTCCATAGTTTTGAAAATTGTTTTGGTGCCCTCTCCCATTGTTTAAGTTTTTTAAGAGGATCCTAAATGGGAATAAAAATTGTACAAATTTTGAATTTAACGATAATGCTCTTCATCAAAGTTGTCTTCAATATACTTCTTTTGATCTTTTTTAAGTTTTTAAGTAATTCTCATTGCCTTAAAGCAAATTTTCTTTCTACTCCATGAGCTATCTCTTTATTGAACGTATTTGTTGATCAAAAACACGTGCTTAGCGGTGACAATTCTTTTCAAAGGAACGAAATGCAGACGATTACACTAAAATTTGGTATGATATTCAGTCTTGCATACAGAGCAGTGGTACAAATTATTTTAGTCTAATTAACATTCGTCTCTATCTTTCAGCTGACAAAATAGTTGGTAGTCCATCTCACTATTACGAAGCGATTCCATCATTTCCTCTCGGCTTAAGTAATAAAGCACAGAATAGCCTTTTGATTTTATGTTATAATTTAGGACTTTGTTTTTTATGAAGTTGAAATTGATAATTTTAGGCTTCTCTTATTTATTAACACTCATCGATTCCACTTACATCCCATCAATTAATGATCTAATTTTGCAAGTAAAAGTGATTCCACCTTTCTGGAGAATCATGAAATCGGGAACGCTCCCCTTTGCCAATATTATTTATTCAGGGTGGCAGATTCTTCGTAGAATAACTTGAACTAAGTTCATGAGGCTTTTTTTAGAGAGATTGTTTAAAAAACCAATGTTATCGAAAAGAGTTTTATTGGCTTCCCTACGAAACTAGACAAGCAAAGTCTTGGGCAAAGATTTCAGAACTTCTACTTGTTCATCATACTCGAAAGATTCTTTGATCCTACTCTCTTATTCGATAAAATTCACAATTTTAGATTCAACTTCGGCATGTACAAAATTTTCATCGCACATTCTATGGACAGTTTTAAGCTTCTTCTTTTTCTGTTAATTGTTGAGCCTAATTGAACTAATGAGAGCACCCACATTGTTAATATTGTAAGCAAGGGTGATGCAGCTGAAAGTTTAAATAAAGACTAAAACGATAGCTTCGTACTCGTTAGTAGCCACGATATCGCCAAACCCAACTGTGAGCATGATGTTAGTGCCCCAATAATAGCCCCAAATGTACTTAATGTGCCAGTCCGAGTTGTCAATGCCCAGCTTGGTTGTCCAGTTTATGTTGCGATCCATACCTGCCATCAAATTTAGACAAATCGATAGTATGTGGCCAATAGCGAAATTGGTGATTAGAACTTTTATCAGTCCAAAGTAGTGCTCTTTACTCGAGTTGTTAATCAACAGATATTCAAATTTACCAAATTTCTTGATGTTGTTCACCAGCTTGATGATAGCCACAAACGAAATCAATATGGTAATATTAGACTCATTATTGACTAGCACATCGATAGGAAATATTAAAATGCTTATCAAGTCCACACTGAAGCTGGTTTTAAGATAATCTAATGTAATTTAGCTTATTTTGTACAAACACTTTCCGTTCTCATACCTTTTGACTGAAAAGTTCAAGAACATGTCAATTGCATATAGAAAAATGCTCAAGGCTCTAAAATATAAGAAGGTGCGAGAGCTTTGGGTTTCTGGGAATGTCATCATTATACAGAAGATAAACACCATGAACGAGATCTGTACAATATTAATGATACTCCATAGAATAAGCCCGATGTTACCAATATCAATCCCCTGTTGATCGCCTATTTTTACGAAAAAACTCTTGCATTTCTATATTATACTCTCACTGTTGTGAATAGGTGACTCATCTTTTTAATAACCTTATACGGGCTCTCTGTACACTGAATTGTATTTTAGTTTCTTCATAAAATTTGTTGTTAATCTATTGACCTTGTTTCGAAAAATTATCTTCTCCAAGTCTTTTGCCTTGTAATGCAAACGATTTCGTCTAGCCAGATGAGCGTTTTAAATATTTTTACGCACAGTCATCTCTGCATCGGATGGCTTAAACGAGCAGACCGAATAGAAAGATTCATCTGAGTGATAATTAATCTTTATTTTCGATTTCTCCATTCGATTTCTATATATTCCGAAATACTTATAAAAAAATCTGCTTATTATATAGCATGTTATTCAAAATAATCTTAGGGTTAATCAAATCAAAGCTCCTGATTTGTTGAGTGCTTGCTGAGACTCGCCAACAGTTAGGAAGTTAGCCTCTGTTGGTAATTTAGCAACTGTTCCATTTTTATTCAATGGAAGCACATTGAGAGATTTAGCGCCCTCTCCCAAATCGTACAAGCCGAACTCGTTAATGAAGACTCTTGCGTTGGCGGCCAAAGCGAAGAATTCCTTGTCGCAAATACCCATAAGGACAGTGAATAGCCCACCGATAAGTCCAATTGCAATAGTAATACCCACATAGATAAGTTGATAACTTGCGTAATTTTGTGCGGGGACTGTGTTGTTGAACGGGAAGGAAATTCCACGGTTGTAATACACACTGAGTACAGATGGGGTGACGACCAAAGAGCCCAAAAGTGAGGAAATGGCGAAAGGACCGAATAGACCTACGACATCCTTCACATTGTTGACATTAATTTTAACATGGAGCACTCTCATGTAGACTCCGCAGAGGAAGCCGGTGACGGAACCGATCATCAAGATGATGCCAATGTTGGTAACAATAGGAGCAGCGCTGCCCATAACAACGGCTCCAGAAATTGAGCCAGTGAGAACTTCCTTGTAGCCGACTCGACCGCCGCCAACGATGGCAGATCCGACGAATGTTCCGATGATGCTCCCGATGATGCCGAACATAATAGAGAACCTGCCGAGATTCTCGCCCACAGCGTTACCGTAGCGGTTGTAGTTGATCACGAAGGAGGAAGTGAAGACGAAGAGAGCGGCAATGAACCCAGTACCGATCTGAGACAGGGCCAGTGAGATTCTGTTGAACTCATTTCTAGGGTGCACTTCTGGCAAGGCTTGGCCTGTGATCAAGCAGCTGAAGGGAATACCGAAAGCCACTGCGAACAAGTACACGTATGTTGTACCGAACATGTCAAAGAAGAAGGGAGCTATTGTATTATTGTTGAAGTCGTTGCGGTTTACGCAGAAGTAAACCAACAAGTAGTAGTTGGCATTCCAGAAGATTTGGTACATCGAGGCAAACTTAATAATTTGGGTCAAGTTGATTCTGCCCACTACTGCACACATGACGGTCATGCTCGAAATAACTGATAGCAGGACTGTTCTGAAAATGATCACACCCACATCAATTTTGCTACTGGTAATGGCGTTGAGGAAATCAGTTGCTGTAGTGGTAGTTGAGATGTTTTGGTTGCGGTCTCCGAACCCTGTGATGATAATACTGATCCAAAGCTTCTGTAAAAGGGGACCCAGCTGGATGCTGACTGACAGTATAACGATAGCACTGGTAGATCCTAACCAATTTCCGAATCGGTATATGTTGAGCAGCATACCGAAGCCAACGCAAGCAAAAATGAACATAAGCATGAGGCCTACGATTCCGTGTCTGAGCACATCAAGACCGACCGATGATTCGTTTCTGAAGAGACCAGACAATCCATAGCCGACCATGACGCCCACTTAAGTGATCAGTAAGCTGGCTCCCATGATTCTGCTTTTGGTATCTGGAGGTTCGGTGTAGGTCCTCTTATGGATTTTCTCGGGGTCGATGTCTGCAATATTCACGTTGCTCATTGCTTCAACTTATGTATTTTATTTAATATATCCTCTAGCCATACAAACATATAAAGAAGCAGTTATAGACTCAACTATGATCATTCAACAAAATGTAACTTTTCTGCTATATTTTGGTCTTCCTTTGCGGAGTATATTTTAAATTTAGTCAAAACTGACACTTAATTGAATTAGTAACGATTTCAGTTTTCTCAACCCTACTTTGTACTCTACTTCATAACCAAGAGAGACTCTCCGCATGACTACCTAATAAAATTAGCTGACAGCTTCAAACAGCGATTATTATGGAATAAAAATTGAACCCAGGGCAGACTATCAATAAAATTTATTCATTTATATTTCAAACATTTTTGCTATGTTATTTATTTTAATCAAAACAAATCAAATGATTGTATTGAAATTGAGCTGGAGTAACAGTAATCAGCTTAATTATCAATCAAGTCCATAGCGAGCCCCCATGTAGACATAAAATATCTGTTGTTGTACTAATACATCTACGAATTGGTCTTTTTCTTTCTGCTTTCGAGACTCCTTCAAATATTTTTAGATTTCCTTCAGAATATTAAATATTTTAGATGTCTCATTCTTCTCATCTATTTTATCACGAATGAAAGTAATAATAGCTGGATTGGGCAAGTGATTGAAAATCTATTCTGCAAAAAATTGTTGCAGAGACTTCACAAACACAATCGTCAATTAATTTTGATCTTTCGTTGCTGGCCGAATTATTGTTTATTTTTTCTTAAATATTTGAGGTACGGGACTGTTCGATGACTCGACTCGCTTGTAGAAATTGTTAAATATTTTCTTAAGTTTTTACGACTTAATAATTTTAGGTTTTTTTCTTCCCTTAACTTTAGCTTCGTCATTGAGGTCGACAAATATTTTTTTGGAATAGTTCATCATATTTTATTCCATCCACTTGGTTGATTAATTAATTCCAGCGACCACAACAAATGGGGACTCCAGCAACTCGAAATTGAAGACATTGCTGATGCAGGGGTGAGGGTATGAAAAAGGGTAAGTTAGAATACAGACGAAGAAGAATATTACGTAAGTGAGCATATGCATATTCTCACACACGAAACATAAGGATTACTCAGTCATCATGTTTGTGAACAACTAGAAAATAGTGTCTTTTTCGAATATTTTAAGTACATCATATGCCCACCCTGAAAAAAACAAATCATCTAATTTTTGTTAGCTCATCTCAAATACGAGTTGGAAATTGCCGAAAGTCAGCTTAACCTGCTCATCCCTCGGAATACAGGGCACTAGAGCTATTTGGTTAAGAATTTAAGTACATGCTTGACTTAATTCCTTTATTAAGAATTTAATAGTAACATCTTTCATTTCATTAGTTGTACCAAATTTTTAAAATCTTCGTATTTTTACCTCATCTAAAATGGATGATAAGAGATGTTCCATCACGTTTATGATGGGAAAATATGTAAAAATACACAGAGTGTACTTACCTTTCATATAATGAGTCATCTTTTTCTTAAGAGGTTGAACTCGATCACTTTCTTGCCCATTTCTATTTTCAATCCGAACCTATGCTTCCTCTTTAATTGAGGAATCAAATGATTTATTATTTTTATCTTCTTGCATCTCTTGTTATTATTAAATGTTTAATATATCAAAATCGGAAAACTGAACAAAAAAAGCAGTAAGCCACTTTCCTGGATTTATTTTCGAAAGGATGGGATTATCGACCTTAAGCTGGTTATTATTTTAATCCCCTCTGAACAAAAGTAGAGAGCAATCTTCCTTTTTAACGTTTTTGCGAAATATAATTTGGTTGATTTGCGTTGGGGCCTATTATTAGCGAATACTGCGCACAGATACCAGACCGTCAGAATAGAAATACTATCCATAGATATTAAACTTTGTGTAATCTTACTTACTGCTTGCATACAATAAACTATTCTGTACCTGCATTTTTCTATCTTTTATATTAGCACTGATCTCAGCTTCAGATGGTCCGAACAAACAAATCGATTATATTAGCATTAATTATTTTTATTTTTCGACCGATTTTGATATTGAACCCTTTCGCTTTTATTGAATGCATGTTTAGCTTACTTTTTTATCAGCCTAATGCGACTTCTCACTCTCGGGCTATTTGATCTTTTCTCCCTCTTCTTTTTATTATTCTATTTTCTCGAGAGGTTTGCCTAGTTCGATTGGACTACTTTTTTGAAAATTCAGAGTATATTTTTTACTAAACAGGTTGAACCATTCAATCATTTACTGCTTAAATTAATGTCTTTTGTCTCGAACTAAATCTGAGACAGGCATGTTTTTCATGCTTGACTGCGTGAAAGAGTGCCTTATTCTCGTTTAAGGGTTCTTGGATTATACTCGCTTGAGTGAGTTCATAAGCATTAAATTTTCCAACCCTGCTTAACATACTGGGTACTTAATTTCGAGAGCTCTTCCTGAATCCTCTCCCAGAGTTCCAGGTCGATGGTGATGGTGCGAGAGGGCCGCGGCTATTCTTGTTGTTATTGCATTCCAAATTCTTACAACTCAGTGATTAATAATAACGAAACAATAATGATACAATTGGCTAATGGAAATGCCAAATTAAGATTTAAAATGATTAACATATATTTGACTGTTTCTCTTCAATATCAAGGTAATTAAATATTAGATTTTGTTATGATCAGACGATGATGATGGGATAAAAGTATGACAAAAATTATAATGTTCAATTTTTACGCCACTGCGATGGATTCTGACTAAACTGATAGGTGTTTGCTGTCCCCATCGTTTGCATTATTGGGGCTGGCTTTGGTTGTTGATTTAGGCCTATACTAGATGTTATTGGTCCGACATTGCTCACCTTCGAACTCGGATTAGTTTGCGCTTTTTGATTTGCCAGAAATGACGGCATTGGCATCTGCTGCCTGTAACTTGCTGTTGTCGAGTCGATCGAAGTATTCTGATTTCCAAAACCTGATTGTGATGTGAAGTTTTGATAAGATTGATGTCCGCTTATTGAATTGCCTGTACCTGAACTAGCATTACCATTAGGTTTTATTGGGGCAAAATTATTTGGTTTTACACCCTGAGGCACGAAATATTTGAACTGTTATGACTTCTAATGTTTTTCTACTTTAAAAGGCTGTTTTTATTACATTTTAGCCTGAGTTTCTATATTTTAATGTGAGATTGGCATAGAATTTTAAGTTTTATTTTGTTAAAATTTCTCCATTTTCTAAGCATGATTTAAGCTTTCTTGAGTGCTAGATCCTACACGAGATGTCGTACTACTTTTTTATTGTGGATGAATATCAATCACGTCCTTAAGATATGGATGTTCGAGAATAGCAGCAATGCTAGGCCTGTTATCTGCATTGACTCTTAATATTTTTTTAATCAAGTCGATCTCTTACTTTTCGAACCTATTTGAAAATACCATGGGTTTCTTCATTTAGTTTATAACATCTTGACCATTCTAACCTCGGAAGGGAGCAGTTCCTTGAATGAGTTCGAAGAGAAGGATGCCTAGAGCCCAAATGTCAACTTTATAGTCGTAAGGTTTCTCTTGAATCATCTCAGGCGCCATGTACTCGTATGTGCCACATAGAGTACTGCGGTATTCAAGGATAGCTGCAAATCCGAAATCGCAAAGTTTTGCATGATCATCCTTTGTAAGTAAAATGTTTTCCGGCTTCATAAATAAAGATTTACTTTAATGTCCCTATGCATGTATTTAAGTGAATGCAAGTATTAAACAGCTTTGCAAATGTCGCGAAAATATCGTTTAATTTTATCTTTGGGCAGCTGTCCAAACCCAAATTTTATTTTGTTATGAAGTGTGCCTCCTTCGGCGTACTCCAGTACCATGTAGGTCATATTTTTCTACTTCTAGTAGTAGTAGTTGAGCAGACGAATTATTTTGGGGTGGTTAAGCTTGTGATGCACATCGATTTCGTCTTTAGCATTGCGGCCATGTATCTGTTTTAGACTATTATTACCATTTTGATAGCTACGATTTCGCCCGTTTCTGTGTTGCGAGCTAGCTTGACTTCTCCATAGGAGCCGAACCCTACGATGCTGACCTTGTTGTTTGGACCCTTCACGAATTCATAGCACTCGTCTTTCATTAACACGACCACCTAATTATATATTTAAGTAATTTAGTCAAGAAAGATGAAGTAAAAAGTATCATTATTTTAATATGTTTGTCATCGAGTACAAGTCTCGAGCTATGTCTGGATCGATCTAGCACGCGTCTCCAGTGCTTGAAAAGAATTTTATCTTGTCATCTGTCTCGTGAGAGCTTGTATTCAAATTCAAAGATTTCCGAAAATCTTTTTTCTTCTACTTTGTGCTTTTTTCCACAGTTTTTTACTACTTCTTGTCGCCAAACCACTACTGACGTTTTGAATCGATGTTTTGGGGTGAGTATAATTCATTGCCTTTATAGCTGAACGAAACAGATGGAAGCTTGTTTATTGTTTTCGTAGGAAACTTTCCCGAATTTTCTACTACTATTCGTTAACCAAGTTATTCAAGCCTTTCCCTTCTGGGCAAGAATGAGTAGGGATTATCGAAATGCACTAGTTTTTCGATTCCGTACTCTCGATCTCTGTTTAAATAGTTTAAAGAAGTGTTATTATTCTCCCTATTTTGAGGGTGAGAGTTAAAATGATGATCTAGCTGTAATGGCAAATAGACCTTATTCGCCTCAAACATTAAGTTGTTATTATTTGATTTTCTTGTCTTTAATTTACTGAATTATATCTTCTTTTGGTTTGCTGTATTTATATTAGCAGCTGATTGTGCAGGTCTCTCACTTACTGTTGAGTATGAGCTTGTCTTTAAATATTTTTGGATATCTGATTTATCTGTTTCCGGTTGCTAAAAACTAGAATTTACTGTTGGTTTGTTGCTGTTTTTCTTAATCCACAAAATTATACTCTTCATTGACTTTTGATGAATGATTTTATGATTTCTTTAGTATTAATAAAGCAAACCTTTAACTATGTCAAATTTTGGTGCAATTTTCTTTCCCATAACAAAATCGCTAAATTTTTATTGGCCTGGCAAAAAGTCAATGTGAGCTTCGATGACTTTAATTATATCGGTCACAAATTCAAATTCAGATTTATTGTGGTCGATTCTGTTGAAATCGGGGAAGTTTTTAGAGAAGTTCTTGTTGACCCATACTTTAACCTTCCCTTGCTTGTTGATGCCTATCATGTCTGAGAAGACTTTAAAGTAACCAGTTTTTTAGAACATCTTTGAGTACCCATCCAACGCCACTTAAATGATGTATAGTCCCTCCTCAAGTGGGATTTCGATGAGCTCAAACAGTCGAAAGTGTATGCGCTCGATGTATACGGAAGCGGAGTGGAAAGTCGAGCACATGTTCTTCTTTGTTGTCTGCTCAATGTGTACTGAATTCACTAGACTCGCATACTTTTTCCTCTCATAGTAAGTCTCCAGGTATGAAATATACTCGGCTTGGCTATTGAAAAACAGTTGGTATTTTTCCACTTGCAAACCAGGGTTGTTCTTGTGGGACAGCACTACGAAATTGCTCTCAAAGGTAGGGTCTTTAACATTGGTGTATGGTTCCCATTCCACTTGCTCGTAGTCTTCAACCTTGAAAACTTCGCTTCGATGCGGTTTCGTTTCCGAACCACCCATATTGTCTTAAGGCTTTAATATTATATTATACGGTGCGAAAAGTCAATACTACTCGAGAAGCACATACGGTAATATTGAGCAAATAGTACTGCAATAAAAATGTGAAGTTTCAATTGGAACATAAATTTTTAAAAATTGTATAATAATTTACTTAATATTCTAATTACGTAGATGATAAACAAAATCCTCGGCAGAAAAGACAAGGGTAGCGAGGTGTTCCACATTCCGGATAAGAAGTACTGTCATGATTCTAAAAAATTGTTCAAAATGTAAAAGAAAGATCTTATGGACGAGATTGAGCATATGGAGAAGTACATCAGCATCATCTGCAATAAGGTATCATGAAGTGTATCATAGCTCGAGGAAGCCAAGAAGTAATACTAGAAAACTGTTGATAAGCTAGACTAAACTGTCGAAAAACTGAATGTAGTCAATTCGAAGATGGCAATGATAAACAATTAGCATGAAGAACTGCAAGTTAAATTTTCAAATCTATCCAACTCGCTATAGATTTTAAGCAAGGAAAAATAGACCATTTATAAAAACTAAATGAAATTCTTGGAAACTAAGTAGCTTGTTAAGCAAAAAATTCCAGATCTCCCATCAATACTTGTGATTTATCACGATCAAATCTTGCTGGTTGAGAAAATAGCGCACCAAAACAAGCAGCTGAAGCAGAAGTACACTCAACTAGAAGCTGATTTTTTTGCGTTGAGTGATAAAATAACTGACCCTAAAAACAAAGCAGTTAACGATGAAGCCGTGAATGGGTAAGGAAAAAGCAAGCAGATAGAAGAAACACAACCAGACGACGATAAAAACAACCAGTACAAACTGCTGGCAGAAACAAAAGAGCAGATGATTGGCTTACTTAATAAAAAAATCGCTTAAAACCAGGACAAAATATCAGAATTGCAGGAGAAACTGTCGGATCTTAATCACTAAATTGATAGTAAGAGTACTTCCATAAGGCAAAAAGATTAAGAATTATCTAGGTATATGGGCGAAGTTAATGAGTACAAGAAAAAAATTAACGAGCTTAAATAATTTCAGCAAGAAATGCTGATTACATAGCAACGCCTTCAATCAACTGTGAAAAAGCAATAGTTATAACTGTAGAGGCAAAATTATGATATTAAGGAGTTAGCCAACAAACTTAAATTTAGCAAGGAGAAAAATATTTTAATCTCTGCCCACCAAACAGGAGTTAATGAGAGCAATTCAAATTAAACATAGCTATAGATGGCAAGACTTTCTCATGAGTTAGAGACGAAGGATATGCAAATAAACAGCCTTAGATAGAGAAATAGTGAATTCAACCTATAAATCCAACAGTTGATTTAAGATTTGAAGGATCTCAAAGCAAAAGATAAAAATATGGAAAAGTTATAGTAGAAGTTAAACTAATAAATACAATAAAAAGCAAAGTTAAATAAAAAGCTAGAAGATCAAGAGGAGAGCTACTAGATTATGCTGAAGAAATTTTAATTCAATCTAAACCAATAAAGAATCAAAACAGACGCACTTAAACGCTCATTATCTAACCTATAGCTGAAGGAAGAGGAAAGTCAGAAGCTGCTGAATCAAATGTACGAGCAAAAGGTAGTTAACGATAACAAGGTTGCCAAAATGGAAAGTAAGCTAAAGAGTTATAAACAGATGATTCAATACCTTCAAAAGGAGAAAGTGGAAATGGAGAAGACTTTTGAGGACAAAATAAAAAATATGGAGGAAATTGTCGTCAATGATTCAGAAGCTGATGAAGATCCCGCTCAATCAGACCATTCCGAAAGATAAACAATCTAGCAAGAGCAAGTTATAATCAGCAAACTCAATCGCAAAATAGTTGACTTAGAAGAATAAATAGAATTTTTGAAAGAAGAAAATCGAGCACTTTCAAATCAAAAAGGGTAATTAGAAGTTAGTAACTTGGAACTGTAAAAAAATGTGAAGCTTATAAATGATAAACGTCACGAAATGCTTAAACAACTAAACAAAATGAGCAGCATAGGTGCTTCCGATTCGAACCCTTTAAACAATAAACCAAGTAATACTATGGTGCAAAGCAGGTAAAAAAAAGTGGCGGAAAAAGCATTAAAAGGATTCGACATAATGTCAAAAAATTTGAGTGCTTTGTACAAATAATTTTTAAATGTGCACCTCGCTGATATACAAAAAAAGCCAGTGAAGGACATGGAAGGCAGCATCAACTTGCTGGTCGGTAAATGTTAAGATATGAAAGATATCTTTCAGGGCTATCTCTGATATTTATATTTATTCTCTTCCTTCCTTCCTTCTCACAATTTTAATTAATAGTTCTAAGTCAAAATGTTTATAAAAGACAGAAAAATAAAATAATCATTGTTTTTTAGGTTTTATAAATTTATATTTTTTAGCTGTCTCTCTATCTTTTTCTTTTGTATCTGATTGAGAAATGCCTTCATGATAATTATGGTTGTTGTCGATCGAAATGTTGAGTATATCAATTTTTCCATGTATTTCATTAAAATAATCGATACGTGAATCTTTTTCTTTTGGATGTTATAAATATTTTTCCATATGCTTGTCTATTTTATTATTCATGCTTAGTTTTTCGGAGTTTTCCTTTCTAAGCCGCTCATTTTACTCACTGAGTTTTTCAATGATTTCTAGTAGGTTTTTAATCTAAAAGCTACTTTATTTCTTATGATCTTTATGTTCAAATGCCTGTCGCTGAATTTGCTTAATAATTTAACTTTGTTCATTGAATTAATGGCATTTTTTCTATATAAACAAAAAATTACAGTTAACCGCTCCTCCAGTTGAGCAATTTGACTTTTAGAAATTAACAGCTACTATTTCATTGTAGCCAACTTACCTGAAAGATAGGAGATATAATCGTTGGCTTAATTAACGCAATTGTCAATGAGAGCTATTAAACTATCGATATCGACGACTTTAAGATTTCCGAGTAGATTCACATTTCTTATTACGTTATCTTAATCATGATACGAATATTTATTTTCTGATAAGTGCCTTTTTCTTTTGTTCTTATTGCTGGCCTGCTCTGCCTATTATACATCTTTAGATCTGTCTATCTTGGCCTCGGGATAAAATAAAGATTTGCACGTGTGATCGTCTTGATTTCTTTAAACAGTGGAAGGGTAGATGCACATAGACTCGTGCATTTTGTCTTCTGCTTGCTCAGTCCTATTCCTTTTTTTCTTGTCATAAGACAGTCCCTTGTTCTTTTAGTTAGAGCTAGTTTTAATGTGCTTTGGCTTCTGAGAGAAAATCGATGTAATTGAGTTTGATGCTGGTTTTACGTAGTTAGTTAATGATCGGATATTTTTTGTGTCATAGCGGTGTCCATACACTTGACTCTTTTTGCTCTCCAACAGTTCAATATAAGGAGAAGTCAGTTGATAACGAACCTTCGGCTGTGTTGAATTCTGGTTTGTTGTTACATCATGGGATTGTTTTCGGTTCATTTGAAATTGCTTATTATATTGTTAAATAATCAACTACCAATAGACCTTGATCATTGAAATACTTTAGTAAATAAAATTGACCTATTTGTTTCTACATAATTATTAAGTAAGAAATATTACTTTTATAGATTTATTATTCTAGTTTTGTTAAAAGTATTTGTAGTTCTAGAATAATACACAATAAACGTCACAAATAATT
>APMI01003664.1_pt1 | contig 50906 bp, 44 predicted proteins | sample 667938 | NCBI WGS metagenome assembly APMI01 (sample SAMN01084076, study PRJNA167559) | wastewater metagenome | biome: Wastewater | place: Denmark: Ejby Moelle, Odense | collected 2011-11-28
TTTTTTTTATATTTTTGCAATAGTTAGAACAAACACCTGAATGCTTAAAGAATTAGAAACCAATTTTTCTTTGCTCGAAAAAAAGATTGAAGAGGTGAGAAAAAACCAAAAAGATCTTTTAGAAAAGTATGCAATTCTGGCTGATGATTATAATCAATTAAAAGTCAAGTACGAAGAAGAGCGTAAACAGAATCAGGAGTTAGTAGATGAACAAAAAAAGATAAAGTTAATTTCAGCAATATCAGGAAATCCTGACCACAATAGATTGATGAAAAACCACATTAATAGATTGGTAAAAGAGATAGATTCTTGTATTGCACAACTTCAAAATAGTGGTCTGTAATGGAAATGAGAAGAATTACCATCAACATTGCAGGAAGAAATTATCCGCTCAATGTACCTGCTACCGAAGAAGAAACACTTCGTAGAGTAGGTAAACAGATTGAAACGATGATCAGAGAATTTGAAGCCAATTTTGATGTTAAAGATAAGCAAGATGCACTAGCAATGTGCGCTCTAAAATTAGGAGCCAATGCAGAAGTACATCAATTAAATAACGAAAAAATAGTACAAAACACTAATGAAAGATTAACGAAACTTAATCAATTATTAGACGAAATAGAAAAGTAGATTTTTCTTTTCTATAAAAAATATAGCCTACAATAGTTCTAACACATTACAGGTAAACTCAACGCTAAACAATTACCGAACAAATGTCTTTGCAATGGCGTGCTGCATTTCGCAGATTACAAAGCATAGAAATCAGTTCAAATCGTGTTGATTAGGAGTTTACTCTATATCACTGAACTGTTGTAGGTTTTTTTATGGATAAAAATTAAAAAAAAGAAAATATAACTCGAAACCCGAAACTCGGAACTCGAAACAAATATGTAGACAAATAAAACTCAATATATATGACACTAACCGCTATTATTATCAGCATTGTGTGCTTAGTTGCAGGTTTAGTTATTGGATTTTTACTTTCCAAAAGCTCACTGAATTCTAAGGCAAAATTTATCGTAAAAGACGCTAAAAAAACTGCTGAAAACATTATAGAAAATGCAAATGTAAAGGCAGAAGCCATTAAAAAAGAAAAAGAAGCTCAGGCTAAAGTAAAATTCTTAGAACTAAAATCTCAGCACGATGAAAATATCCAATCTCGCGAGAAAAAAATGCAAGAAGCAGAGAAAAGAATCAGAGACAAAGAACAAAAACTAAATGACGAGCTTAGCAAAACAGGTAAACTAGAAAAAGACCTAGAAAGACAACTTGCAGATTACGAAAAGAAAACCGAAATCATGCAAAGAAAACAGCAAGAACTAGATGTAGCTACCGCTCAAAAAGTTGAAATGCTGGAGAAAATATCCAACTATTCTGCTGAAGAAGCAAAAAATGAATTGGTAGAATCTATGAAAGCTGAAGCCAAAACCAAAGCTCAGGCATATGTACAGAGCATTATGGAAGAAGCACAACTTAATGCTAAAAATGATGCCAAAAAAGTGGTTATCCAGACCATTCAAAGAATTGGTACAGAACAAGCCATAGAAAACTCAGTTTCTGTTTTTAACATAGAATCAGACGAGGTAAAAGGTAGAATTATTGGTAGAGAAGGTAGAAACATCCGTGCACTGGAAGCAGCAACAGGGGTAGAAATTATTGTAGATGATACACCAGAGGCCATTCTTCTTTCTTGTTTTGACCCTGTAAGAAGAGAAATTGCAAGACTTTCGCTTCACAAATTGGTGACAGATGGTAGAATTCACCCTGCTAGAATAGAAGAGGTGGTAGAGAAAACCAGAAAACAGATAGACGAAGAAATTATAGAAATCGGTAAACGTACCATCATCGATTTAGGAATTCACGGGTTACACCCAGAATTGGTAAAAATTGTAGGTAGAATGAAATACCGTTCGTCTTACGGGCAAAACCTATTACAACACTCCAGAGAAGTTGCAAATATTGCGGCTACAATGGCTGCGGAATTAGGCTTAAATGTAAAATTAGCCAAAAGAGCAGGTCTATTGCACGATATAGGTAAAGTTCCGGAACAAGAATCAGAACTTCCTCATGCTTTATTAGGAATGCAATGGGCAGAGAAATATGGAGAAAACCCAGAAGTAGTAAATGCGATAGGTGCTCACCATGACGAGGTAGAAATGACCTCTCTTCTTTCGCCAATTATTCAGGTTGCTGATGGTATTTCTGGTGCTAGACCTGGCGCTAGAAGACAAGTGCTAGAATCATACATTCAAAGATTAAAAGACCTAGAAGCAGCAGCTTTAAGTTTCGATGGAGTGTCTAGTGCATACGCTATACAAGCTGGTAGAGAACTGAGAGTGATGGTAGAATCTACAAAAGTAAATGATGAACAATCTTATCAACTTTCGTATGATATTTCAGAAAAAATTCAGAATGAATTAACTTATCCTGGTCAAGTAAAAATTACTGTAATTAGAGAAACCAGAGCCGTAAATATCGCAAGATAAATTACAGCATAGTTTATAATAACAACTCCTTTCAGTTTTCTGGAAGGAGTTTTCTTATTTACAAAAACGGCTTCATCTCGTCTTCTATTTGTTTTCTAAGATCCATCAATTTGATGGCGTATTGTTCCATTTGTTTCTCTTGTTCGGTTTCTGGGATAAATTTTGGTACTTCTACCGTATTGCCTTCGTCATCTACTGCCACAAAAACAATAATGCAGTGCGTTTTTTTCTCAAAATCTTTGCGTTTTATATTTCTAGAAAATACATTAATTGAGATGTGCATACTGCTCTTTCCAGTGTAAATTACTTCGGCTTCTACTTTCACAATATGCCCAATTTTAATAGGAGAAAAAAACCTAATTCCACCTACATAAACCGTGACGCAATAACTTGAACTCCAAGAGCTTGCGCATGCATATCCAGCTTGATCTATCCACTTCATTACACTGCCTCCGTGTACATTACCACCGTAGTTTACATCTCCTGGTTCTGATATAAACTGAAAAATTGTTTTGTTGGTCATTCAAATAAAATTTTCAATAAAGATATTCAATAATTTTCTAAATACTAGGATAAACCTTACATTTGACGGATGAAAAAAGTATTTTACCTAAAAACTTGTGATACTTGTCTTAAAATTTTAAAGCAATTTGATTTAAACGGCTGGGAAAAACGAGAAATAAAAACACAGCCCATTACTGAAGAAGAGATACAAGAAATGTATAAAATTTCTCAGTCTTACGAAGCACTCTTTAACAAAAAATCTACCCAAATAAAACTTCAAGAATTAGATTTAAAATCAATGCAAGAAGCAAATTTCAAAGAATTATTAATGAACCATTATACTTTTTTGAAACGTCCGGTTTTTGTAACGGATAAAGAAATTTTTATAGGGAATGATAAAGAAAATATATCTAATCTTAGAAGGTATTTTGCTTCATAAAAAAAACGTTCAAGTATAATTCTTGAACGTTTTTTTTATTGATTGAAATTTGCTGATTAAACAAACGGCAATTTTACCACTTTCGCTGGGATGTTTTTGTTTCTAATTTGAATAAAAATTTCACTGCCTAGTTTATAATGTGGAGCAGCTACATAAGCTAAACCTACCCCTATTTTTTTCAATGGACTCATAGTTCCAGAAGTTACTTTTCCTATTTCATTTCCAGCAGCATCTACCACCAAATAATCGTGTCTTGGGATGGCTTTTTCTTGCATTTCGAAACCAATTAATTTTCGGCTAATTCCTTCTTCTTTTTGTTTTAAAAGGAAATCTTTATCTACAAATTCTTTATCAAATTTTGTAATCCAGCCTAGTCCAGCTTCTAGTGGAGAGGTGGTATCATCAATATCATTTCCGTAAAGGCAAAATCCTTTTTCTAATCTCAATGTATCTCTAGCCGCCAATCCGCAAGGAATTAATCCAAATTCTTCGCCAGCAGTTGTTAATTCATCCCAAAGTTTTTCTGCAAATTCATTTTTGAAATAAATTTCAAAACCACCACTGCCTGTATAACCTGTATTAGAGATAATTACATTTTCTATACCTGCTACAGTTCCTACGGTGAAATGATAATAAGGAATATCAGATAAATTGGTTTCGGTTAACTTTTGTAATGTTTCCATTGCTTTTGGACCTTGTATTGCGATGAGTGAAGTTTCGTCTGATATATTGGTCATTTTTGCCCCAAATTTTTCATTGAATGTAGAAATATGATTCCAATCTTTTTCTATATTAGAAGCGTTAACTACCACAAAATATTTTTCGTCTTCTATTTTATAGACGATTAGATCATCCACAATTCCGCCATTTCCGTTAGGCAGACAAGAGTATTGCGCTTTTCCGTTTTCTAAATTTTCTACGTTATTGCTGGTTACATATTGCAACAAATCTTTAGCAGAAGCACCTTCTACATAGAATTGCCCCATATGTGAAACATCAAAAATTCCTACTTTTTCTCTTACCGCAAAATGTTCTTCGGTAACGCCAGAATATTGCACAGGCATCTCAAAACCAGCAAAAGGAACTATTTTAGCACCTAGAGAAACGTGCTTGTTGTACAACGCAGTTTTATTCATTTTATACTTTTTTATATTTACGATTTACAATTTTTTGATTTGCGATTTTAAAGTTCCCATCTTCCCATCTTCCCATCTTCCCACTTCTAACTTTAAAAATGATGTTGATATTCCTCTAAAATAATTTTAAACCATTCTGTGAAATGTTCAGGATGAGTTCTCATTTTTTCGTCTAAATCTGGAATAGAAATATACCTTACTTCTGCTACTTCTTCTGGATTAAGATAAAAATCTGCTTCATAATTGCCTACGAAAACGTGGTCTAGTTCGTGTTCCCATAGGTTTTGCCCCACATCTGCCTTGTAAATAAACCAAAATTTTTCTTCCAAATGACAGTCTATCCCCAATTCTTCTTTTATTCTACGATGGGCAGCTTGTTCATAGGTTTCATCAATTCTTGGGTGAGAGCAACAAGCATTCGTCCATTGATTAGGAGAGTGGTACTTTTCGGCAGCTCTTTTTTGCAAAAGCATTTCGCCTTTAGAATTAAAAAGGAATACAGAAAATGCACGGTGCAAAATCCCATTTTCGTGGGCTTGCATTTTTTCCATAAGACCTAAAACTTCGTCTTTTTCGTTTACTAAAACTACTTTTTCTTCCATAAATATTAGAATTCCCAAATTTAATTATTATTAATGAGATATAGAATTATTTTTACTTTTTCGGATTAATGTATTGTTTTTGCTATTTTGTTAATAATTAATTAACATTTAGTGGGGTTCTTTGAGGAGTTTTTTATACTTTTTTCAATAACTTTGACGTCTCAAAATTTAGAAAAATAAAAATTAAATAAAATGAAGATTTTAGCAAATGACGGTTTGAATCAATCTGGAGTTGATGCTTTACAACAAAATGGCTTTGAGGTAATTACAAATAAAGTTCCTCAAGAAAATTTAATCAGTTACATTAATGAAAATCAAGTAGCAGTACTTTTAGTAAGAAGCGCTACCCAAGTAACCAAGGAAGTGATAGATAGTTGTCCTTCCATTAAAATTATTGGTAGGGGAGGCGTAGGAATGGATAATATAGAAGTAGAATACGCTAAAAGTAAAGGAATTAGTGTAATCAATACGCCAGCTGCTTCGTCTGGAAGTGTGGCAGAATTGGTTTTTTCACATTTATTTTCTGGAGTGAGATTTTTACAAGATTCTAATAGAAAAATGCCTGTTTCTGGTAACACAGAATTTGCAAAACTGAAAAAAAATTACGAAAAAGGAATTGAACTTCGTGGTAAAACTATTGGGATTGTGGGGATTGGCAGAATTGGTCAAGAAGTTGCCAAAATTGCTTTCGGTCTTGGGATGAATGTAAAAGCAGCAGATGCTTTTATAGAAAATGTAGAAATTACTTTGGAATTCCCAAATAATCAATCGGTTTCTATTCCTGTAAAAACTGAGCCTTTAGAAAATGTGTTGAATGAATCAGATTTTGTGACATTACACGTTCCTGCTCAGAAAAATGGTGCACTGCTTGGTAAAGAAGAATTTGCCAAAATGAAAGATGGAGTAGCCGTAGTAAACTGCGCTAGAGGTGGAGTAATAGACGAAGAAGCTTTGATTGAAGCACTAGATTCTGGTAAAGTTTCTTTCGCAGGTTTAGATGTTTTTGTAAATGAACCTACCCCGTCAGAAAAAGTGCTCTCTCATCCTAAAATCTCTCTTACGCCGCATATTGGTGCTGCTACGCAAGAAGCACAAGATAGAATCGGGACGGAATTGGCTGCGCAGATTTCTGCAATTTTGAAATAAAATATAATACATAGTTAACAAGAAAGTGCTTGGATTTCAAGCACTTTTTTTGTTTATAAAATCATTGTTAATTGAATTCTTTTTCTTTGTTCGTCTATTTCTAGAACTTTTACCTGAACGTGTTGATGCAGTTTTACCACTTCGTTTACATCCGAAACAAAACCGTCTTTCAGTTGAGAAATATGCACCAAGCCACTTTCTTTAATGCCTATATCTACAAAACAACCAAAAGCCGTGATATTGTTTACAATTCCTGGTAAAATCATGCCTATATGTAAATCTTTGATGGTTTTTACATTTCGGTCAAATTCAAAAACTTTGGCAGATTTTCTTGGATCTAATCCAGGTTTTAGCAATTCTTTCAGAATATCTTTAATTCCTAAAATCCCGATGTCTTCGGTAATGTATTTTTCTGGGTCGATTTGATCTATTTTTTCTTTATTGGCAATAAGATTTTCCGTTTTTAAACCCAAATCTTTCGCCATTTTTTCTACCAAAACATAAGCTTCGGGATGCACCGCAGAATTATCTAGCGGATTTTTAGCATTTTTAATTCTTACGAAAGCTGCTGCTTGTTGATAGGCTTTTTCGCCTAATCGTGGTACTTTTTTCAAATCTTTTCTTGAGGTAAAAGCGCCATTTTCAGCTCTGAAATTTACAATGTTTTCTGCCATTTTTTCACCAATTCCAGAAACGTAACTCAACAAAGATTTACTGGCAGTATTAAGATTAATTCCTACAGAATTTACACAAAAAATAACGGTATTGTCTAGTTTTTCTTTGAGTTTATTTTGGTCAACATCGTGTTGATATTGCCCAACTCCAATCGATTTTGGGTCTATTTTCACGAGTTCTGCTAAAGGATCAGAAAGTCTTCGCCCAATAGAAACCGCACCACGAACCGTAACATCATAATTCGGGAATTCTTCTCTCGCAATTTTACTTGCAGAATACACGGAAGCTCCCGCTTCAGAAACCACAAAAACCTGTAAATCTCTATCAAAACCAATTTTTTTGATGAATTGTTCCGTTTCTCTACTTGCCGTTCCGTTTCCGATGGAAATGGCTTCTATATTGCAAGAATTGACAAGAGATTTTATCTTTTTCATTGCCATTCCTGTTTCGTTTTGTGGAGCGTGCGGAAAAATAGTTTCGTTGTGTAGAATATCTCCTTTTTCATCAAGACAAACCACTTTGCAACCTGTTCTGTAACCTGGGTCAATCGCCAGAATTCGCTTTTCACCAAGCGGAGCTGCTAATAATAATTGTTGTAAATTTTCTGCAAAAACATCAATCGCTTTTTGATCGGCTTTTTCTTTTGATTCTTGCAAAGTTTCATTAGAAATGGCAGGTTCTAGTAATCTTTTGTATGCATCTGCAATCGCCAATTTTATTTGTTGTGTGCAATCGTTATTAGATTTTATCACCGCATTTTCCATCATTTCTATAGCTTCTTCTTTTTCTACTGCTACAGAAACTTTTACAAAGCCTTCGTTTTCGGCTCTTAGCATCGCTAGCAATCGGTGAGATGGAGCTCTATTGAGAGGTTCTTGCCAGTCAAAATATTGAGAGAATTTCTGTGCGTCTTCTTCATCTTTTTTAGCTTTTACCACTTTGGTAGAAACTACTGCTTTTCTTTGGAATAATCTTCGGAGATTTTTTCTGATGTAGAGATTTTCATTGAGCCATTCTGCGATAATATCTCTTGCTCCTTGCAATGCTTCGTCTTCATCGGCAACGTCTTTGTTCAAATATTTTGAGGCGAGATATTCTACATCATCAGATTTTTGAGACATGATGATTTTGGCTAAAGGTTCTAAACCTTTTTCTCTTGCAGAATCTGCTTTGGTTTTCTTGCGCTTTTTGTACGGCAGATAAAGGTCTTCAATTTCTTGTAAATCAAAACTTTGGTTAATTTTTTGAGCCAATTCTGGTGTTAAAGCATTTTGTTCTTCAATTGATTTTAAGATGCTTTCTTTTCGTTTGATGATTTCTTCAAAACTTTTGTTAAGTTTAAAGATTTGCTCAATCGCCACTTCGTCTAAATTGCCTGTTTTATCTTTTCTATAACGTGCAATAAAGGGAATGGTACAATCTTCTGAAAGAAGCAAAAGTGTGTTTTCTATACTTTTTGTAGGAATTGGTAAACGTTCTTGGATGTATTTTTCTACGGTCATTGTATCAATTTTCGAAGTGCTAAAATACGAGGTGTTTTTGGAATAATCAATTTAAAACCTGTTGTGCATTTATAAAAAGAATTTAAATAATTGATAATCAGTTAAAACTATAAACTAAAAGCATAGGAATTTGCGAGTTGTATAACGTAAAGTATTAAATATTAATAATATATGTTATTTGCGATTAAAAATTATTTATGTGCACAATAGGTATTATTGTTAGCTCAAAGATTTTGGTAATACACCGAACTCTTTTTTTTATTGCTTTATTTTCTGAGGATTTTATAATAATTGGGGTAAATAATATCCCCAATAATATTTCCACTATCATAATAAAACTTTTCAAGTTTTTAAATTTTTAAGGTTATTATATTAATATTTTGAATTTTGTACATTTTTATGCTTTTAGTTTTAACTACGTCTCATGTTGTCGTTTTACTTTCTTATCTTTGTTCCAATATTCATCATCAAAGATTATGGCAAAAAATGAACAAATGCTCCGCTTAAAATTCATTGAAGAATTATTAAGACGAAGAAAAGACAGGGGCGCTACATACGCTGAAATAGCAGATTATCTGCAAGATAAATTTGATGAAAAAGAATTAGAGCTCAAGTTTACTGAAAGAACCTTCCAAAGAGATAAACTCGCTATTGCAGATGTTTTTGGTATTCAAATTTCTTTTTCTAGAAAAAGAAATGCTCACTACATCGAGGAAGAAGAATTAGAACTGTCTCAGGAAAGTGTGTTCGACCAACTACTCCTGATACAAGCCTATCGTGAAACCCAAGGCAAAACAGATATTATGTTTTTTGAGCCGAGAAGAGCTCGAGGTTTTGAACATCTTAACGGCATTATACACGCCATTACTCACAAAAAAGTCATCAGATTTAGTTACCAGAAATTTTGGGAAAATGAGAAATCTACAAAAGTCGTAACGCCCTATGCATTGAAGGAATTTAAAAACAGATGGTATCTTTTAGCCGCTTATCATCAACCTAAAGATGGAGTTTTTTTCTTGATTACCTTTGGGTTAGACCGTATTTCTGACCTAGAAATTACTCAAACTTCTTTTAAAAGAGAAAGCATAAATATCGAAGATTCTTATAAAAATTCTTTCGGCATCATCAGTGCAAACGGACAAGAACCACAAGAAATTCTATTGAAATTTGATTACGAACAGGCAAATTATGTCAAAGCATTGCCATTACATCATTCCCAAACTGTAGTTTCTGAAAATGAAGTGGAGACGGTCTTTCGAGTAGTTCTAGTACCTACCTATGATTTCCAAAGAGAAATTCTTTCTCACGGCAAAAGAGTACAAATTTTAGCGCCAGAATCTTTTAAAAATTTAATGAAAGAAGAAGTAGAAGTGATGATTAAAAATTTTTCCTAATCTTAATTTTTTTTGTGGTTTTAGGAAATTTTTGATGAAAATTAGTGATTGAAAATCTATTTGAAATAAATAATTTTAATAAAATTCCCCTCAACTAGAGGGGATCTAATGTGAGTGAACGGGCACTAAATTTTTAATTTTTCTACTAACATCCCAAGTTGGAATAATGTTTTTACATTGTTTTGTTTTTTTAAACTTTTGATGGTTTTTTCGATAGAAGAAAGACCACTAATGCGAAGGCTGTCATTTTGTTTAAAATGCTCCGCAATTTCTTTTTGTGAATACCCTTCTTTAAGTAAGGTAAGGATGGTTTTTTCAGTCACTGTCATATCATAAATATTTAAGACCCTAAAGTTAAAAATACTATTTATATTTTGGTGGTAATTATAATTTTTTTGTTAAAATGTTTCATTTGTTTTTATCAATTGTAAAATGAACAGTGTGTAACAATAGTAGCAAATAATATCCTAGGATTAGCATAGTTTTGCTTGATAAGCTTGTAAAATGAAGAAAATCTGTCCTAATAAAATCAAAGAAATCATAAACAGAAAGAGACTCATTGTAGATGTAAGAGAAAATTTTGAGTATCAAAACTACAGAATAGACGTTCAGAATATGACCAATATTCCACTTTCTGATATTGAACAAAGAATTAATGAGTTCCCAAATGATAGAGAAATAATTTTGGTTTGTAACAACGGACTTAGAAGTAGTATGGCACTTAAGTTTTTAGAACAAAGAGGTTTCAATAACCTAAGGTATATAGAAGGAGGCATCGTAAAATGGATTCAGAATAGCCTGAAAATCATCGGCAATGCTCCAGATATTGTTTCTCATTCCTTGTCTTTAGACAAAACTTGTGAGAAATAAAAAAACTTTCACTTGCTCATAGTTTTCATATTTTATTATTTGTATGCGGTAGATAAATTTTATCTATCGCTTTTTTATTTTTTGATGTATGTAACCTATGTTACTGTGCGAAAAAAATCACTCTTATACTTTTGTTAAAAATTTTATATCAATGATTAGATTACTGATTTTAACCCTTACATTTAGTTTTATTTCTAAAGTCTCGGCTCAAGAGACAGTGGTAGTTTCTAAAGAAGAATTGTTGCAAAAAGTTTCAGAAAAGAACTTGCAACTAAAATTATCTCATCAAGAGGTAGCTGTAGCAAAAGCAGAATTGTTACAAACCAGAGCCATGTATTTACCTAACGTAAATGCCTCTTACACAGCTATTACCACCAATAATCCTTTGATGGCGTTTGGTTCTAGACTCAATCAGGAGAGAATTACCATGCAGGATTTTGACCCTTCTAAATTAAACAGTCCAGACAATATTTCCAATTTTGCGACCAAACTAGAAGTACAACAACCTATCTATAACCAAGATATGGTTTATCAAAAAAAAGCAGGTCAGGTAAAAGCAGATGCATTATCTATAAAAGCAGAAAGAACCTCAGATTACATAAAATTTGAAATGGCAAAAGCTTATATGCAATTGCAATTGGCTTACAAAGCAGTAGAAACTCTAGAAAATGCTAAAAATACCATACTAGCCAATAAAAAAGTAATTGATAATTATTTTAAAAACGGAATGATTCAGAAATCAGACGTTCTCTATATGGATGTGAGAGTTTCGGAGATAGAAAGTCAATTACAATTTGCAAAATCTAACGTGAGAAATGCTTCAGATTATATCTATTTTCTCTTGGGCGAAGAAAACAATAGTCACATCTTAAAACCTACAGAAAAATTAGATTATCAAGCCGATATGATAGAAGAAAACGCAAAATTGAACTCTTCTAGAAAAGATATTTTAGCCTACGAAAAATCTCTAGAAGCCTACGATTTAATGATTAAATCTGCTAAATCTAAATTTTTACCAAGATTAAATGCTTTCGGAAGTTTTGAAATGTACGATAACAAACCTTATCAATTTGATGCTAACGGATATTTGCTTGGTTTACAGCTCTCTTGGAACGTTTTTGATGGGTTAAAAGCCAAATCTGAACAAGAAAAATACAAAACCGAACGTGTAAAAGCAGAAACAGAATTGCAACAATATACACAGCAATCTCAACTTGAGATGAATAAAGCTTCTAGACAAGTAAAAGACGCAGATAACAAGGTAAACCTTACCAAACAAGCATTAGAACAATCAAAAGAAGCATACAGAATCCGAAAAAATAGATACGACCAAGGTTTAGAAAAATCATCTGATTTATTGGTTTCAGAAACGCTGATGTCTCAAAAAGAACTAGACTATAATCAAGCCATTTTTGAATACAATACTGCATTAGAATACTATAAATTTTTAAAAAACTAGATTGAAATTAGAAGTATATTGTTAATCAACCATCAACCAACAACCATTATGAAAAAACATATTTACACTACATTAATTTTAGGAACAATAGCTTTGGTAAGTTGTTCTAAAGAAGAAAAATCGGTACAAAATCAAGATCAGCCTATATCAGTTACCCTTAGTAATACTACTTTTAGCAATACATCTTATGCTACAGCAAGTGGTAAATTGGTTTCGAAAAATTCGGTAAATGTAAGCACCAGAATGATGGGCTACATTACATCGCTTCGTGCAGAAGTAGGTCAGCACGTTTCTGCTGGGCAAACTTTGGTAAGTATTAATAATACTGATATTCAAGCGAAAGGTGGACAAGCTTCTGCAAATATAGCACAAGCACAAGCTAATTTTAATATCGCCAAAAAAGACTATGAAAGATTTCAAAATTTATATAAAAACCAAAGTGCTTCGCAAAAAGAATTAGATGACATGCAAGCACGCTACGAAATGGCAAAAGCAGGTTTGCAAGGAGCTCAAATGATGAAAAACGAAGTAAACGCACAATACCGATATACCAATGTTACCGCACCAATCTCTGGCGTTATTACTGCCAAATTTGCGGAACAAGGAGATATGGCAAGTCCAGGAATGCCTATTTTGACCATAGAGTCGCCTTCTGTTTTACAAGCGCAAGTTTTGGTTTCGGAACAAGATATTACCCTCATAAAACAAGGAATGCCCATAAAAGTAGTGGTTAAAAATACCAACCAAGAAGTAAATGGAGTAGTAGCTGAAGTAAGTATTTCTGCTGCTAATACAGGTGGACAATATATGGTGAAAATTACGGTGCCAAATTCTAAAAACTTATTACCAGGAATGTACGTGAATGTGCAATTTCCTTTCAAAAGAAGTGGTAGTGTAAATGCAGATTTTCAACAAGGAGTTTCTGTACCTAAGTCTGCATTGGTGGAGCAAGGTCAGCTCAAAGGAATTTATACGGTAAGTTCTAGCAATACCGCAGTTCTTCGTTGGGTAAAAACCGGAAAAACAATCGGTGATGAGGTAGAAATTCTATCAGGATTAGACGCCAAAGAACCTTACATTATTTCCGCAAAAGGAAAACTGTATAACGGGGCTAAAGTAAGTGTAAAATAAGAGGAGCATTAATATTTGAATTTAATATTTTTTATTTCAAGTTTTAAATCTCAAATCTCGAATCTCAAATTTAAAAAATTATGCAAGAAGGATTTTCAGGACGTATCGCCGAGTTTTTTATCAATTCAAAATTAACCATTTTGTTGATGATTGCGCTTATGATTATTGGCGTTTATAGTTCTACATTAATACCAAGAGAAGAAGAACCGCAGATTATTGTTCCTATGGCAGACGTTATGGTAGGCTATCCAGGTGCTAGTCCTGCGGAAGTAGAAAACCGTGTGGTAAAACCTTTAGAAAAAATAATTTCGAATATCAAAGGAGTAGAACACGTGCATTCTATGGCGATGAATGGCAAAGCGATGATTATTGTACAGTTTTATGTAGGTCAAGACACCGAACGTTCTTATGTAAAGTTATATGATGAATTAATGAAAAACAAAGACATCTTTCCAAAAGGTGTTTATGAACCTATGGTGAAAACCCGTTCTATAGATGATGTACCAATGCTAGGTCTTACTCTTTGGAGCGAAAAATATGACGATTACCAAATTCGCCAGATTTCAGAAGAAGTAACTTCAGAAATTAAAAAAATTAAAGATGTTTCTTTAACCAGTGTTATTGGAGGTAGAGCAAGACAGCTCAAAGTGATTTTAGATAAAGATAAAATGGCGGAAAGCAATGTAGATGCTATAGGTGTAATGCAGATGATACAAGCCAATAATGGGAGTTCTCAATCTGGAAGTTTCAGCAGTAATGATCAAGAATTTCTTTTAACCACAGGTCAGTTTTTGGCTTCGCAAGAAGATGTAGAAAATCTAGTGGTAGGAACTTCACAGAATATGCCCGTTTATCTGAAACAAATAGCCAAAGTAGAAGATGGTGCTTCATCGCCAAGCAATTACGTAAGCTTCGGATATGCCAATAATGTTGAAAATGCTAAGAAATTTAAAGACGAATATCCTGCTTCTACCATTTCCATTTCTAAAGTAAAAGGAGCAGATGCGATGAAAATTTCTGAACAAATTTTAGAAAAAGTAGAACAACTCAAAAAAACAATTATTCCAAATGATGTACACGTAGAAGTTACCAGAAATTACGGTGAAACAGCTTCTCATAAAGTATCAGAATTATTGATGCACTTAGGTGTTGCTATTTTGGCGGTTACGGTTTTGGTAATGCTTGCAATGGGCTGGAGAGGTGGTCTTGTCGTATTCTTCTCAGTACCTTTAACGTTTGCCTTAACTTTATTCAGTTATTATATGTTGGGCTATACGCTGAACAGAATTACGCTTTTTGCCCTTGTTTTTGTAGTGGGAATTGTAGTAGATGATAGCATTATTATTGCAGAAAATATGCACAGGCATTTCCATATGAAGAAATTGCCTTTCAAACAAGCGGCTATTTTCGCGATTAATGAAGTAGGAAATCCAACTATTTTAGCAACGTTTACCGTAATTGCAGCAATTTTACCAATGGCTTTCGTTTCTGGAATGATGGGGCCTTATATGTCGCCAATGCCGATTGGAGCTTCCATTGCAATGATGCTTTCACTTTTTGTAGCATTAACGATTACACCGTATTTAGGCTTCCATTTATTAAAAGTAAAAGACGAACAAGAACATAAAGACGAACAAGGTTTAGAGACTGGTTGGATTTATAAATTCTACAAAAAAATAGAACAACCTCTTTTAGATAATAGCAAAAGAAGGTGGACAATGCTGGGAATTACCGTTATTTTATTGATGATTTCGGTAATGGCATTTTTTACAAAATGGGTTGCTGTAAAAATGCTTCCTTTTGACAATAAAAATGAAGTGCAAGTAGTAATAGATATGCCTGAAGGAACTACTTTAGAAAGAACCAATGCTGTAGCCAAAGAAGTGGCGCAATATCTGAAAACTGTCCCTGAAATGGTGAACTATCAATCATATGTAGGTTCTTCAGCACCTATTACTTTCAATGGATTGGTAAGACATTACGATTTGAGAGGAGGTAGCAATATGGCAGATATTCAGGTGAATTTATTACACAAAGAAGACCGCAGCGAACAAAGCCATGATGTAGCCAAAAAAATAAGACCCGAAATTCAAAAAATTGGAAAAAAATATGGCGCGAATATTAAGATTGTGGAAGTTCCACCTGGTCCACCAGTTTTGTCTACCATTGTTGCAGAAATTTACGGCCCTAATTACGAAGATCAATTAAAAGTGGCAGACCAAGTACAAAAAATACTTCAAAATACTGATGATGTAGTAGATGTAGATTGGATGGCAGAAGCGCCTCAAACCGAATTCAAATTGGTGGCTGATAAAGAAAAAAGTATGTTAAATGGGATAGCGCCAGCACAAATTATTGGAAATGTAACTTATCTTTTGGGCGAACATCCTGTTTCTTATCTCTATGACGAAAAATCGAACCAGCCAGTAAATATTGTGATGAAATTAAGCGATGCTGATAAAACCAGCCTTCAAGATATTACCAGTCTGAAAGTGAAAGGGCAACAAGGAAATATGGTTCCTGTTGCAGATTTGGTAAAAGTAGAAAAAGATTCTTTAGCAAAAACTATTTATAGAAAAGACCAAAAAAGGGTAGCTTATGTTTTAGCAGATATGGCAGGCGGTTTAGAAAGTCCAGCGTATGCCATTTTAGGAATGGAAGACAAACTCAAAAATATCAAATTACCTACAGGTTACAAACTGAATGAACTCTATATGAAACAACCTGATGACGAAAGCGATTTTACCGTAAAATGGGATGGAGAATGGCAAATTACCTTAGAAGTTTTTCGTGATTTAGGAGCTGCTTTTGCGGTGGTAATTATCATTATTTATATGTTGATTGTAGGTTGGTTTCAGAATTTTAAAACACCAATGGTAATGATGGTAGCTATACCGCTTTCTTTGGTAGGTATTGTTTTGGGACATTGGTTGTTAGGCGCATTTTTTACTGCGACTTCTTTCATCGGGATGATTGCTTTAGCAGGTGTAATGGTAAGAAATTCAGTGTTGTTGATAGATTTTATAGAAATCAGATTAAACGAAGGTATCCCAATAAAACAAGCGATTATAGATGCAGGAGCAGTAAGAACCACACCTATTTTATTAACTACAGGTGCAGTAGTAATAGGTGCCATTATTATTTTATTTGACCCTATTTTTCAGGGATTAGCAATTTCATTGGTGTTCGGAGCTATTGTTTCTACACTTTTGACCTTAATTGTAGTACCATTAATTTACTATATGTCTGAAAAGAAAAAATGGGAAAAAATTCACTCTGAAAGAGCTATTGAATTTAATGATACCACAGCTGAAGAATAAAACAGTAATGAGTTGGCGACCTAAAGTTGAAATTTAGAAAAAAAATATCCTAAACAAAACATGAACTACCAACTCATAACTTTTAATATCCATCACCAAACACCCAATATTATGAAATTACTATTAATTACCACCATCAAAGAATTTGAGAAAAATGTAAAAGATCTTTTGGTACATTCAGGAGTCAGCGTATTCTCTTACACCGCTGTGAAAGGTTACAAAGCTGAAGGCAAAGAAGCGTTTGCAGACAATTGGTTTGCTTCAGATGTTACAGAGAGCAACTCTCTGATGTTTATGGCATTTGTAGCAGATGAAAAAATGGATGAGGTTTGCGAAAAAGTAAAAAATTTCAATGCCAAACAAGAGTTTCAATCCAAAGTACATGTAGTAACCTTAAATATAGAAAAATCAATCTAAATATGAAGACAAGAATTATACACGCAGTAGCAGGTTTTATGATTCTTTTGAGCCTATTTTTAGGATTAAAAGTAAGCGAAAACTGGTTTTACCTCACAGGTTTTGTAGGTCTTAATCTGTTTCAATCGGCATTTACCAACTGGTGTTTGCTAGAAAAAATTCTAAAAAAATTCGGAATCGAAGAATAATCATTTGTGTTTTTTAAGGCTGTGAGAATTAGATTTTTTGCAGCTTTTTTATTTACCCTTTTTGCGTTTTATCCACAACAATGGTAACGCAGAAAGGGTTTGTTGATTTTCATCAGTTTTTTAATATTATTACGAATTTCCGTATTTTACTTTCAGCTATATTTTTTATATTTGTTAAACTAATGAAGGGGAACTTAGAATATACATTACTTGCAGATGATGATAAGTTTTAGCAATTCTTTTTATGATTTTTTAATATTTAACCACAATTATATGAGAAAAATAGCAATAATTTTAGGAATTACATCTTCGTATCTATTATTTTCCCAAAATAGAACAGATGTAGTTGATGTTGCAATAGATGGAAAAATAGAGACTCAAGAAGAAAAGGAGTTACAAAATTATATGTTAAGTTATCTTAGAAAATTTATAGATAATAAATATGAAAAAGAGAATGGCTTTTACTTAGTAGTTGAACAAAAAACACATAACAATCAAAATTCTTTGAAAATGGATGATTTGCCCTTTCTTTCTTCATTAGATATTAAAGATATAATTCTAAAAGATAATGGAAAAAATTACCCTACAGTTATTTTTAAATTTAAAGATAAAGGAGTTGAAAAATTAAGGAAAATCACATCTAATAATATTGGTAATGGTATTGCATTAATTATTGATAAAAAAATTATTACAATGCCTATGATTTCTGAAAAAATATCAACAGGGCAATTAGAATATAATAGTATGATGCCATACAATGAAACTGAGAAATTAACCAATAAATTAAAAAAGTAAATATTCCTATTTGGTGGAAAATAAGAGAAACTCTAAATAATTATATGTTTTGCAGGAATATCATCAGCAAGTTTTGGTGGTAGAAAAATCACTTTCTGAAGCTACTCGAAAAGTAAAATCTTCTGCTTTTTATAAAGATTACAATCAACCAAACGGTGCTTCTAGCCATATTGATGATAAATATGCTCTAGATGTAGATGATGCTTTTGCCGTAGAAGATATTTTACCGCTTTCTCAAAAAGAAAAATTCAGTTTAAAAATTACCAAAACAGACTATGTTTCAGAAGATAAAATCTACAACGGTTATTTTAAATTAGATAAATTATAGGCTTTACTAAGGGATGTTTAGAAATAAACAATTAAACTAATTACAATATTTTTTAAACAAAGGATAGATTTTATTGTCTTCTAAAGTAGGAGCATATTCTACCAGATTTTTCGGGGATTCGTAGAATTGGTCGTTCTTATCATCTTTTCTCCAATCATTTTTGTATTTTAAAACTCCTGTGGTTTTGTTATCACATTTGGCGTGAATATAGAATTCGGTTTTAGAAATATCTAGGTCGTTTTCTTTTTTATATTCTACTTTTAGCCAAAAATAAAATTCATTAGGAAGTGTTTTGTCTATTTGATAAGAAACACTATTTCCGCGGTCATCTTTTCCTAAAGAAGAATATTTGTTTTGTTGAGCCTCAATAGAAGTAATGAAGCAAAAAAACAGTAAAAAAGAGATGATATTTTTCATTGGAAGCCAAAATAATATTTGAAGGAACAATGTTACAAAAATCTTTTTAAATTCTCTACAGCTTTTAGCACAGTTTCTTCTTTTTTAGCAAAACAAAACCTCACAAAACTCGTATTTCTTTGGTCTTGATAGAATGCACTCAAAGGAATGGTCGCTACTTTACATTCTTTGGTTAACCAAATGCTAAATTCTAGATCTCCCAAATCCGAAATCTGGTTGTATTTCGCCAATTGGAAATAACTTCCTTCTGTTTTTTCGGTGAAATTAAAAGGCAAATCTTTCATCTCAGATAAGAAAAAATCACGTTTTTGTTGGAGATATAGTGCATTGGCATTCACCTCAAAATGTTCTAAATGTTTAGCCAAAGCATATTGTGCAGGCGTATTGACACTAAAACACAAATATTGATGTACATTTCTAAAAGCTTTGGTCAGTTCTTCAGGCGCAAGAATATACCCAACTTTCCAGCCTGTAATGTGAAACATCTTTCCAAAAGAAAAAATGGCAAAACTTCGGTTTTTCAATTCAGGGTGATGACAAATGCTATAAAATTTATTTTCATCAAAAGTGATTAAATCATACACTTCATCAGAAATCACCATAATTTCTGTGTCTTTAATAATTTGATAGAGTTGTTCGAAATCTTCTTTTTTCCAGATTTTTCCGGTAGGATTATGAGGAGAATTAATGATAATAGCCTTCGTTTTTTCTGTAATTGCTTTTTTGATTGCTTCAAAATCTGCCTCGAACTGTTCATTAAGACTCACAAAAACAGGCTTTCCACCATTGGTTTCTATAGCAGGAACGTAACTGTCATAGCTAGGTTCTAGCGCAATAACTTCATCACCGTATTCTATAATAGAAGCAATAGCAGTGTAGATTCCGTACGTAGCACCAGGAATAACGGTCAATTCATCTTTAGAAACAGAGATATTTCTTTTTTGATTAAAATCAATTAAAGTTTCTACCAACATTGGCAATCCGTTCATAGGAGCGTATTGGTTATAATTGTTTGCTGTAGCTTCTGCTAATAATTTTTTCAGGTTGAGGTGTATTTCATCATCAGGAAATCCCTGCGAAAGATTGGCTGCATTTTCTTGTAAGGCAAGAGCCGTCATTTTTGCAAAGATGGTCGTTTCGGCACCGTGATGTTTTTTCGGGAGTTTCATTTTCATTGTTTGTTCAAAAATAGTATTTTTACCCTATTAAAAATTGTGAAAAAATGAAATTAACAAGAATTTTTGTTCCATTAGTAGCTTCTATGGTTTTGTATAGTTGCGCTTCTAATAACCTTTCTTATGAAGGCAAAGCTTTTAAAAACGCTTATGCATCTATTAAAGCAGAAGAATTAAAGAAAAACCTTAGCGTAATTGCTTCAGACGAAATGCAAGGTAGAGATACTGGTTCTGAAGGACAAAAAAAGGCGGGAAAATATATGATAAACTTCTATAAAAATATAGGTGTTTCTTATCCTAAAGCATTAGGAAGCTATTACCAAACTGTACCAAAAGAAGCTCTAAAAAGCAGAGGAAAAGAATTACCAGAATCCGAAAATATTTTAGCATTTATAGAAGGTACAGAGAAACCAGAAGAAATTATCGTGGTTTCTGCTCATTACGACCACGTAGGAACCAAAGATGGAGTAGTCTATAATGGTGCAGATGATGATGGTAGCGGAACGGTAGCTGTAATGGAAATTGCCGAAGCTTTCCAACAAGCCAAAAAAGAAGGGAAAGGTCCGAAACGCTCTATCTTATTTCTACACGTTACAGGTGAAGAACACGGTTTATTGGGCTCTAAATATTATTCGGAAAATCCTGTGTTTGATATGAAAAATACGGTAGTTGACCTAAACATCGATATGATTGGCAGAAGTGATAAAGAGAACGAAGGCAAGAATTATGTGTATGTTATTGGTTCAGAAATGTTGTCTTCTGAGTTAAAAGTCATCAATGAAGCTGCTAACAAAATTACACACAACCTAGAGCTCAATTATAAATATGATGACCCGAAAGATCCTCAACGTTTGTATTATAGAAGTGATCATTACAACTTTGCAAAACACGGTGTTCCGGTTGCGTTTTTCTTTGACGGAATTCACGCAGATTATCACCAGCCTACGGATGATGTAGATAAAATAGATTTTCCTTTATTGCAAAAAAGAACACAATTGGTATTTGCTACTGCTTGGGAATTGGCAAACCGAAAAGACAGAATAGTGGTTGATAAAAAATAAATTATAAAAGGAAGGCACATGCTTTCCTTTGTTTTTATTGCAAAATTCAAGATGAAATATTCCAAATTCAAAAATTCTAATTACAGAAAAAAAGACAACAATACATTTGCTACAAATTAAAATTAATTACTTATGAAAAAGTTTGTTTTAGCGTTGTTTTTGTTGTTTATTTCTCAATCTATTTTAGCTCAAAGAGATAATTATCTACTTGATTTCAAAGGAGAATCTGTGGTGTTTTCTAATAATTTTTTCTTGAGAGAAAATGAAAAAGATAGGGTTTCTGATAAAATTGAAAGCCCATTTCTCGAAAATAAGATTAATATTTACGGAGAGGTTTTAGAGATAAGGTATTTTGAGAATTTTCCTCAGTATATTGGTTTTTCTGGGATTGATGAATTTGATTCTAAAATTAATTTCAAAAATATAAATCAACTAGAGTTTCAAATTGTTAAAAATAATCAAATCATTGTGCCTTGGAGTTTAATTGCTTCAAATGAAAAAAAGACTGAAGTTTTTTCACCAATTAAAAATTTACCTACAGTTAAAAGTACATTCTATGATTTGTTTAAAACAAAATTAAAGAATGGTGATGTTGTGAAATTCTATTTAAGAAAAAAGAACAGTAAAGAAGCAGTTTACTACACTTTTACAAAAAAGTATGATGATGAGGTGCCTTTTTCGGCTATTTCATTTGATAATAATTCGGACATATCTTTAGAGAATTTCATTAATCAACTCCAAAATTTTAGAAGTAAAAATTTACAAAAAGATTTATTTACTGATTTGCCTAGCAGTTATTTTTCAATTTCTAATAATCATCCAACTAAAGTTGGTGAGAATGTAAAAAGAATACTTTTTTTTCGTCATAGAAAAAATGTGACTTCCAAAAACATGCTAGAATATCGTTTAATTACCAATGGAAAAAACGGTGACGGAAAATGGAATTTGGCAGATGATTATATTATCTTGAAAGATTTCAAAAAAGGGAATGATTACCAATTGCAGGTAAGATATACAGGAAGCAAAAAATATATTGTATTTAATTATTTCACTGATAAATATTGGTATCAAGATCTTTGGGTACAAGTTTTAGGAATTTCTCTGTTAATTGTTTTAATTTTAGTTAGCATTTATATTATTAAAATTAGAAATAACAAGAAAAAAATAGAATGGCAAAGGCTAAAAATGCAATCGCTTTCTACGCAACTTAATCCGCATTTTGTTTTCAATTCGTTAAATTCAATACAAGGTTTGGTGAATAACGGTGAATTAGAAAAAACCAATATTTACCTGAGTGATTTTGCGAAGTTGATGAGAAATATTGTAGATTTCGGACAAAAAGAAACCATTACTTTAGGTCAAGATATCAATGCATTAAAAAATTATATTTCACTAGAAAATTTGAGATTTCCTTTTATTTTTGAAATGATTATTGACGAAAAATTAGATGTTGATAATTTAGATGTTATTCCACTTTTGGCACAACCAATTCTTGAAAACGCTGTAAAACACGGTGTTTCTAGACTAAAGGAAAACGGTAAAATTAAGATGAAAATCTCTAAAAATGAAGACAATTTGGTTTACGAAATAGAAGACAACGGAAACGGATTTGATTATCAAAAAGAATTTAAAGGAATAGGAATCAAATTAACCAAAGAGAAAATCAACCTATTTAATCAAACTTCTAATTTGATAAAAATTAATTTATCTTTTGTGAAAACAGAACATGGTACAAAAGTCATTTTGACGTATAAAAATTTATTAAAATATGATTAAGGCACTTCTGGTAGATGATGAATTGAACGGTATTAAAAATCTAGAAAGTATTTTGAATAAATATTTTTCAGATAAAGTTTTGGTTTCAGATGTTGCAAATTCTGTAGATGAGGCTTTTTTGAAATTTGAAAAAAATCATCCAGAACTTATTTTTTTAGACATAGAAATGCCAGAAAAGAATGGTTTTGAACTTCTAAAACAACTTGGGAATAAGGATTTTGAAGTCATTTTTGTGACAGCATTTAGTGAGTATGGAATAGATGCTATTAAATTTTCGGCATTGGATTATATTTTAAAACCTATTGATATTAATGATTTGAGAATTGCTATAGATAAAGCAATGTCTAAAATTAAGGATAAAAAGTACAATCAATCGATAGAAAATTTACTAGAATATTTTAAAAATGAGAATGATAAAACCAAGCATAAAATTGCTGTTTCCTCTGTAAAAGAAACTAGATTTGTTTTAGTAAGTGAAATAATTCGTTGTGAGAGTAAAAACTCTTATACTTTTATTTATCTTAAAAATGGAGAAGAAATATTATCGAGTACTGCAATTCACGAATATGAAATTTTACTAAAAAATTATGATTTTATCAGGTGCCATCAATCTCATTTGGTCAACAAAAATTTTGTGAAAAGCATGATAAAAAATCAAGGTGATTTTCTTTGTTTAGAAAATGATTTTGAAGTTCCTATTTCACGCCAAAAAAAAGATTGGGTAAAGAAAAAACTTACCATCAATTGAAAAAGTAGCCCCACCAAGAATCGAACTTGGATCTAAAGTTTAGGAAACTTCTATTCTATCCATTGAACTATGAGGCCAAATTTGGAATTTCAAAAATATGAAAATTTTATCCAAAAATTATATTGATTTTTATCAATAGAAACGTGCTTTAGCCCGTTTTGTGGGTTTAATTTCAAAACTAATTTTTTTTAATTCAATTGATGAGCCACGAAATCGAAGATTAGGCAGAGTCAATTGGTGATTTAATAGAGAGTAGGATGATAATTCTATTAAAATTAAGAGCCTGTTTAAATTTTATTACAATTATTTTTTATAACTATTTTAAGAAGGATTTTTTGCTTTTTAATTGCAGATTTATCGGGATAAATCAAAAATGAAAAGTGAAGAATAGGCTTAAAAGAGCAAAAAAATAATGTAAAGATAGTTTTTAAGAGTTATAAACTTTTTTTTCGATAAAATATAAACAGGCTCTAAGAATTAATAAATAAAAGAAACGCTTCTTTAGAAAGCGTTTCAGTAGATAAAGACATCTCATTTTTTTTAGTTAATGGCAAAAGAAAAGGGAAGCCGACGATGCTTCCCTTAAATTTTTATCTCAAATTTAATTGTGATTTCTGATGCGATTGGCAAAGAAAATTTCATAACCTTAATTTTCTGTATTAAAATTACAAAATATTTTGAATCAGTATATTAACTCAATGTTAATATTCACATTTTCTTCACAATTTTTTTGTGGATTGTGATAAATCACTTCTTTGAACCTCTCAATTTTTACAATTTTTCTTTTACAAACTTCGCTGTTCTAGAGATTTTGTCTTTCGCTAAATCTTCAGGAGTTCCTGCAAAAACCACTTCGCCACCGTGTTTTCCTGCATCAGGACCAATGTCTATAATGTAATCTGCTGATTTTATAATATCTGGTTGGTGTTCTATTACAATTACAGAATGTCCTAAATTGATAAGCGCTTGCAAAGATTTTAGCAATTTATTAATATCATGAAAATGCAATCCTGTACTTGGTTCATCAAATACAAAAAGTGTTTTTTCTGTGGTAGCTCCTTTTACCAAAAACGAAGCCAATTTTACACGTTGCGCTTCACCACCAGAAAGGGTAGAAGAACTTTGCCCGAGTTGTAAATAACCTAAGCCTACATCTTGAAGCGGTCTTAGCTTGGTTACAATTTTTTCTTCGTGATTTTCAGAGAAAAATTCTAGAGCTTCATCCACAGTCATATGTAAAATATCCGAAATGTTTTTTTCATCATATTTTACTTCCAAAATTTCGTCTTTAAAACGTGTTCCATGGCAATGTTCGCATTCCAGTTCAATATCCGCCATAAATTGCATCGAAACTGTAATTACGCCGTCACCTTTGCACTCATCACATCTTCCGCCATCAACGTTGAAAGAAAAATGTTTCGGTTTTAAACCCTGAACTTTCGCAGATTTTTGTTTCGCAAATAAATCTCTGATGTCGTCATAAGCTTTAAGATAAGTTACAGGATTAGAACGAGACGATTTTCCGATAGGATTTTGGTCAATCAATTCTATATTTTGAATCACTTTTTTAGGAAATTCCACAGAATCATAATCGGATTTTTTACCGCCCATTCCTAATTCTATTTGAATGGCATTCGTGAGAATTTCTTTCATTAAAGTTGATTTTCCGCTTCCCGAAACGCCCGAAATCACAGTAAGAACTTCCAACGGAACATTTACATCAATATTTTTGAGATTATTTTGTCTCGCTCCTTTAATCTTGATAAATTCTTTCGGTTTTCTTCTGGTTTTTGGGACTTCTATTTCTAATCTTCCCGTTAAATATTTCGAGGTTAAAGTATCGGCATCTTTTAATTCTTTGAAATCACCAGCAAAAACCAATTCACCGCCTAAAAATCCAGCTTCAGGACCAATATCAATAATATAATCCGCTGCTTTCATCACGTCTTCATCATGTTCTACCACAATTACGGTATTTCCTAAATCACGCAGATTTTTAAGAACTTCAATTAAATTTTCGGTGTCTCTAGAATGCAAACCAATACTTGGTTCATCAAGAATATAAATACTTCCTACCAAAGAACTTCCGAGCGAAGTTGCGAGATTAATTCGCTGCGATTCACCGCCAGAAAGCGTGTTAGAAGTTCTATTTAAAGTCAAATATCCAAGTCCAACTTTATTCAAAAATTCTAAACGAGTGTTGATTTCATACGTTAATCTTTTGGCGATTTCTGCATCGTGTTTGTTGAGTTTTAGGCTTTTCATCAATGGAAGCAATTCATCTAAAGGAATTTCTACCAAAGATTGAATATCGTGGCCATCAATTTTTACATATTCCGTTTCAGGACGAAGACGTTTTCCTTCGCAAGTAGGGCAAGTTGTTTTTCCACGATATCTGGAAAGCATTACTCTGTACTGAATTTTGTACAAATTTTCTTCCAACATTTTAAAGAAATTATCAATCGTAGGAAAATTTCTATTTTTTTCGCCTCTCCAAAGATAATTTTTCTGCTCTTTCGTGAGTTGATAATACGGTTTATGAATCGGGAAATCTTTCGCTTTTTTTATGAAATCTTTTTTCCATTCGCTCATAGAATCGCCACGCCAACAAGCTACTGCATCTTCAAAAACAGATAAATTTTTATTCGGGATTACTAAATCTTCGTCTATTCCTATTACTTTTCCGTAACCTTCACATTCCGGACAAGCACCAAAAGGATTATTAAAACTAAAAAAATGAACATTCGGTTCGTTGAATGTTATTCCGTCTAATTCAAATTTATTTGAAAATTCTTTGATTTTTCCACTTTCAATTTCTTTCAAAGAACAAGTTCCGTGACCTTCATAAAACGCCATTTGTACAGAATCTGCCAATCTTTGCAGAAATTGTTCGTCGTTTTCATAAGAAAATCTATCAATCACTAAATTTATTTCCATCGATTCTTCTGGAACGAAACCGAAACTTTCTAAATCTTCGATATTGGCAACATTCCCTGCAACTTCTATCCTTGTAAAACCTGCAACTTTCAAAGTTTTAAGTAAATCTTTGAATTTTTTAACCTCAAATTGAAGTGGTGCTCTTAAAAGAAACGTTTTTCCTTCGTTTTTTTCGATGAAATTGATAACATCAGTTACATTGTCTTTTTTTACTTCGCTACCAGAAATGGGTGAAAATGTTCTGCCAACTCTAGCAAAAAGCAATTTCATATAGTCGTAGATTTCTGTAGAAGTTCCTACTGTAGAACGAGGATTAGAAGAAATTACCTTCTGCTGAATTGCAATAGATGGCGCCAAACCTTTGATGTCATCAATTTTTGGTTTTTCTAATTTTCCTAAAAATTGTCTAGCATAAGAACTCAAAGATTCTACATAACGTCTTTGTCCTTCTGCATAAATGGTGTCGAAAGCAAGCGAAGATTTCCCGCTACCAGAAACTCCAGTTATTACAATAAGTTTGTTTTTCGGAATCAGTACATCTATATGTTTCAGGTTATTAAGATGTGCATTTTTTACGAAAATATGTTTTTTGATGTCAATGTCTTGTGTTGTAGTCATAGCAAATTGAAGAATAGCAAAATTACGGAATTTTTTTTGGAAAAAATGGAGAAGCTGTGATTCTAAAATTGTTGAGGAAATTTTAAACAAACATTTGGTTTTTTGAAAAAAATTGATAATCTTTGTTCTTCAAATTGTAATTAAAATCGTTATGAAAAAAATCATTGAACATTTGATTGCACATTTGATGAAAATGAGATAATTAGCAATAATTGTCAAAAAATTAAGGCTCAACGTTTGTTGGGCTTTTTTTATTTCTAAAATTTAATCTCTGTTTTTATTTGAAAATTAAAAAAATCATATAAATTTGCCCGATTTTTTATCAAAAATAAAATATGAAAAAACTAATTATAAGCTTAGCAATATTTGGATTGATTTCTAATGCAAATGCACAAGAGAAAAATATAGACGAAGTAACCATTACAGGTAAATTAATGGATTTACCACTGAAGAAAAGTACTGTAAATGTTACGATTATTGATAAAATGCAAATTCAAAAATCTGCCGCACATAGCGTAGAAGAGGTTTTGGCATATTACACTGGGATGGACATTAGAAAACGCGGTGCTAATGGTGTGCAAACAGATTTGTCTATCAGAGGAAGTAGCTTTGAGCAAGTTTTACTTTTGGTCAACGGAATTAGAATGGCAGATTCACAAACTGGTCATAATTCTATGAATCTTCCTTTTGATTTGGCTTCTGTAGAAAAAATAGAAATCTTGAAAGGGACTGCTGCAAGAGGTTTCGGCAATGGTGCTTATGCTGGGGTTGTGAATATCATTACAAAACCTAATTCTATAAATGACCTTACAATAAGAGGTGAAGGTGGTGATTTTAATAGTTATACTTATGGTGCAGCTTCTAATTTTGGTACGGAGAAATTTAGAAATTTTATTCAAGTAAATAATTCTGAATCTGATGGTTATAGATATAATACGGATTATAAAATTAAAAATATTTGGTATCAAAATAATCTTGCCATAAAAGATGGGAATCTGAAATTGATGGCAGGAATTCAAGAGAAAAAATTCGGGGCAAATGGTTTTTATGCTTCACCCGCTTTTACAGACCAATACGAAGAAGTACAGGTTTCTCTGGTTTCTGCGGTTTTTGAGAAAAAGCTTTCGGAAAATATCAATTTCAATGCAAAAACCTATTGGAGAAGATCTCAAGATATGTATTTATTTCTAAGAAACAATCCTTCTTACTATAGAAATATGCACATTGGCAATAATGTAGGAGTAGATGTAAGCGCAAATTTTAAATCAAAATTAGGGATTACAGGAATTGGAGCAGATCTTAGAAAAGAATTTTTAGCAAGTAATAATTTAGGAAGCAGAGAGAGATTTGTTTCTCAGGCTTTTTTAGAACATCATTTTTCTTTATTTAATGAAAACCTTAATATATCTCCAGGAATTTCTTGGACTAAATTCAGTGACGGAAAAGATTATTTCTTACCCGGAATTGATGTGAGCTACAACGAAGACAATAATAAATTCTATGTAAATTTTGCTAAAGTAAATAGAATTCCTACCTATACAGATTTGTATTATGTAAGCAGAGCAGAGCAGGGGAATCCTAATTTAAAGGCAGAAATGGCATGGTCTGGAGAATTTGGTTATCAATATCAAGAAGGGCAAAACTATTTGAAATACAGTATGTTTTGGAGAAAAACAGAAAATGCAATTGATTGGCAAAAAGCTACACCTACATCGCTATGGACTGCGCAGAATATAGGAACATTAGAAACCAAAGGTTTCGAGGTAGAAGCTAATCATCAAATAAACAATTGGTTAGGTTATTCTTTCGGATATACTTATTTGGATAATCAAAATTTAGCTAAAGCCATTGTTTCAAGATACTCTTTAGATAATCTGAGACATCAATTTGTAGCTAAACTTAGAAATAATTATAAAGGTCTGTCTAATGAATTGATTTACAGATATAATGAAAGGGTGAATCTGGGGAGTTATAATCTGTTAGATGATAAAATTAGTTATCAGTTTAAGAATTTTAATGTTTATGTTTTAGTGAATAATATTACCAATTCAGATTATATAGAAACCTCTCTAGTTCCGATGCCGGGAAGGTGGTTTCATGCAGGATTTACCTATCAATTTAACTTTAAATAATAAAAAAAATGCCAAATCTCAAAATTTGGCAATTTTTTTCCATAAGTGTTAGATTTATTTTGAAAAAATAATTAATTCTTATAAATTTACACCATTGAAAATTGATAACCAATGAAAAAAAATTTACTATTTATTTTTGCGTTTTTTACAAGTTTTTATTTTGCTCAGGATTTTAAGAAAAAGCTAGGTCAAGATTTGTGCAAATGTGTAAACGAAATTAAAGCCGAAGAAAGTAACAAAGAAAAAATGCAGATGCAATTTGGTCTTTGTATGATAAAAGTTTCTGTACCTTACAAAAATGAAATCAAGAAAGAATATGGTATGGATGTAGAAAAAGATTTTGGTGACAATGCTAAAACAGAAGATTTCGGTGCTAAAATGGCAATGCTGATGATGGGGGAATGTGGTGATAAGTTTTTAGAAATAATGGATAAAACTGGCGCTATGGAAGAAAGTAGTGCAGAAGTTTCTAAAGAAGAATTAATGCACGGTGAAGTCACTAAAATTGAAAAAGAAAATTTTGTAATTTTTTACTTGAAAGGAGACAATAATATTCTTACCAAGTTTTATTGGATTTCAAACGTAGAATCGAACATAGAACTCGAAAAAAAGTATAACGAACTGGTAGGCAAAAAAGTAAATGTAACTTATTACTCTGCTGATATCTTTGATCACAGAATTAATGAATACAGAAAAGTTAATATTCTGTCAATGTTGAAAACTGATTAAAAATTAATGATTTTCAAGTTTGTCTATTCTTTTCAAAGTCGTATATTTGTGTACTAAATATAATTTTAATTTATGAAATTTATTGTTGCAAGTGGTGAATTACAAAAAGCTCTACAGATTGTAAGTGGAGTAATTTCTAGTTCGCAATCAAGACCTATTTTAGAAAATTTTCTTTTTGAATTAGATAACGAGATATTAAAAATTACGGCTTCAGACGGCGAAACTACACTCATCACTTCGGTAGGTGTAAAATCTGATGATAGTGGTAAAATTGCAGTTCCTGCAAAAATGTTTCAAGAAGTAATTAAATCTTTCGGAGATCAGCCGCTTACTTTTTCTGTGAAAGAATCAGAAAGTGGAGAAGGTGGTTTATTAGAAATACTAGACGAAAAAGATAATTATTTCGTGGCGCTTGATAATGCCGAAGATTATCCAGAATTACCAGAATTTGATGCCGCTCAAAAAGTAACCATCGCTTCTGGAGTATTGGCAGACGCATTAAGTAATACGCTTTTTGCAACCAGTAACGATTCTCTAAGACCAGTAATGACGGGCGTTCTTTTCCAATTTTCTGAAAAAGAAACTAATTTTGTTTCTACAGATTCTCATAGATTGGTAGTGTACAAAAGAACAGACGTTACCAGTGATGAAGCAGTAGAGTTCATAATGCCGAAAAAACCATTGTCGATTTTCAAAAATATTTTATCTAGTTCAAACGATGATGTTTTGATTGAATTTAATGAAAATATGGCGAAATTTACTTTCGGAGAAAATATCTGGATTTGTAGATTAATAGATGGTAAATATCCTAACTATACCGCAGTAATCCCAAAAGAAAACCCGAACGTATTGACCATCAATAGAAATTTATTGCTAAGTTCCATCAGAAGAGCATCTATTTTCTCTAATAAATCTACCAACCAAGTAAGATTTAAACTTTCAGGTAATGTATTGCATCTTCATGCAGAAGATACAGAGTTTGCAAATAAAGCAGATATGCAAATTCCTTGTAATTATAATGGCGAAGACATTAATATTGGTTTTAGTTCTAAATTTTTAACAGAAATGCTTTCTGTTTTAGGTGCAGATGATATTACGCTTAAAATGTCTCAACCTAACAGACCAGGTATTGTAGAACCAGTAGATGGATTAGACGAAAACGAACATATCTTAATGCTTTCTATGCCAGTAATAGGAATGTAATTTTAGAGTTTCAAGATACGAGTTTCGTGTTTGTATTTTCGAGATTAAAAAAAATATCAATAGAGTCGGGCTTTAGTCCGACTTTTTTTAAATATAAAGATTTGGCTTTAGACAAAACCGAAATTACGGTTTTTAAATTTCATTATCTCTCAAAAATTCACGATATTTGCAACTTACTTTTTTAGAAAGTTTAAAATTAACTTTAGACTTTAAACATTAGACTTTAGACATAAATTATGAAAATTTCTAACAATTGGTTAAAAGACTATATCAAAACAGATTTAAGCTCAGAAAAAATCGGGGCTTTCCTTACAGATATTGGTCTAGAAGTAGAAGGAATAGAAAAATATGAATCTGTAAAAGGAAGCTTAGAAGGCATAGTTGTAGGTAAAGTATTGACTTGCGAACAACATCCTAATGCAGATAAACTCAAAATAACTACGGTAGAAGTAGGTTCAGGAAAGATTCTAAATATTGTGTGCGGTGCACCTAACGTTGCGGCCGGACAAACAGTTCCTGTAGCTATAGTAGGCACTAAAATATATGACAAAAAAGGAAGTTTTTTCGAAATTGCTAAAGCTAAAATTAGAGGTGAAGTTTCAGAAGGAATGATTTGTGCTGAAGATGAATTGGGACTTTCTGACGACCACGGTGGGATAATGGTTCTAGACGAAGAAACCTATAAAGTAGGAGAACCTTTTGCTAAATATTTTAGCTTAACCAATGATGAGGTCTATGAAATTGGTTTAACACCGAACAGAACAGACGCAATGTCTCATTATGGTGTTGCTAGAGATTTGCAAGCATTTTTGTTTAATAATGGTATTAAATCTGAGTTTGAAAAGATGAGTACAGCTATTGTAAGTACAGAAGGCGAACACGGTTTCGAACTTGAGGTAGAAGATTCGGCTTTGTGCCCTAGATATATTGGTGCCATTATAGAAAATGTAAAAATAGCACCTTCACCAGTTTGGCTTCAAGACAGATTAAAGTCAATTGGTCTTTCTCCTATTAATAATGTGGTAGATATCACCAATTATATTTTACATGGTCTTGGTCAGCCTTTACACGCTTTTGATGCGGATAAGATTTCTGGTAAAAAAGTAAAAGTAGGGGTAAACGAAGCTGGAACTAAATTTAACACACTTGACGGAATTGAAAGAACTTTAAATGGTTCTGAAATTATGATTAAAGATGGAAACAACCAGCCAATGTGTATTGCGGGAGTTTTCGGAGGCAGTGAAAGTGGCGTTTCAAACGAGACAAAAACCATATTTTTAGAAAGTGCATATTTTAATCCCGTTGCCATCAGAAAGGCGGCAAAATCTCATGGTTTAAATACGGATGCATCTTTCCGTTTCGAACGTGGAGTAGATCCTAACAATACCAGAACTACCATTACGCAAGCCATCAAATTAATTGAAGAAATTACAGGTGGTAAAAAAGTAGGAAATCTTCTAGAGCACTATCCAAATAAAATAGAAGATGCTAAAGTCATTTTTAGATATTCTAAACTTGATCAGATTTTAGGGGTCAAAATTCATAGAGAAAAAATCAAAGAAATTCTTAAATCATTAGAAATTAAGGCTGTAAATGATATTGCAGATGGTCTAGAATTGGCTGTTCCTGCATACAGAGCAGATGTAACCAGAGAGATAGATGTAATAGAAGAAATTCTTAGAATTTATGGTTATAACAAAGTAGATGCACCTCAGAAAATATCTTTTACCCCCGTTAAATTAAGTTTTGATGACCAAGATGCGCTAGAAAACTCTTGGGCTAGAACGCTTCAGAGTAATGGTTTTAATGAAGTGATGAATAATTCTCTAACCAGTGTAAAAGACGAAACCAATGCTGTGAAATTGTTAAATCCTCTGAGTACAGAACTTACTTTTATGAGAAAGTCTTTGCTAGAAGGTCTTTTAGAAAATACAATTTACAATATCAATAGAAAAAATCAAGATATTAAATTCTTTGAATTAGGAAAAATTTATCACAAAAAAGAAAAATACGAAGAAAGAAAGCAATTAGCAATTTTAATCAGTGGCAGAACGTATTCTGAAAATTGGTTGATGCCAAAATCTGCATCAGATTTTTACAGGTTAAAAGCTTATGTAAAAGTACTTTTTGATAAATTAAATTTAGAAACCGAAGAAATATCTTTAGAAGACAACAGATTTGGAGATGCTTTAGAAGTTATTTCAAAAGGAAAAACACTGGCCAGATTAGGTAAAGTTTCTCCTAAATTATTGAAGGAATATGATATAGACCAAGATTGTTTCTATGCAGAAATTGAGATAGAGACGGTACAAAAGTTAAGAAGCAAAGAGAATTTCAAATTTGTAGATATACCTAAATTTAATAAAATTAGAAGAGATTTGGCGTTATTAGTAGATAAAAATGTAAATTACGCAGAATTATATAAATTGGCGAAGAAAAATCCTTCTAAATACCTTAAAAGTATCAATTTATTTGATGTTTATGAAGGGAAAAATTTACCAGAAGGTAAAAAATCTTATGCATTAAGTTTTGAACTTTTAAATGAAGAAAAAACACTTGAAGACAAAGATATTACTGCTGTGATGGATTCTTTGATTAAAAACTTCAAAAAAGAATTTAATGCAGAGCTTCGTTAGGAAAACATACCAAAATATATTATTATGAAAAATATAATCTTAGCACTTTTTGCTTTTATTGCATTGACATCTTGTGCTACACAAGTTAGTAAATCTTCTAAACAAGAAGTGGTTACCAACACAAAATGGACTCTGGCAGATCAAGTTTCTGGGAGTAAAATTCCTACTTTAAACATTGAAGATAAAAGAATTTCTGGAAATGGTGGTTGCAATAATTTCTTTGCAGAAGCTACGGTAGATGCTAATAACGGAACTTTTCTTGTAGGGAATATAGGCTCTACCAGAATGGCTTGTAATGACCTAAAAACAGAACAAAATTTCTTTAATTTGCTAGAACAAGCCAATAAATATACGGTTAAAGACGGATATTTAGAACTTTATAAAGATAATCTTCTTTTGTTAAGATTCAGAAAATAAACATAAAACCTCGATTTAATCGAGGTTTTTTTTATTTGATGGCTTTTATAAATTCTTCAGCTTTTTCTTTCCAATCTTTATTTTCTAAAAGAATTTTCACAAAAGCAGTACCTATAATTCCGCCTTGTGATTTTTCGGTAACTTGTTCGAAATCAGACTTGTTTTTTATTCCAAAACCAATCATTACAGGATTTTTGAGGTTTATGGAAGCTAGTTTGTTCAAATATTCTTCGTTTTTGACTTCTTTATTTTCGTTTCCTGTGGTAGATGAACTAGAAACAGCGTACAGAAATCCTGAACTCAAAGAATCTAAATATTTGATACGTTCTTCTGAAGTTTCTGGCGTTACCAAAAAGGTAAAATTCAATCCGTATTTTTCTAAAATGGGTTGATAATTTTTCTCAAATTCAATCGGAGGTAAATCGGGAATAATCAATCCTGAGACTCCTGAATTGGCACATTCTTCACAGAATTTTTCAAAACCAAAACTCAAAACAGGGTTGATGTATCCCATTAAAATTACAGGAATATTAATTTCATCTTTTACAGATTTCAGTTGAGAAAAAAGCTTGGCGATTGTCATTCCGTTTTTTAGAGCCAGTTCATGTGCTTCTTGAATTACGGGGCCATCTGCAACAGGATCAGAATAAGGCATCCCGATTTCCATCATATCTGCGCCAGAATTTTGAATGATTTTCATAATTTCTGCGGTATCTTCCAAATTAGGAATTCCTGCAGTAAAGTATATATTTAATTTTTTCATTATAATCATTTTAATTGATGAATATTTCGCCTTTTAAATAGGTTTTGCATTTTCCGCTGATGAGAATTCTATCGTTTTTCAATTCACATTCCAAAACACCACCACGTTTAGAAATTTGTTTCGCTGTTAATTTTGTTTTCTCTAGGTTTTCTGCCCAAAAAGGCGTTAATGTAGTATGTGCAGAACCAGTTACAGGATCTTCGTTTACGCCACAATTGGGACCAAAAAATCTAGATACAAAATCGTAATTTTCTGATTTTGAACTCACAATAATTCCTCTTGCATCAATTTTAGAAATTTCAAAAAAATTCGGTTCTATGTTTTGAATTTGATGTTCGTTTTCAAAAATTAATAAATAATCTGTCTTTCCTTGATAAGCTTCCATCGATTGAAAAGCAAAACATTTTTCAAAAATTGATAAATCATCCACTTTTTGTAGCGTATCTTTTGGGAAATTTAAGATTAAAAAATCTCCGTTTTTAGTAACAGTAAGCGTTCCGCTGTTTCTAGAAAAAAAGTTGATTTCTTCTCCTAAAAATCCCTCAAAATTCATTAAAACAAATGCCGAAGCTAGGGTAGCGTGACCACATAAATCTACTTCAACTTCTGGTGTAAACCAACGGATTTCAAAACCATTTTCTACAGGAACGGTAAAAGCGGTTTCTGCTAAGTTGTTTTCAGCAGCTACTTTTTGCATTGTTTCGTCTGGTAACCAATTTTCTAATGGACAAACCGCAGCAGGATTTCCCGAGAATAGTTCCTCTGCAAAAGCGTCTATTTGATATATTTTTTGTGTCATATTAGTCCAATTAAGTATTGAAAAAATTAAAAATAGAGATTATAATTTTGGGAATGTAATATAACCCAATAAAAATCAAAACTCCAGTAATGATGTATTTAAAAAAATGATTTTTTAGAATTAATCTATTCGTAAGTTTTAGATTAGAAAATGCAAGTAATATTTGATTTCTATGCCAATAAAAAATAATTAAAATTAGAATCTGATAAAGAACTGCATCTGCTAATGCGCCAAGATGAACTCCGTAAAAAGTATCTTGCAAAATAATATTTATAAGAATAGAAGTCAAAATAAATCCGCCTAAAATTCTAGTTTTTGGGAAGACTAATAAAATCGAACCTAAAATCTCAAAAACGCCTACAATTACAGCAAATGCCTTAGAATAGGCGTAAAACGCCCACATTAATTGCATTCCTTTGTATGAATTCAAAGGTTGTGTATACTGATTGATGTCTCCGAATTGAATGTATTTTGCAGCACCGTAAACGCTCATATGAAACGCAACGTACAAAACAAAAACCCATTCTAGAAGTTCAATAAATTCTTTACGAGAAAATAATTTCATTATGATAAATGTTTCAAATACGTTTCCATATCTTTATCGCCACGTCCGCTTAAACAAATAACCACTACATCGTCTTTTTCAAAGGTTTTCTTTTTCAAAACTTGCAATGCGTGAGAACTTTCCAAAGCAGGAATAATGCCTTCTAATTTAGTGAGTTCAAATGCAGATTCCAGCGCTTCGTCATCATTAATACTAAAAAATTCTGCACGATTATTTTTAAATAAATTCGCGTGAAAAGGTCCAATTCCTGGATAATCCAATCCCGCAGAAATAGAATGCGGTTCTATTACTTGTCCGTCATTGGTTTGCATTACAATGCTTTTGCTGCCGTGTAAAACGCCTGTAGTTCCAAGAAAAGTAGTAGCGGCAGATTTTCCTGAATTTACGCCGAAACCACCAGCTTCTGCAGCAATAATTTTCACCGATGGTTCATCTACAAAATGATAAAAAGTACCAGCAGCATTACTACCACCACCTACACAAGCGATGACGTAATCTGGATTTTCTCTGTCAATTTTCTCTTTCAACTGCCATTTTATTTCTTCAGAAATCACACTTTGAAATCTTGCCACCAAATCTGGAAAAGGATGCGGACCAACCACACTTCCGATGATGTAATGCGTAGTTGTAGCATTGTTAATCCAATCTCTTAAAGCTTCATTTACAGCATCTTTCAGCGTTTTAGAACCAGAAGTTGCAGGGATAACTTTTGCGCCAAGCATTTTCATTCTGGCAACATTTGGGGCTTGTCTTGCAATATCCACTTCGCCCATATAAACGATGCATTCTAAATTCATCAAAGCGCAAGCTGTCGCCGTTGCAACGCCGTGTTGACCAGCGCCAGTTTCGGCAATAATTCTCTTTTTTCCTAATTTTTTGGCAAGTAATACTTGTCCGAGAGCATTGTTGATTTTATGAGCGCCAGTGTGGTTTAAGTCTTCACGTTTTAGGTAAACATTCGTACCATATTTTTCGCTTAAATTTTTCGCAAAATAAAGTGGAGTAGCTCTGCCAACATAGTTTTTCAATAAATCGTTGAGTTCATTTTTGAATTCTTCAGATTCTATAATTTCTATGTAATTTTGTTGAAGTTCTTCCACATTTGGATAGAGCATTTCGGGAACAAATGCACCTCCAAATTCTCCGTAGTATCCGTTTTTATCGGGGTTTCTATATGTTGTCATTTCAGTAATGATTTAAATGTTTTTATTTTTTCTAGATCTTTAATTCCGGGTTCTGTTTCAAACTTTGAATTGATGTCTAATACAGTTGGTTGTTGGTTGATAGTTGATAGTTGATGGATGTTTTCTGATGAAATTCCGCCACTTAAAAAATAGGGTTTTGAGATTTCAATTCCATTGAGAATTTGCCAATCAAATGTTTTTCCTGTTCCACCAAAAGCTTTACTATCTGTATCGAAAAGGAAATAATCTACCAATGAATTGAAAATTGAAAATTGAAAATTGAAAGTTTCTCCAATTCTGAAAACTTTGATGAGTTTTACATTTTTCTTTATATTTTTTCTTAATTTTCTGATAAAATTTTCATTTTCATCTCCATGTAATTGAATGAAATTGAGATTTGCTTTCTCTGAAATTTCTACAATTTTTTCAATCGATTCATTCACAAAAACACCTACTTTTCCTTGATGATTAATTTCTGAAATCTCTTTTAAGCTTAGATGATTTAAAACAAATCTTGGCGATTTTTTATAAAATATGAAACCCAAAAAATCTGTGTTCAGAGAAATTAATTCCTGAATTTGTGAGAGTTGAGTTAGACCGCAAACTTTAATTTGCAATTGGTTTTTGGCTTTTGGTTTTTGGCTTTTCATCAGTTAAATCTATTTGAAATGATGATTCCAAAATCATCAGGATCTTTTATTAAAAATCCATTTTCCTTCCAATATGGATTTTTGGGTTCATACGTTTTTACTTTGAGTTGCTTAATATTTTCAAGAATTTTTAAAAATTCATCTTTATTTTTAGGATAAAAAACAAGCAAATCGTCTTCATCAAATTTACTTTCTGATAAATCTTCAGAAAAAGTAAATTCTAAATGCCAATCTAAATTTTCCTTTCCAAGAAAAATACCATCATATCCATTATGATTTTCAAAACCTCCTAATTTTTTGAAATTGAGAATTTCAATGTAAAATTTCTCTAATTTCTCTAAATTTTTTGTATGTCTTGCGTAACGAAACTTCATTTCTATATTAATTTTGAAAGTTCCTCAAATGTTTTTCCAGGATTTTCGTTTTTCATAAAATATTCGCCCATTAAAAACGCATCAAATCCTTTTTCTTTCAGAAATTTAAAATCTTCTATATTGTAAATTCCACTTTCGGCAACCGATAATGTTCCTTTTGGAAGCAAATTTTTCAAATTGACAGAATGTTGTAAATCTACTTTGAAATCTTTCAAATTTCGGTTGTTAATGCCTACCAAATCAATTTCAGAATTAAAATGTTTCAGTTCTTCTTCGGTGTGAATTTCTAGCAAAACCTCCAAATTTAGTTGATGTGCCAAATCTGTAAATTCCTGAACTTGAGTTGGAGAAAGACACGCTGCAATCAACAAAATAACATCAGCTCCGATTGATTTTGCTTCATAAAACTGATATTCATCTACCATAAAATCTTTCCTCAAAATCGGAACGTTTATGGAATTTCTAACGCTTAAAATATTTTCAAAACTTCCTCCGAAAAAATCTTTATCCGTGAGAATAGAAATTCCACTTGCACCAAATTCTTCGTATTTTGAAACGACTTCCAAAGGCGAAATTTTATCATTGATAATTCCTTTTGAAGGTGATTGTCTCTTGAATTCAGCAATAATTCCGTTTCTGGATTTTACCGATTCTTTCAGTGAAAAAGTTTCTCTCCCGAAAAATTCAGAATCTTTCAGTTCTTCAATAGAAGTTTTACTTTTGGCAAAAGCAATTTCTTCTTTTTTTCTAGTTATTATTTTATCTAAAATTGTCATTTTTAATAATTGTAAAATGTATTAAGTATAAAGTATAAAGTATTTTTATTTGAAATACATTTTACATTTTACTTTGTACAAGTTTATTCAAACATTCTAACGCTTTTCCGCTTTCTAAACTTTCTTTTGCTGCGGCTAAACTTGCTTCGTAATTTTCATATTTTCCTGTATTTTGTAGCGCTTTTGCAGCATTAGCCAGAACTACGGCGTTTTGTTCGTATGTTCCTTTTCCTTCTAAAATAGTTCTGAAAATTTTAGCAGCTTCTTCTTTAGTATTTCCCCCAAAAATGGTTTCTGCTTCAATATTTTTAAATCCTAATTCAGTTGCAGAGAAAATTTCTTCGCCATTTTTATTGAAAATTTTGGTGTCACCTGTCAAAGAAATCTCGTCATAACCGTCTAAAGCGTGAACCAACATAAAATCTTCGTTGTTTTTTTGTAAAATATATTGATACAACCTCGCAATTTCTAAACTGTAAACACCAATCATAGAAAATTTCGGTTTTGCAGGATTTACCAAAGGCCCCAAAAGATTAAAAAAAGTTCTTAAACCCAAACCTTTTCTCAATGGCGCAACAGATTTCAAAGCGGGATGAAAGAGCGGAGCGTGAAGAAAACAAATATTGGCTTTTTCTAAATCTTTCTTCAAATCTTCTTGATTATTTTTGAATTGATAACCCAATTCCTCCAAGACATTAGAAGAACCTGAAATTGCTGAAACTCCGTAATTTCCGTGTTTCGCAACTTTTTGTCCAGTTCCTGCTACGATGAAACTTGCCAAAGTGGAAATATTGAAGGTATTTTTTCCATCGCCTCCAGTTCCTACAATATCCACCAAATCGTGAGTTCCTAAATCAACTTTCACCGCCAAATCTAGCAAAGCTTCTCGGAAACCTTGCATTTCTTCTAGCGTAATGCTTCGCATCATAAAAACGGTAATAAAAGCTGTAACTTCTGTTTCGTTGAATTTATTTTGAGCAATTTCAATCATAATAGCTTTTGCTTCGGCTTTTGATAAAGTTTGGTGATTGAAAAGGTATTGTAATATTTGTTTCATTTTAATTGTTAATGGTAAATTGTTAATGATAAATTTGATTGAATTTGATCACTAACAATTAATAATTTATAATTAACCATTGGAAAGAAAATTCTCTAAAATCTGTCTTCCTTTTGGTGTTAAAATACTTTCAGGATGGTATTGAACGGCGTGAACATCGTACTCTTTATGTTTCAAACTCATAATCATTCCAGAATTGTCAATAGATGTAATTTCTAATTCATTTGGAAAATCTTCGGGATTTACCGCCCAAGAATGATACCGCCCAACTTCTAAAACTTCTGGTAAATTTTCTAAAATTTTGTGAGGTTTTACTTGCTTGGCTTCGGTAGCAACTCCGTGATATATTTCAGAAAGATTAATGAGACTTCCACCAAAAGCTTCGGCAATCGCTTGTTGACCAAGACAAACCCCGAAAATAGATTTGGTAGGCGCGTATTTTTTAATCACATCTAATAAAATACCTGCTTCTTCAGGAATTCCTGGTCCTGGAGAAAGAATAATTTTATCATATTGGTTGATGTCTTCCAAAGGAATTTCATCATTTCTAAAGACATCTACTTTTTCGCCCAAAATTTGTTCTATAATTTGAACTAAATTATAGGTAAAACTATCGTAATTATCAAAAACTAATACTTTCATTTTTCAATTTTTTTTAAAATTTCTAAACATTCTTTCCATTCCCCAAAACCAGAATCTGCATTTATATGTTCTGCATTTCCAATATTAATTAATTCACTTCCCCATTTTTCTGCAAAATATTTTGCTCTTTCTAAACTTACCCAAACATCATTTTCACTCGTCACAACGATGGTTTTAAAATTTAATTTATCTAAAGGAATTGGCGTGAAACCAGTTGCTTCAAAAGTATAAACTTGAGCCTCTATATCACTTGGAGCAACTAATAAAGCTCCTTTTATTTTATGTTTAAATTTCTTTGCCCAATGTGCAATCGTAGTACAACCTAAACTATGTCCAATTAAAATTACATTATCCAAATTATATTTAGAAACAGCAGCTTCTATATTATTTATCCAATCTTCACAGTTTGGTTTATCCCATTCATTTTGTTCGATTCTAATGTAATGGTCTCCCAAATTTTCTAAATGAGTTTGCCAATGATTTGGTCCAGAATTTCCAAGTCCTGGAATGATGAAATATTTTGTTTCCATTAAATTTTGCTTGCTTTTGTAATCGCTTTTTTCAAAGCACCTAATTTGTTATTTACTTCTTGCAATTCACTTTCTGCGGAAGATTTGGCTACAATTCCAGCTCCAGCTTGGTAGAAAAGCGTGTTGTTTTTACTCAAAAAAGTTCTAATCATAATCGCTTGGTTGCAACTTCCGTCAAAACCTACAAAACCGATGCAACCGCCGTAATAACCTCTGGAAGATTTTTCATAAGCGTCAATTAATTCCAGTGCTTTGTATTTTGGTGCACCACTTAAAGTTCCTTGTGGAAACGTGGTGGCAATCATTTCATATGGATTGGTGGTTTCATCCAACTCTGCAGTAACTTCTGAAACCATGTGAATCACGTGAGAAAATAATTGAATTTCCTTGAGTTTAGAAACTGTTATATTTTTTCCTAATTTACTCAAATCATTTCTTGCTAAATCTACGAGCATTGTATGTTCTGCGTTTTCTTTTGGGTCTTTTTTTAGAGTTTCTACAGATTGTAAATCTTTTTCGGTGTCGCCAGTTCTGCGGAAAGTTCCTGCAATTGGGTGAATTACGGCTTTATGATTTTGAATAATCAACTGACTTTCTGGACTTGAACCCATTAATTTGTAATCTCCATAATCAAAGAAAAATAGGTAAGGAGATGGATTGATGTTTCGTAAAGCTCGGTAAACATTGAATTCGTCACCTCTGAATTTTTGCTCAAATCTTCTACTCAAAACCAATTGAAAAACATCTCCACGGAAACAATGTTTTTTGGCTAATTCTACCAAATCTCTGTATTCTTCATCAGTTAAATTGGAAGTTTCTTCTTCAATTTTTTCAAAAGGGTAGAGTGCTACATCTTTGTTTTTGATAATATTTTCGATTTCTAAAATTTCGGATTTTAAACCTTCAATTTTGTTTTCAATCAAGAACATTTCATCATTAAAATGATTAATTGCAATTACGTATTGATACAATCTATAGCGCAAAAATGGGATTTCTACTTCTTTACTTTGTGGTTTGAATTTGATAGTTTCAAAAAACTGAACGGCATCAAAACTAGTGTAACCAAACAAACCTTGTGCTATTTTTTCTACAGGATTTTTCACCGTTTCACAATCGAAACTTTTAGAAAAATTTTCTAAATATTCTGTAATGCTAAAATTCTCTGGGATGGTAGATTTTTCGGGAGCTGTCAATGGAAATTTCACTTCCATTTCTTGCAGATTTTTTATTTCTACACCAGCAATTGCATTGATGGCGATGTAAGAAAAACTGTTGTTATTTACATTGTGATCTGCACTTTCTAATAAAATGGTATCTCTGAATTGGTCTCTCAATTTCAGATAAATTCCCATCGGAGTATGAAGGTCTCCCATTAAAGATTTGGAAGTGGTTTTTATTTTTATTTTCGAGTTTCGAGTTTCGAGTTTCGAGTTCTGCATTTTTTTAATAATTAGTTGTTTTAATATTGAGTTTGCTTTGCAAGCAATGACAAAAAAAAGACTTCAACGGTATTATCGCTGAAGTCTTCTTTTATGAAATTAATGTAAATAGAACATTTCCATAGCAGTTTAGCCTAGACTCAGCGAAGAGTATAAGTGCCACCACCAGTTTTTGTTCATTGTTGATTTCATTGGTACAAATATATAAAGTATTTTAATTCTTGCAAATATTTTTAAGCATTTTCTGGATTTAATTTGCTGTGTTTTTTTCCGTAGAAGAAATAAATTCCTAATCCTACGATAAACCACAAGCCAAACCAGAACCAATTATTATGCGTCATCCCTGTTAATAAATATAGACAAGAAGACAAGCCTAACAGTGGAATTAATGAAAGATTTTTAAGGTAAGAAACCACTACCAAAACTAAATTAATAATGATGTAAATAATAATAGAAAGTCTGAATTCACCTTGTTTTTCGTCTGAAATATTCCATAGATTATTAAAAAAATCTGGTTGCCAAAAATAAAAACCAATTAAACTTCCTAAAAATAAAATTGGGAAAATATATTTTGAGTTAACGTAAGGCAGATTAAAACTTCCTTTCTTTTTTTCACGAGCAGGCATCAATAAAATTCCTCCATTTACCAATACAAAAGCAAAAATGGTTCCGATACTGGTAAAATCTAGAATAAAAGACTTATCTGTAAATAAAATAGGTAAACCTACTGCTACACCTGTTATAATGGTCGCAAAAGAAGGTGTTTTGTATTTTGGGTGAACTTCTGAGAATTTTTTTGGCATTAATCCGTCTCTACTCATACTCATCCAAATTCTAGGTTGCCCCATTTGGAAAACCAATAAAACGGTGGTTATCGCAATAATTGCGGTTACTGAAACTACAAATTCCATCCAAGGAATATTGCCATTTTGTGGTGCGAAAATAAAAGAAAGAGGATCTCCAATTCCTTCAAATTTTCGGTAATCTACAATCCCAGTTAAAACTAATGTCAAAACCATATAGATAGCTGTACTTAACACTAGAGAAAGAATCATTCCTTTAGGTAATGTTTTTTCAGGTTCTTTGGTTTCTTCGGATAAAACACTGAGTGCATCAAATCCAATATATGCAAAGAAAACACCACTTACTGCTGCCATTACACCGGCAAAACCATTGGGCATAAAGGTTTTTATACCTTCATTATTGGTAGGAACCCAGTTGTCAGAATTAATGTAGAAAACACCAACAGCAATAATTAATAGAATTACTGCGAGTTTCATAATTACCAAGATATTATTGAAATTTCTACTTTCTTTTATGCCGATATAAACCAACCAAGTAATTAATGCATTGATGATTAATGCAGGAATATCTACAATAAACTTAATTCCAGCAATTATAGGAGCGGTTTTCCAAGCGGTAATGAGTTCTTTATTTTCAGAGCCTGCCAAGAAAGCTTTTTTGGCTTCGGTATAACTTGTGGTCAAATAATCTGGAATGTCAAATCCTATTCTTTCTACAAATGAGGTAAAATAATCACTCCAAGAAAAAGCTACATATATATTCCCGAAACTGTACTCCATAATTAGTGCCCAGCCAATAATCCAGGCGATAATTTCTCCGAAACTGGCGTAAGCATAGGTGTAAGCACTGCCTGCTGTTGGAATTCTGGTGGCAAATTCTGCGTAAGACATTGCAGTAAAACCACATGCAATTCCACAGATGATGTAAAGCGTGATTACGCCTGGTCCGCCTCTGAAAATAGCCTCTCCCAAACTACTGAAACTTCCTGCTCCGATGATGGCTGCTAATCCGAAAAATACAATGTCCCAAAGTCCTAATGCTCTGATTAATCCAGAAGAACTATCTTTCTTTTCACCAAAAATTTTCTTTCTAAAAAGTTGACTCATTAATTAAGTTTTTATCTGTCTAAGTCACAAATGTAATGAATTTTGTGTTTAAGTGTTATTTAAAAAAGGGGTAAATCTTAAAAAATGTAAATTTTGAGGCTGTGAAAATGATATTTTTTAATTTTTTGTTAGTGATTTTATCTAAATACAAAACTTGCTTTTACAATAAGTTTTCCTTATTTTCGTTGTAAATAAAGCATTTTTAATTCATCCTCAACCAATGAATAATACACAAAAAATTATATTGCTTTCAGCAATTTCACTTTCGGGAATATCCAGAGCTCAACAATCGCAATTTTTTGCAGACCAAGAACTTTATCGCTATAATTTAGCCGAAAATCTTTACCAAAATAAAATCTACGCTGCTTCTCAATACGAATTTTCTAGACAATATTTTTACAATCAAAATCTTGATCATTCTAAAAAAGAAACTGCGCTATTTTTTAGTAATGTTATTGGCGTTATTTTAGGTCAAAATTACGCAGAACAAGGTTTAGATAATTTCATCAAAGAATATCCTAAATCTGCACTTTTTGCTCAGGCGAATTTGCCATTGGCTGATTATTATTTGGCTAAAAAAGATTTTCCAAAAGCTTTAGAAACGTTACAAAAAGTCAATCAGTATCAGCTTGATAAACAGGAAAATACGCAATATATCTTAAAATTAGGTTATGCCAAATTTATGACTGGCGATTCTAATGGTGCAATAGAAGCATTAGAAGAAGCCTACAAAACCGCCGAAGATAAAGGCGATATTGCATATATGTTAGGACATCTTTATTATGCTGATAAACAAAACGATAAAGCATTTCAGTATTTTGATGAAATTAAAAATCAAGAAAAATATGCCAAATTGGTAAAACCATATTATGTGCAATTGTATTTCAACGAAAAACAATATGATAAGGCAATTTCTGAAGGAAATGATTTGCTGAACGAAGATATTTCTACCGCTTACAAATCTGAAGTTCACAAGATTATCGGCGAAAGTTATTTTATGCAAAAAAAATATTCAGAAGCGTATCCTCATCTAAAAGCATATTTAGAAACTCAACAAAATCCTTCGGAAAGTGATTTGTACGAAATGGGTTTTGTGACGGCAAATCTTCAGAAATTTGACGAAGCGATTTCGTATTACAATCAATTGCTCAATTCTAAATCTGCTTTGGCGCAAAATGCTTATTATCAATTAGGTAACGCGTATTTGGAAGTTAAAAAGAAGCAAGAAGCTTTGGCTGCATTTCGTTCTGCGAAGGAAATGACTTATGATAAAAACGTCTCAAAATTAGCGCACGAACAGTATGCCAAATTGAGTTACGACATCGGAAATCCGTTTGAAAGTCCACAAATTGCTATTAAATCTTATCTCGAAAAATATGGTTATTCTAAAGAATTAGAGCAACTTTTGGTGAAATCTTACCTGTATTCTGGGGATTATAAAGGCACCATAAAAGCCATTGAAGAATTGACTGGAGTTGATGCTCAAACCGAAAAAATCTACCAAGAAGTTTTGTTTTTGTACGGAACAGAACTCTTTAACAAAGGAGAATTAGACGCTGCGGAACAGAATTTCAAGAAAAGTTTAAAATATAACCTGAACAAAACGTTTAATTTAAGAGCGCAATATTGGTTAGCGCAAACCTATTATCAAAAAGGAGATTACGCCACTGCAATTTATGGTTTTGAAAAATTGGATAGAAATGTAGAAGAATTTCCTGAAAAACAACAGTTGAGCTATGATTTGGGGTATTCTTATTTCAAATCTAAAAATTTTACAAAAGCTAAAGAATATTTCAAAGAATATCTTAAAAACCCGAAACCAGAGTTTAAATCTGACGCAGAATTGCGTTTGGCAGACACTTATTACGCTGGTAATGAACTGAATGAAGCGATTGCTATTTACAATAAAACAGAAGGAGCTAATGATTATACGCAGTTCCAAAAAGCAATGGCAATAGGTTTTAAAGGCGATACAGAAGCCAAAATTGCTGAATTGAAGAAACTAATTTCTAATTATAAAAATTCTGAATATCAAGACGATGCGTATTATGAATTGGGAACTTCTTACGCTTCAATTGACCAATATCAAAATTCGAGTGATGCGTTTTCACAGGTGATAAAATTGAGTTCTGATAAAGATTTAGTTGCCAACGCAGAAATCTACAGAGCGCAGAATTATGAAGACTTAAATCAACCAGAAAAGGCTTTAGTAGAGCTGAAATCTCTCGGAAATAAATATAAAAATACGGCGTACGCAGAAAAAATTGTATCCGCAGCTAAACCTATTTATTTGAAAAACGGCGATGCTTCTGGTTACGAATATTTTGCGAAAAATCTTGGGGTGAATATTTCTCAAAATGATTTAGATGAGATTAATCTTTCTTTGGCTCAGTCTCAATATGCTAAAAAAGAATACGCAAAAGCCATTCCTAATTATGAGAAATTTTTAACCCAAAATCCTACTGGTGAAAAATTCTACCAAGCACAATATGAATTAGGAGAGAGCTATTATCAAACCAAAAATTTAACGAAAGCAAAATTGGTTTTAGGTGAGGTTGCTAATACTCAAAATGATTATCAAGAAGATGCACAAGTGAGAATTTCTCAAATTTTCTTAAGTGAAAACAATACGTCAGAAGCGAAAATTTATTTGGAAGGACTGGCTAATTCTTCGAATGTGAATATTAAAAACTTTGCCAATACAGAATTAATGAAGATTTATGCCGAAGAAAAGAATTTTTCGCAAGCAGAAAAATTTGCGAATGAAGTTTTGAAAAACGCTAAAAATTCTGCGGCTGTTTTAGAACAAGCGAAAGTAATTAAAGCAAGAAGTTTGATGAATCAAGGTAAAGATGCTCAAACAGCTTATGCAGCCTTAGAAAAATCTGCAAATACTGAAGTAGCAGCAGAAGCTTTGTACGCAAAAGCGTTTTATCAAAACAAAGGAAAAGCCTTCAAATCTTCAAACGAAACTATTTTTAAATTAGCTAATAATTATGCTTCAGAAGAATTTTGGGGCGCAAAAGCTTTAGTGTTGATGGCGAGGAATTATTTGGCGCTGAAAGACAATTATCAGGCAAGTTATACTTGTGATCAAATCATAGAAAACTATCAGGATTTCCCAGAAATCGTTTCAGAAGCGAAGGAAGTGAAGAAGTTGATTAAATAATTCTGTTGGATGATTGAAAGATGCTGAAAGTATGAAAATTTTGCTCCGTAGGAGCAAAAGGTTTGTAGAAATAATTTTGTAATAATTTAATAAAAAGCTCCGTAGGAGCGAAACTCTCGTAACACGTATCTCGAACCTCGTAACTCGAAAAAAATGAACAAAAACATAAAAATATTATCTCTCGTTTTAGTAGGAATTGCGCAGTTTTCTTTGGCTCAAATCAAAGAAGAAAGACTGATTCTCGATAGAAAACGTGAACCTGAAGTGAAGAAAATTGAAAAGAAAAAAACTTCGGTAGAAATAGAAAAAAATTATCCTCCTAAAGAAAAAGAACAAGAACCTGTGGAATATAAAATTACCAATGTTCCTGCGGTTTCAGATTTCAAGACTTCTACCATTGAAGGAGAAGATATTTCTCCGAAATTCAATAATGAGAGTCAAAGAAATTATTTTCAGGTTGGTTATGGCAATTATTCTAAATTTTTGGCGGATGGAAATATCTCATACGAAATCAACAAAGACACAGAAGTTGGTGTAGATGTTCACGGACTTTCTACCAACGGTCTCAAAAAAGAATTTCCTTGGAGTTCTAAACAAAGTGATTTCAATGTGGCTGCGTTTATCAATTCTACCACAGAAACTGGAAAATTCAACATTACCGCAGATTTAGGCAACCATAACTACAATTATTACGGAATTTATGCACTTCAACCAGCTTCTGATATTGATTTGAAACAAAGTTATAACGAATTGAAAATCAATGGATATTATGATTTTTTCAAGAATGATTGGATTAATGATGTTCGATTTAAATCTTCGTTATTGACAGATCATTTTGATGCCAAAGAAAATTCTGGGGAAGCTCAAATTAACTTTTCTAAATACGATTTACCTTTTTTAGCAGAAGAAAATACCAAAATCAATGCAGATTTAGGCGTGAAACTCTCTACCCAAAAATCAACTTTTGAACTTTTGAATCAAAACCAATCTCAATATTTATTAACGAGTGTTAAGCCGAAAATTTCTTTCTACAAAGGCAATTCTTATTTGGCAATTGGTTCAGATTTTTCATTTGTCAATTCCAAAATTTCGGATAAAAATACTGCGGAAACTAAAACCAATAATTTTCGATGGTTTCCTTTTGCAGAAGTGTTTTATGAAGCTACTGAACAATATAAATTTTATGCAGGAATTGATGGTGGAGTTCAATTGAATTCTTATGCTAATTTGCTCCAACAAAATCCGTTTTTGATTTCAGATTTGGTTTTGAAACCTACTGAAACCAAGTATCATTTTTATTTTGGTTTGAAAGGAGACATAGATCAAGATTTGAAATATGATGTAAATGCAGGTTTTAGTCAATTAAAAAATGCTCAGTTTTTTAAAGCCAATAATTTGTTTGATTTTAATTATACGCTTAATCGTTCTGCTTATAATTTTGCGAATAACTTCTCGGCTGTTTATGATGACGGAACTTTAAGTGAAGTAAAAGGAAGTTTACAATATTTCCCGATGCAGAATTTGGTTGTAGATGCAGAACTTCATTTTATGAAATTTAATTTGAAAAATCTAAACGAAGTTTATTATAAACCAGTTTTGCAATCTACTTTTGGCGCTAAATATTCTTTATTGGATAGAAAATTAAATCTTGGTTTTAAAGGAATTTTTGTAGCAGAAAGAACTACTAATTCTTACAAAATTGATGTAGATGGAGTAGTTCCTAATCAATTTACTTCTACTGAAAATCCCAAAAAATCTTTACCATCTTATTTAGATGTAAACCTGAATGCTGATTATAAAATCAATAAAAATTTCACTGTTTTTGTAATGGGAAATAATTTACTCAATAAAAAATACGAGCATTATTTAGGTTACAAAGTTCTAGGCGCACAAGTTTTAGGTGGAATTAGAATTGCTTTTTAACGGATAAGAACCTATTTTTGTAATCTCAAAATCAAAAAATTGTAAATCTAAAATCATAAATCTAAAATCATAAATAGAATAGGCTGCATAGTTTAATGGATAGAACTTCGGATTTCGGCTCCGACAGTGAGGGTTCGAGTCCTTCTGCGGTCACACAGAACTTCCTTTTTGGAAGTTTTTTTGTTTTTAAAGATATTTTTTATGGGGTGTAATCAAAATTTTTTAAAAGAAATGCAAAATAACTAGTTTTATTTAAGGGTTGTTTGATAATTTTTATTAATTTTATCAATAATTACCCTTTTTTAAATAGGGTTAAATCACAAATGTATGATTTTTGAAGATTTTAAGACTGATTATAATGGATCAGACAAGGTTTGGGACGAGATGTTTTCTCGTGATGGTGTAAGAGAGCATTATGAACTTTTTCTTAATGGTTTAAAACAAATGGGCAAAGAAGAATTAGCCAATAGAAATGAGTTGGCTAAGAAACTTTTTATGACTCAGGGAATTACTTTTACCGTTTATGATAACGGAGAAGGTATCGAAAAGATTTTTCCTTTTGATGTAATTCCTAGAATTATTGAGCAAAAAGAATGGCGAACTATAGAAGAAGGAATTAAGCAGAGACTTAAAGCATTGAATATTTTTTTGAAAGATGTTTATCACGGGCAATTCATCATAAAAGATGGCATTATTCCTGCGGAATTGGTGTATTCTTGTCCGTATTTTCTCAAGCAAATGGTAGGTGTAGATGTTCCTTATAATGTTTATACGCATATTGCTGGTGTAGATTTAATAAGATCTAATGACGGACAATACTATGTTTTGGAAGATAACCTCAGAACACCTTCAGGAGTTTCTTATATGCTCGAAAATAGAAATAT
>APMI01003766.1_pt1 | contig 50845 bp, 35 predicted proteins | sample 667938 | NCBI WGS metagenome assembly APMI01 (sample SAMN01084076, study PRJNA167559) | wastewater metagenome | biome: Wastewater | place: Denmark: Ejby Moelle, Odense | collected 2011-11-28
TGAGGATACCATTGAGATCCCGTCCATAATAAGCGGATCTTGAAAGACCGATCACTTTGCCTGAAACGGAAAGATAATTTTCCGGCAGGTAATTGAGTGTTGGCCATTTTTCTGCCAGCAGGTCCTGCCATTTGAAGCGCCGCCAGCCATTCGTCATCATCACCAGGTCGAGGTGTTGTTTTACAGAATCTTCATCAGCAGAAAAATAATAAGCAGGATTGTATACATATCCTTTCAGATCGCTGCTGAGCAACAATTGGGTAAAAATGTTCTCTTCGTTTTTGCTTACCGGGTTGATATCGGCATCAGTAACGGCAACGGATAGGTTACTTAATAAAGAACCGCCCACATCAACCTGTATCACGTTGCGGCCACGTTTTACGATATTCTTTTCAACCAGGTGCAGGTCGGTGATAAAGGAATAATTATTGTTGTTTACAAATACCAACCGTTCTGCAACCGGCACCATGGCTGCATTAAAAACAGTGATCTGCAATACGCCATCGGGCATACTGTCGGTTACGATCGGCGCTGTTACAGTAGTTTTTTTTGCCATGTTGATAAGGGCGCTGTACATCAGGCGCTGCTGCATTTGTGCCACCACCGTAAATTTAGTGAAGGCGGGTGCTGCAGAATCAGGTCTTGTCAGGGTGAAGTGCAGTTTGTTTTCAGGAAAGCTGGCGGCCAACACTACTCCTTCCTTTTTTGCAGCAGGCAACGGGGTTTCATGCAACTTGCCCAACTTATCTTTCCATAGAGCTTTATAGGTTTCACCGGCCAATGGCTGCAATGGAAATATTCCCATCCCATCATGAATGGCTGTAAAAGAAGCAATGACCTTGTTCTTATTGTTTAAAATATCTCCCTTGATAAAAACAGGCGTTCCTTCCTGGTCCGTGGCTTTAAAGGCCACGTGCGATTCGAGTGATTCGATAAGATCCCCTCCTTCAGGAAAAAACACTAGGCTATATGCAGGAACGATGGCAGTTTTTTTAACGGTCGCTTTTTTAGGAATGATGTTGAGCGGCTTTACAGATAAAAGACTGGAATCGAAATTCAGCATCCAGGTGGTATAGGCCCGGATAAACAAACGGGTATCGGGCATAGAATCCGGTATCACAAAATCAGAAGCTCCACCGGATAAAATAACAGGCATCATTTTTCGCTGAAGCACTGTGCCCTTATCATTGATCAGCTCTGCAAACACAGTTTTGCTGATGGCGGAGGGTAGGTTATCGGCAGCAATATAGGTTTTGAACCAGATGGTTTCACCACTGCTGTAGGCATTTTTATCCGTTTGAATGTAGATCTTCTCCTGTAAATATTTAGTTTCTGCAGTATTGAGGATATCCGGGATTTCCTGGGCGTTTACTGTGATACGAACGCCTGTGAACAGCAATAAAAAACTAAGTGCTTTATAAAACCTGGTGTACATGAACAGTTATTTGGATTTGATTTATGCCTGTATAATAGAAGCGATAAAGATAACCATAAAAATCCTTGTACTGCCTGCTGTACAAATGCGGTTTAACATATCCATTACAAACAGCTAACTTTAATTCTGCATCCAATAAACTTTCTCTCATGAAGCAGATACCGGTACTTATCTTCCTGTTGATCTCAACCGCCGGTTACGGCCAGCTGATCACGGATTCGATATTAGTTGAAGGTCATTACCGGGTCTTTCAATATGTTGAACCGAAAAAAAAGCCAGTCAACGGGAGCCTGCTTTTTATCATGCATGGCAGCGGAGGCAGCAGCAGTGAGATGATAAAACGGGCTGCCAAATTACAGGCCACTGCTGAAACAGAAAAATTGCTGATCGTGTACCCCAACGGCTACCAGCATTACTGGAACGAATGCCGTAAATATTCTACAGCAGTTGCCAATAAGGAAGACATTAATGAACAGGCATTCTTTACAGCTATGATCGACACCTGCAGTAGGAGATTCCGCATCAATAAGAGCAATGTGTATGCAGCAGGATTTTCCGGGGGCGGACACATGGCCTATAAACTGGGGCTTACCATGCCGGGTAAGGTAAAAGCGATCGCCGCTATTGTTGCCAATATGCCCGACTCTGCTTCCTGCGATTGCGCACTGTCAGGCAAAGCCCTGCCTGCGCTTATCATCAATGGAACGGAGGATAACGTGAACCCCTACAATGGCGGTGAAATGTTCGTGAACAAGGCCAGCTTTGGTGTGGTAAAAAGTACAGAAAACAGTTTTCATTACTGGGCATCACTGGCAGGTTATACAGGCGATCCTGTAAAAACACTGTTGCCGGATACCGACACTGCCGATCATAAAACCATTGAACAGTACAGCTACCGTCAGGCCAATAAACCACCTGTTACCTTATTAAAAGTGATCGGTGGCAAACACGATTACCCGGGAGATATTGATGTGTATGTTTACGCCTGGGAATTTTTCAGATCATTAAAATAATACCACCGGTAAAACAATAGCACATCCTGTTCACAAATCCACTACATTAGGTGCTTAATTTATTTTATAAAACGGTATCACCATAGGATAACATTGGTCTTGTTTGCATTGATTGCATTTTCCAATTTTCATGCAAACGCAAATCATTTCCCCAATCCACCAGGTAAGCACAAAATAACATCTATTAGTTTTCAAACCCTGCAGGCGGCGCCAGGTACAGATACTTTAAGTTGCATCATACCCTTCAGTCGTGCCGGCAACCTCATCATCCTGAGAGCCAAAGCAGACACCACTGATGGCAATTTCATTTTAGATACCGGCGCACCCGGCCTTGTGCTCAACATCACTTATTTCCGCGACTATCCTGCAACGGTTGCAGAAAATGAAGAACAAACCGGTATCACCGGCGCTGTTGCAGCAGTTACAAAAACGCAGGTAAGCGAATTGGCCCTGGGATGCATTAAAACCAATATGGTTGCTGCCGACCTGCTCAATCTTGGTCACCTGGAAACTGTAAAAGGAATCAGGATACTCGGCCTGCTGGGGTTATCGGTATTCAAACAATTTGAAATGATCATTGATTACGAGAACAGTTTACTCTACCTGCACCGGATCGGGAAAAAGGAAGCTGCCTCTTATAAACATGCAATGCTAAAGGATACCGCCGCCTACAGTACCGTGCCGATTGAAATATGGAATCATAAAATTTTAACCACTACAGTGCTTGCAGGAAAAAAATTAAAACTGATCATCGATTCCGGTGCCGAGTCGAGCAAACCATTGTTCAGTTCGGACAATATTACAGACCCGGCAGAAAAGATCATCTTTACCTCCGATGAAGGAAGTAATGTAACAGCACCTGCCAACCAGGTACACTTTGGATTCAACCGTTATAAAAACAAGGCACCCTTTGCCGTTAGTGACTCTATCGTCAATTTTTTCCTGCGGGGCAATACCAACGCCAACAGCGTAAAACTGGCCGGTTCTTTTACAAGGTGGCAACATGGAGCTTTGGCGATGACTAAAACTGACAGTGGCTGGATCGCAAGGGTCAAACTTGCTGCAGGCAAACACCTGTATAAATTTATTATCGACGGAAACTGGACGGTAGACAGGGATGATATCAATAACGAGAATGATGGCATGGGCAATGACAACTCGGTATTTTATAAAACCAATTATACTTTCAAATTGGATGGGTATTCAACTGCAAAAAGAGTGTACCTGGCCGGCAGTTTTAATGGCTGGCGGGAGAACGAATTGCAGATGCAGCGCACGCCAACCGGGTGGGCAATACCCGTATATCTTTCTGAAGGCACACATACCTATCGCTTTATCGCCGATGGCAATTGGTTTGCTGATCCTGCCAACCCCGACAAACTTCCTAACGAATTCAATGAATACAATTCGGTGATCCGTTTAGGCAAACCTTATATATTTAAGCTGGATGGATTTGCCAATGCAAAAAAAATAACGATACTGGGTTCGTTTAACAACTGGAAAGAGGATGAACTTTTTATGAACCGGACCGCTACCGGTTGGGAACTGCCTTATACACTGGGGCCCGGCAGCTATGAATACAAGCTAAAGATCGATGATAACTATGCCGGCGACTCCCTTACCCAAGGTAATCTTGCGTTAGTGATCAGTCCCAATTTTACTTTCAGGTTAAAGGGATTTGCCGATGCAAAAACCGTTTGTGTAAGTGGCGACATGAACAACTGGAACCCGGTTTCTTTCCGCATGAAACGGCAGGGTGATGAGTGGATATTTAATGCCCACCTCAACAAAGGGAAGCACATCTATAAATTTGTGATCGATGGTAAATGGATACTTGATCCTGCCAATAAATTATGGGAACAGAATGAATATGGCACCAACAATTCGGTGCTGTGGATAGAAAATGATTAAGGAGTCGGGACTAAAGAGGCTTTTGAAACCAACTACAAATATTTTCTAATATTACCGCTGGCCACAACCGGGTTGCTTTCCCGGCGGGTAAAAAAAGTAACACAACCACCAACATAGCTGTAAGCAGGAATGACCTGGAAAGAAAAACTGCTTTCAAAATAAAATATTATCCTATAACTTTATAGTCGCTGCCGGCCATAGAACACAGCGCACCCACTAACCTGTTACTACCCCAACCCTACCCTGCGAAAAATGATGACGCTTACAGAAAGGCATGACGAATGTCAGTTTTTTTTAATACCCCCTTGTAGACCTTTAGTACAGCAAACGATGATAAAGCTTGCAACTATGTTCATCATTTATAAATCTAAAACATTTTACAATGGTTACAGAAACCCAACACCGCACACTCATCGATGAGTGCAAAGCATGGTATGACCAGCTCACTACATACCGCACCAAGCTCAATACCCTTAAAAATGAACTATATTATTTTGCACCGGGCAAAACAGAACAGGACACGCTCATCGGCATTGAACACTTTCACAATCAATTTCACATTCAACTCATCAACATTCACGATCTTAAACACGAGATCAAACACCATGTGGTGGAGGCAGAACGGCATCCAAATTTTGGTCATCGCATACCACATCACTACATAAAAGACAAACTGGATATGCTGCTGGGCGACCTGGACAAACTGGAAGAAGACTTCCACAACTTTATAAAACAATAACGCCATCTAATCACCAGCCAATCTGCATAAGATTGGCTGGTGGCTTATATGGATGTTCACTTCAAAAGTTCTTATGGCTATGTTCACAAAAAGAGGCTATAAAAAGTGGCTTCCCACTTTTAACAGTAACTGGGTTAGCCGCCTCTTTTGGTTCGGTGCCGCCGAAGGCGGAATTCAAAAAAATGCAAAGCATATTTTTTTGAAAGAAGCAAAAGCAGCGGCGTTCCAGTTACGCATTCCGATAGCTATCGGAACGGCTGTGGAGGCAAACTTTGCAACCTGCAAAACCCCATAAGAAGGTAAAATCTTTCACAATAAAAATTCATTGCTATGCCAACCTACGACTCCAACCATGTAAAAAACATCGCCCTGCTCGGGCATGCAGGCTGTGGTAAAACCACTCTTGCCGAATGCATGCTCTTTGAAGCAGGCATCACAAAAAGACGCGGCAGCATCGCCGGAAAAAATACGGTAAGCGATTACCACGAACTGGAAACAGAAAGACAAAGTTCCGTCTTCTCCTCCCTCATGCACACCACCTGGAAGGATTACAAGATCAATATCATCGATACACCCGGCTACGACGATTTCATCGGCGAAGTGATCAGCGCACTGCGGGTGGCCGATACCGGTGTGATCGTACTGAATGCCACACAAGGCGTTGAAGTGGGTGCCGACATTATCTGGGAATACACCGATACCTTTAAAACACCTACTGTTTTTGTAGTAAACAAAGTGGATGCAGATGGCGCAGACTTTGATAAAACCTTACGGGAAGCCAAAACACATTTTGGTGGCAGCGTAGTGGCGGTACAATACCCTGTACAAACCGGTGCCGCATTTTACCAGATCATTGATGTGCTGAACATGATCATGTACCAATTTGGCCTGGAAGGCGGCAAACCACAAAAATTGCCCATCCCTGAAAACGAGAAAGAAAAAGCAGAACAACTGCACAAAGAACTGATCGAGACCATCGCCAGCAACGACGAAGGCCTGATGGAAAAATATTTCGACAAAGGCGAACTTACCGAAGAAGAAATGAAAGCCGGCCTGCACACTTCCATGATCAGGCACGACATTTTTCCACTATTCTGTGCATCGGCAGAAAAAGACATGGGCAGCGGACGCATCATGAGTTTTATTGATTATGTAGCCCCGGCACCCACTGAAATGCCTCCACAGAAAACAAAAACAGGCGGCACCGTTAGTTGTGATGCGAATGGACCAACCTGCCTCTTTATTTTTAAAACCATCATTGAACCACACATCGGCGAATTGAGTTTGTTCAAAGTGTACAGCGGTACCATCAAGGCCGGCAGCGACCTGGTAAATGAGAACACCGGCGTAACAGAAAAATTCAACCAGCTGTTTTTGCTGGAAGGTCATAACCGTGTGCCGGTGCAGGAACTGGTGGCAGGAGACATCGGCGCTACCATTAAACTGAAAAGCACCCATGTGAACAACACATTGCACGACAAGGGTGCCAATATAGAACTGGTGCCGATTGAATTCCCTCATCCCAATGTTACCGTGGCCATCAGCACAGTGAACAAAGGCGACGAAGAAAAATTATCACAGGCATTGCATACACTGCAGGAAGAAGATGCCACCGTGCGGTTTGAAGTATCTCCCGAATTAAAACAAACGCTGCTGCACTGCCAGGGAGAACTGCACCTGAAAGTATTGCAATGGAAGATAGATCATATACACAAGCTGGAAGTAAAACTGGAGAAACCCAAGATCCCTTACCGGGAAACCATCAGCCGCCGTGCAGAAAGCAACTACCGCCACAAAAAACAAAGCGGTGGAGCCGGACAGTTTGCGGAAGTGTACATGCGCATTGAGCCATGGTACGAAGGCATGCCTAACCCGGATGGACTTAACCTGCGCAACAAAGAAGAGTTTGACCTTGATTGGGGTGGAAAGCTCGTATTCTGCAATTGTATTGTTGGTGGCGCTATCGATGCCCGTTTCCTTCCTTCCATCTTAAAAGGTGTAATGGAAAAAATGCAGAATGGTCCGCTCACCGGTTGTTATGCACGTGACATACGGGTAAGTGTATACGATGGGAAAATGCACGATGTAGACAGCAATGATATCTCTTTTAAAATTGCAGGACTGCAGGCTTTCCGCCAGGCATTTATGGAAGCAGATCCGCAATTACTCGAACCCATCTATACCGTGGAAGTGCTTTGTCCTGATGAAATGGTAGGCGCTGTAATGGGCGATCTGCAAACACGTATGGGCGTAGTTGAAGGCATGGATGCGGAAGGGCATTTTCAAAAGATCGTTGCCAAAGTGCCACTGGCACAGATGCACCAGTATTCATCTTCTTTAAGAAGCCTCACACAGGGTCGTGCACGCTTTAACATGCGTTTCGATTCTTATTCACCGGTGGCTTACGAAGTGCAGCGCAAGTTAACTGAAGCACATAGCAAACATGAATTGGTGATGGAGTGATCTTCTATTAGCTCAAATTAAAATAACATCTCAAATCTATCCTGGCACTGCCGGGATAGATTTTTTATTTAAACAAGTTGCTACAGAAAACCAGCACACTAAATTAGTCGCTCTAACCAGTTTCTTACAATAGGCGAGTGAAAAAGAAGTCGCATTACGACAAGCAAATTAATAAGGCGGCATCCATCAATGCCCACCAAGAGGCGTTCCGAATAAGCCCACGGCCAGTTCCAGCCAAATGAGCAATAACAACAACAATAATATCCCGCAAATGAGGATGCGGTATTTTGTTTGCTTTACTTTTCTCAAAACAAACTCACAGGCAAACCCGGTTACAGAAAGCAATACTCCAGCCACCAAAAAATCACCGGCTGTCCAGCTTACCTCATCAGTAAAAAGCATTGCTGTCAGCGGGATGAGCAGGAGGATCACGACAATGATCAAGATTATAAAAAGTCTTTTGTTTTGCATAAATAGCGGAAGGGATCGTAAAACAGGTTCCCTGCAAAACTAAACAAATCATTTTCTATTTCACTGGTATCGATCAAAATGGCAGTTTCAAAAGATCACCGGTACTTTTTGTGTGTGAAGTATTTTGATTGATCAAATGCTGTCCATGCACATTCACTGTGATTTGTCCTTATTGCAAAAGGGGTTCGTGAAAAACACGAACCCTTATAAAAGAATTTAGAAAATTGCCGGATCACCTGCTAATCACTATCCTGCTAACTACAGGATGATCGCTGTTAAAGATTGTTACAAAATAAACACCCGGTGCAATGTTGCTGGTATTGAACTGCTGCACAAGACTTGTGAGGCTCGCTTTGATCAGTATCTTTCCATGCACATCAGATAACGTCATCTGCACAGGTGCCTGACGGGCCATCAGTTCATTATACCCGGATCGTTCAATTACAAATTGGTTTACTGCCGGGTTCGGGTATACGCTGAAAGTTTTGCCGGCATCATCAACGGCTTCATCCTCAATTGCATTCAATCCAGGGCGTTCCTCTGCAATGTTAATGCTGTAATCTTCCGCTTCGCCAAAACCGAATGCACCACAGGCTGCTGCATGTTTGTCAGACCGTACAGTCACACGCATTTTCTTTGTGCCTGCTGTTGTACCAGCAGGTACCCTCACGTAGAATTTGGTTTTTACATTGGTTGGATAAGTGGGCGCAAATACCATTTCACCTGCGTCAGCAAAATCTCCATCAGCATTCCAGTCTACATATACAGTAATGTACAGGCCTGTATGGTCGGCCAAATTGTAAGCAGGAGTAATGCTAAGCCCGATCAGTTTACCCGGTGCACTGGTTACGGTAAAGTTTGAATAGTCAGCATACCCGCTGAAACCACTGCTGTGATCAAATCCATAACAGGCAGCAACATTACCGATAAAGCCCTTGTTACCGTTGTCAGCGCCTGCTGTGCAATAAAGAACGCTGCAGTCAGCCGGGATGCCGCTTTCCACTCTCACAGGCCCGTTTAACAGTACCGCAGTATTGCCTAAACTGCTGTAGTCCATTACGCTGTCGCCTGCAGATTCATCTAACCTGTAGTAATTGATAAGATGTTGAAACAAAGCGTCCGTATTGGTGAGCCTGCGGCACATCCTTTCCTTTATCTGTGCTTCACTTAAAGCAATTCCCCATATCCTTATCTCATCCACGCTTCCCTGGTAATGGCCGTAAGCACCACCGCCAAACTCTGAATCCGCTACAAACACTTTCAACCGGTGGCTCGTAAGCCCGGTTTTTACCTTTACCCCGTTTACATACAGTTCAGGCTGACGATTGGTGTAAACGACTGCAATGTGCGTCCAGCCGATTATTATACCCGACCAGGCCAGTATCGGTGGCATATAATAGTTACCATGTTCAAAAACGCAAACACCATTGTTGCCAACCGTTAAACCGGCAGAAGCATAGGTGTCAGCATTTCCAAAATATCCGCCATACGGGGGAAATATTAAATACCTGTTGCTGCCTCCATAAAAAGGCGAGCCTTCCGTGCTCCCGATATTCTGGTTGTAAACAGTGATCGCAGCAGTGGGATTCACCCAGGCTTCAATGGTAAAATTATTGTACACAGTGGTTTGCTGGTTAACCGATAGCATGGCGTCGTCAACACCATCAAAGCGTAGTGCATTTCCGCCATTGCTACCGGGTGTTTGAGCAGATACTGCTATCAAACAAACCAGTCCTGTTAAAATAGTAATTACTCTTTTCATAAAATCATTTTTTATTGCATCATGGATTGATTAAAAATTACCATGACAAAGATGGTACGCCAGCAGCAAAGCGTTAATGACGGCTATTGTAAAAAACATGATAATAGTCAACCTGGCAGCGGCAGCACCTGCGAAAAATCAGTACCATTTTAAGCACCGCATGTAAGCAATAATGCTGAACTTAGCTAAAGCTGCGTTCCTCCACGCAGGCTGGAAAATTGTAATCAACAATGAGCGTTCACCTGCTGCTGACCAATATAGCCAAACACATCACACTCACAGAAGAGGAACAAACACTCTTCTGTAGCATGCTGGAGGTAAAAACCCTGGAGCCGGGTGATTTTTTATTGCGGGAGGGAACTGTTTGCAGGCATACCAGTTTTATCAGCAGGGGTTGTTTAAAAACATACCAGCTCGATGAGAACGGGTTTGAACACATTGTTGATTTTTTGATAGAAGAATGGTGGGCGGATGACCTCTATAGTTTTTTTACCGGTACGGCTGCTACCTGCAACATCCGGGCAATAGAACATACAGAACTGCTGCAGATCAGTAAAACAGACCTGGAAAACCTGTATCAAACCATTCCAAAGTTTGAGCGTTTCTTCAGGATACTTTTCCAATATGCTTACATCGCACAAAAACAGCAGATCAATTTAATGTTGTCTGCCACCGCAGAAGAAAGGTATAGCTCCTTTCTCAAAAAGAAGCCCTATGCCATTAAAAGATTTTCTCAAAAAGACATTGCTGCTTATCTTGGTATCACGCCGCAGTTCTTTAGCAGCATGAAGAAAAAACTTGGATGACTTAATGTAGATTAACTTTTACTACTGCCGGATTTCTTTTTTTTACCTGGATTAAATCAATTGATATGACCAGGACAAAATTATTGCAGGCTGAAAAGCTCACGCTCCAGTTGTTTGAAGCAGTTGAAAAAAGTAACTTGATCGTTGCCGGCAAAACCGAATCACAACTTTGCCTGGAAGTGTGCGATATGGCATCCCGTCAGTTTGGAATCAATGAACACTGGCATAAAAAAATTGTAAGGGCTGGCAAAAACAGCACTTGTATTTATCCTGACAACCCGCCTGATGAAACAATACAAAACAATGATACTGTCATCCTCGACTTCGGTCCTGTTGTGGAAGGTTACGAAGCCGATCTTGGCCGCACGTATATTCCGGGAGATAACGCCCGCCTATTAAAGATGAAGCAGGATGTGGAAAAAGCCTGGTATCAAACACAGGAATGGTATCACCGGCAAAACTCTTTAAAAGCCTCCACCCTGTTTCAATACGTTGTTGGCAAAGCCGGTGAATTCGGCTGGAGCTTTGGGGGAGAAATTGCCGGCCATATCGTTGGCAAATATCCGCACGAACAACCGGCTGATCCTGCAAGCCTGGAACTGGATATTCATCCCTCCAACCACAACGATATGTTTTTAACCGATGCCAATGGTGAGCCAAGGCACTGGATACTGGAGCTCCTGTTCATTGACGAACAAAGCCAGCGGGGTGCTTATTTTGAACAATTACTTTAACCCTCCCGGCAGCCTGCAACCACAAAACCTATTCTTCATAGGTAATAAAAATTTTAATGGCCTTACCCATTACCGAACCGCTTTGCACATTTGAGAGTACACCCACAGCGATGGATGCGCCTGAACCACCACCGTTGGGATCGGTGTTTACTGTGTACACAAAGCCGGCATTGGGCGAATGGGGAAGTATATCGTAGCCTGCGGCATCGACCAGTACGCTGATGGATAAAATTTTATCCCTGTTAAGTCCATGTGGTATAAACACAAAACCATTGGCTGCTGCCGGTGTATTGTAACCCGTTATTTTTTTTGTTTTGATCCTTGGGGCACCATCAGTACTTTCCCCCAATCTTACATATCCGTTGATATCCGTATTGCCGTTTTTATAAACTACCATTGCGTTATGGCGGTTTGCTAAATTCAATCCGTTACCACCAACTCACTGTATTGGAAACGCCCACGCTGTCATTAAACCGGCCAAGGGCAAGCGATGCGTAAGCAAATGCGGTGGAATTTTCACCGGCGGCCATCGAGGCCACTCCCCTGGCGGTAGTATTGGTTCCCATTGCGGTGGAATAAGTGCCGGCCGCATCAGTACTGTTTCCCATTGCTGTTGAAACGTAACCTGAGGCCACACTACTATATCCCATCGCCGTAGCAATAGCCCCTGAAGCGTTCGTTTGGTTGCCAAAAGCAGTAGAATTTACAGCATCAGCAATCGCCCTGTCGCCCAGGGCGGTGGAATTTTGACCTGATGCCGTTACTCCATAGCCGATCGCAGTTGACCACACCCCTGATGCAGTTGCGTTATAACCGATTGCTGTAGACCAATTGCCCGCTGCCGTGGAGCTGGTACCAGTAGCAAATGCAACTGCACCTGTTGCTTTTGTACTGCTGCCCATTGCTGTGGAAGACACACCTGAAGCAGTAGTGCTCACACCTGAAGCAAAACTTCCCAATCCAATCTTTGTTGTATTCCAGGCAGTATCCAGCACTTCACCTACCCTGAATGCTGCTTTTTGAGGCAGCCACATCATTCTTGCACCGGTTCCCGAAACCGGCACGGAAAAAGACGCCGGCGCTATTTCCACATAGGGAGCAGAAAAGATCACGTTACTATCGGTTACGTGTAACCTTGCTATAGGGCTGATGGTACCAATACCTATGTTTTGTGCTTTAGCTCCGCTGACGGCGATTAACAGTACCAGGAATGTAAATGAATATTTCATGCTGCTGATTTTATTCAGTCAAAATAGAAAGAATTATTGTTTTTTACAAATGCAGGCAGATGCAGGTATTTTTCGGCTGGGCCGCCTGTTAATTATTCCAGGAATGGCAGCTGATATTAAATTCTGTTAACTGGCACTATCTCAATAAATTTTCGCTTTTTTTTCAACAATGCTCCACCGTAACGGCTGTGCGCCAGTTTATTGTAATAATAATTTTTTGTAATTCAACGTTATGAAGTAATGCAATAACCAGCAGCCCCCAACAAACCCATGAACATTCTAAATTTTTCCAGTAAAGCCAGCCAGCTTTTATGCGGCACAATAGTGCTGTTGCTGCTAACAACTACCCGGGTAAATGCACAGGGTTTTATTGCAGCTTCCACTTTTTTAGGAGGCAATGGCTCGGAACAACAAGCCCAGATGTACGTTGACAATGGCTTTACATACATTGTTGGGCAAACTTTTTTAGGTTCAGGGATCAACTCATTTCCAAGAACAGTAGGTGGCGCCGCCAGCGGACAATGGGACATGACGGTCACTAAACTGGATAGCAGCGGGAACATAGTATGGAGCCGCTTTCTCGGCGGCAGTAATGTTGAATATTGCTCCAGGATAATGGTAAGCAATGGATCTCTTTTTATTGTTGGCAACACTACCTCTGCCGACTACCCCGTTACAGATGGAAGTACCTTTTCCGGCGTTGTAAACAACGGCTTTTTTACAAGGCTGAATGCCAATACCGGTGATATTCAGTTTTCAACTTTATACGGGCAGGGTTCGGCGTATGACCTTGATGTTACAGACGGATATTTGTACGTGGTGGGCTACAAATACATCAATGCACTGCAGGCGAATGATGTACTGATCGTTAAATACGATGTGGTTACATCAGCCCTCATTTATAACAAAACCTATGGTGGAAGCGGGACAGATGCATACCAGAATCAATTCTATGGTAAAAATTTCAAAGTGATCAACAACGACCTTTTTATAGCCTTTAACACTTTTAGCACCAATTTTCCGGTAACAGATGGTAGTAGCAGAAAAGGCCCTGAAGACATGGTATATGCTAAAATAAATGCAGCAACCGGCAATATCATCTTTGCAACTTATTTTGGCGGCACCAGTTCGGGGATCGATTTCCTGGTAGATTTAAGGGTTGACAATAATGGCGTGTATATCTTCGGTACTACAGAAGATAACGATTTCCCTGTAACGGATGGCAGCGTATATGGTGGCGCACCGGATGACGCCTTCTTGATAAAATTCAATGCAGCAAGCAACCAGGTAATGTACAGCAAATACATTGGTGGTGACCAGTTTGATGAAGGCATGACGATGGAAGTACAGAACAATGTTGTTTACCTGCTCACCAATTCCAATTCATTCAGCAATTTCCCCATTACAACCGGTTATGCATTTGCACAGGGTGGTGGCGACCTTGCTGTTACCAAACTTGATGGCAGCACGGGTAAGGTTACCTGGTCAACCTTTATCACTGCCAGCAGTTCCGCTGAGCAGGGCATACAGATGAAAGTGGTGAACGGCGAAATCTATCTTACTGCCATCACCTACTCGAATAACTACCCCGTAACCAACGGTTCCGTACGAACTGGCGGTGGGGGCAGCGATGAAACAGTGCTCACCAAAATAGGCACCAACAACAATATCTGTTATTCAACTTTTTTGGGAAGCAGTGGTACTGATTACCCGGTTGGTATTTTTGTAGAAGGAGATTATGCTTACATTTCTGGGTTAACAGCTTCGGCTTCTTTCCCTGTTACCAATTCAACTTCCAGGTCGGGTGGCTACGATTATTACTGGACCAAATTCAACCTCAACCCCACCATTACCCCAGGACCAGACAACGTAAGCCCGGCTACACAAACTGCTTGTAAAAATGGATTGGCAACGCCTTTAACTGCGCCGGCAATCACTTTTCCTTCCAGCAGCATGCCGCTCCTTTACAGGTCAGGTGTTCCCAATACACAAAATCCCATTGACCTCCGTTACCAGTGGCAAACAGGTAACCCTTTAAGTGGTGTATGGACGAATATTCCGGGAGCAGTAGAATTAACTTATTCACCGCAGGTTGGATTGACCGATCAATACTACCGGAGAAATACCTACGCATCTCTCTGTTCCAATACAATACCTGTGAGTACCAGCAGTGTTGCTGAAGTGTTGGTAAATGCCAATACTGCCCCTACCGTAAATGCTGGCGGTGTTATAAATACCTGTGCCGGTGTACCTGTTACGCTCGGGGGCGCTCCCACTGCGACAGCAAATGGAGGCTCAAGCATCGTAAGCTACGCATGGACACCATCGGCTGCTGTTTTTACACCTTCTGCTGCTGTGGCCAACCCATCGGTAACACCGGCATCAACTACCATCTACACGTTGAGGGTAACGGATAATAATGGCTGTGCACAGATCGCACAGGCCCTGGTAAATGCTTACAGTGCAAATGCCGGCCCGGATGTGAGCAGTTGCAACAGCCAGGTGGTAAGGATCGGCACAGCGCCGATCGCAGGTTTGCCTGGCGTTGCGTACAGCTGGTCCTCAGTGGCCGGTGATCCTGTATCCACTTTAAGCTGCACAAGTTGTGCCCAGGCAGATGTAAGCGGCTTAACGCAGGTTTCCACCTTCCGGCTTACACTAACGGTGCCGGTTACCAGCGGGGGAACCTGCACCAGTACAGATGATGTAGTGGTGAGTCCTGTAGCAGGACCGGTAAGCAGTTTCGGTGCACCGGATGTTACCATTTGTTCAGGCGGATCCTCTTCAATCGGGAATGCTGCCGAACCAGGATTTACCTATACCTGGTCTCCGGGGAACTATCTTTCGGCCAATACCACTACGCCCACAACCTTTCAACCGGGCAACTTTGACCAGTTCAACCCCAACCCATTCATCTACTATCTTACTGCTGCTAAAAACGGCTGCATCTTTGTTGATTCAGTATATGCTTATGTATTAAAAGCCGATGCCGGCTTAGACGGATGCGGCCCAAAAATGGTAGGCATACCTAATCCAACACCATCCATCAATGCAACTTATTCCTGGACGAAGATCACTGCCGGGGCAGGTACCAGTAATTTTACAGGTGCTACCAATCTTCCGCAGGTGCCGGTAAGCGCATGCACGGTGGCTACCGTTTTCGAGCTAACAGTATCTTATAACGGCACTAAATGTACAGACCAGGTTACTATTTCTCCCTGCGGCTGTGTAAATCCCGATATAAAAATCAAGGCGCCAAATGGTTGTGCCAGTTACAGTATCAACGCAGGCGATGTAGTATTAACAGCATCTGCTGCTGCCCCATCGGTCTTTACATGGAGCACTACCGGCGGTGTTACATTGTCAGCTTACAGCGGTGTATCCGTTTCGCTTACCAACAATGCCAGTGGTGACGTTACAGTAACGGCCACCAGTACACTAGATCCTTCTTCTGCCTGTACATACACGATCCCTGTAAATGGACCGGCATGGAGCTTACCAACTTTTAAAGCATTCGATACCACCATTTGCCCGTTAACGCCGGTCAACATAGGCCAGGCGCCGGTTGCAGGATACAGCTATGCATGGGATGGCCTGGCATCAAGCCTGTCTCCTAACAGCACTGTTTCCAATCCTGTGGCAACTGTTAACAGCACGGCCAGCTTTACGGTACTGGTAACAGATATTGGTTCCGGCTGTATTTTTAGAGATACTGCTACCTTAACTGTGATCGGGTTTCCACCGAATATTGCAGGAAACGCCGTCAGTTTTTGTGGTGTTTCTACCAGCGTGCAACTGGGTCTGCCTGCTATCCCGGGAATAACATACATATGGACGCCGGCAACAACCTATGCGCCTAACAATACGGCAGCCAATCCAACCGTTACCGTGGCCACCACCACAAAATTCTTTGTTACTGCCACCAATACGATCACCGGTTGCAACAAAACAGACAGTGTGCTGATCGCAGTGAAACCGCCTGTGGCACCATTCAGTTTCAGCGACCAATCATATTGCCCCGCCGTGGTGGGAAGTATTCCATTACCGGCAGGTCCTGCAGCGATGTCTGCTTACAGTTGGTCACCTGCAACACTGGTAATTTCTCCAGCCAGCAACGGCCCCGTGGCAACCACTTTAGCTGCACGGCCACAAACAGCCACCACCTATACACTAACGGTAACCAATGCCAGCGGATGTACGGGCAGCGGAACGGTTAATTTCATACCGTCCACCACTGTTCCGGATGCAGGTTCCAACAGGGTGATCTGCAAGAACTCCACCACGCAGATAGGGGGTACTGCAGAAGCTGGCGCCACATATGCATGGTCTGGACCGGCAGCAGTAAACCTGAGTTCCACCGCCATTTCAAACCCGGTATTTACTCCAACGGCCAACGGATCATTCCTGTTCACGGTAACCAAAACAAATGCGTCCGGCTGTATTACTACGGCACAGGTAACAGTCGTGGTTGTTGACTTTACACTTTCAGCAATCACCTCTCCAACCGTATGTGAGAACACCTGCATACAGATCGGCACGTTCACTCAACCTGGTGTACAGTATTTCTGGAGTCCTTCCACCGGCTTGAGCAATTCCGGCATTTCAAATCCCATGGCATGTGTCACTACTACCAGTATGGCCTATACGCTTACAGCAATCGGGGTAAATGGCTGCGTAGCTTCCCAAACCGTAATTGTTGGTGTAAATCCAACCCCGGCTCCCACTGTTTCCATTCCTGCGCTTAATACCTGTTTAGGATCTTCTACCAATAGTTTCCAGCCGACGGTGTCGCCTGCAGGTTCTTATAATTTTTTATGGAGTCCCGCTAATGGCACACTCAGCAGCATCTACGATCAATACCCGTCTGTTACCCCTGTAAAACTAGGCACAAGCACATACACGCTCAATGTTTCCAATACCGTAACGGGCTGTGCATCCAATGCCAGGGCTACACTCAATACCTTTTATTGCAATGTGCTGAGCATTCCTGTACGACTAAAAGCTACCCTGCTGGAAAGTGATGTAACCATTCAGTGGAATATACAAACGCAGGCAAGCCTGCAATACTATGAGGTAGAACGCAGCACAGACGGTGTACACTACTTCGTAATAGAAAAAATACCGGTGGCCCGTGTAAAACTGTATACCATCTATGATCATGCCCCGGAAGAAGGATTTAATTTTTATCGGTTAAAATTTACGGATATCGAAGGACGGTATGGCTACAGTGGTATTGAAAAGGTTCACCTGGCAAAAATAACTTCGCTAACGCTGTATCCGAATCCTGCAGGACAGTACATCAATCTTGCAGTGACCGGCAACATGGTGAACAAACCGGCGCAGCTAATGCTGATAGCCGCAGATGGAAGAATTGTGTTGCAGAAAAGGATCGGCCTGCTCAACAGGACAGAGCGGTTGGAGATCAGCAATGTTTTATCCGGAAAATATTACCTGCGCATTGCGTCTGCAGGCAGCGTAACGATCAAAGAAATTACGGTTATAAAATAGCGCCTGTCCCAGTACTAAAAAAGTCTGATTAAAGAATCATCCTGAAAAGACAGCTTTCTGCAGGTTCTGCAGAGAACAGCATCCAGGGATGATGACATAACTCCTTACTTATCTTTTATACCACCTGCTCCCACCATCTTGCCGATGGCGTTGGAGAAACCAGGTCAACCTTCTCTCCTATCATTGGATGGATCAGCGGCATATTCATTTTTTTTGCTGCTGCAGTAACCCTGTTCATGGACTCATCCCAGTCATGTATAGATAAGGCGAACTTTGCCCAGTGAACCGGCAGGATCGTTTTTGCGTTCAGATCAATGCCAGCCTGCACTGTTTCTTCCGGCATCATGTGAATGTATTTCCAGTAGGCATTGTACTGGCCGCATTCCAGTATGGCAAGGTCAAATGGGCCGTGCTGCTTCCCGATCTCCGCAAAATGTGTATCGTAGCCACTGTCTCCACCTAAGAATATTTTAAAGCCCGGTGTTTGCAATACAAACGAACTCCACATCGATTGATTCCTTTTAAAGGTGCGGCCGGAGAAATGTCGCCCGGGTGTTGTATGCACCCCGAATCCATCTTCCAACAGGATCTGTTCATTCCAGTCTTTCTCGATGATACTGTTCATATCAAAACCCCAATGCTCCAGGTGTGCGGCAGTGCCCAAACTCGTGATGACCTGTTTTACCTTTGGTCTAAGTTTCACCACGGTTTCATAATCCAGGTGATCCCAATGATCGTGTGTGATGAAAAGGTAGTCGATCGGCGGCAGGTCACCTGTATTGTACACATCACTGCCGGCAAAACTCCTGGTGGTGAATTTAACCGGAGAAGCGGCGCCGCTGAAGACAGGATCAACCAATATCTTTTTTCCATCTACCTGGATAAAATAGGAAGAATGGCCAAACCAAACCAACACGTTCTCATTGGGATCAAGGTTCAGCAGATTGGTTTTTACGGAAGGCAATGCAACCGGTGGTTTTCGTCTTTTTGTACCCCCGAAAAAAAACTTCCGCATTACCGTTAGCATACTCACTCCTTCAGCCAACTGCGGTGTGTGGTGAATATTCCTGAATTGAGCATCCCGGTATTGCCCGGACCGGTGGATAGCTTGCAACCGTTGTCCGGAGGGAAGTTTGCCAAATTTAGGGTGTTGCATAAACAGCCAGGTAGCGGCGATCAGCAGGGTTACAAGAGAAAGAAAAATGATCATGATGCAGACTCGGTTTAATATATATACGGGTAGACGTTTCAGTAATTGAAATGTTTTAATGAACTGAATTTTATTTTAATATTTGCAGATAAAGGGCAAGAACATACATTTATGCAAACAAATTGAACCCTTGCTATCTTCACTTTTACCAGTTTGATAATGAAATTAAAAACAACCGGCATTGCAGTACTCCTGCATTTCTTACTGACCTATTGCTCCCAGGCGCAGCAAAGCGTTGCAGCAATCGACAGCACCCTGTACCTGCAGGATACAGTTCTGAATAACGTGAAGATCAACGGTGCCCTCTTTACGCTGGAATTGTTCAAACGAAAAAATGCCGATGAAGACAATGATGGAAAAGCGCAGGCCTTAAGAATAAAAAATAATGAAACAAATACCATCGCCTATTCCGCAATAATCGACGGGAACGAGTACGCTATAGAAAATATTGAAGGAAGTATTTTTATAGAAATGATTAACTATGGCGGAGGTTCCGGCTCATCAGGCACCTGTTATAAGATCATTTACGAAGATGGCAAATTAACACTGGTTCCGGCTTACCGGCTCAATGAATTGTCGCTGGTCTATTTCAAAAGTGCCAATGAGATCATCGTACTGCAGGGCACCTGGAATTTTAAGGAAGAAGAAGCTCACTTTGCGCCGCATCGCTACAGCATTACAAAATATACATACAGCAGGCAGGCATTCCGGCCGGCAAACTTTGGCAACACGAGGTTTAAGTATGATGGCTTTGATGCAACAACATCTCCCAAAAAATTACTGATGAAGATAAAAAAGAAAGAACCGGGTCTTTTAAAAAATCTTTTGCTTAAATAACAGGAACTACCTCATCAGGCCGTTAACCTGCAGTTTACGGCTATTACAATATGCATGATACACAAACAGCCTTTTTAGCAATCAAAAAAATGAACAATGAGCAATAAAAAAATGGCCCGGATCGCAGGCTTGTGTTACCTGCTGGTAATTGCAACAGGCCTGTTTGCAGAAGTATTTGTACGCCAGGCTTTGAGGGTGCCCGGCGATGCCATTGCAACAGCACAAAATATCAAAGCATCAGCAATGCTGTATCGCTGGGGTTATGTTGCCGATCTTTTTAATTTTATCATCGGACTGCCCGGCATCCTAATCATGTATGTGCTGTTTAAACCGGTGAACAATTATTTTATAAAGCTTGCGATGTTCTTTGTGCTTATTCAAACAGCCGTTATTGCCGTAAATCTTTTAAACCAGTTTTCGCCCCTGCTACTGTTAAGCAATGCCCCTTACCTGGCCCCATTGCAGCCAAATCAGCTGGCGGCACTTGCATTACATTCGCTCAATTTACAGGCGGTGGGTTATGCAACCGGCCTGGTGTTTTTCGGATTCTACTGCATCATTATTGGTTGCCTTATCGTAAAATCATCGATCATTCCAAAACTCATCGGGGTGCTTTATGCCATTGCAGGATTAAGTTACCTCGCCAACAGTTTCATCCTGTTGCTGTCAAAAGATTTTTCAAACCCCTGGTTCACTTATATCGCCCTGCCTGCGTTTATCGGCGAGTTATCGCTTTGTCTTTGGTTACTGGTAAAAGGAGTAAAAGACGAGGCTGCGGTAGGTTCATGATCTTATAATAATAAGGTTAGTATCTATCTTTATTTGCGCTGATTTCATCCCACAGAGATACCGCAGGATGGGCAAATATTTTTTCTACAGGCAGCTGTGCGATCAGCCAACTTCCTTCTGCGATCTCTTCCTCCAACTGCAGGGGATCCCATCCGCAATACCCGATAAATATTTTTATATCCGCAGCTGATATCCTGTTGTGTTTAAGGTGTTCAACAGCCTGCTTAAAATTACCGGCCATAAAAACGCCGTCTGCCAGCGGGGTGCCGCCTTCAATAAGGTCGGGACGGCGATGCAGAAAAAAGAGCCCTTCCTGTGCAACCGGACCTCCTTCGTACAATGGAAAAGCGGGCCCTTCCGCAAACTCAACCAATTCGTTCAACGCACGTGGAAACTGCCGGTTGATCACAAATCCCAGCGCACCCTTTTGATCATATTCAGCCACCAGGATAACAGATTGATCAAAAAAGCATTCACCGGGAATACCAGCACTTAATAAAACAGTTCCTGCACTTATCTTTTGTTCCATATACAAAAATATGTTTGAAGCAGTTATTTTGAACAAATATGCGAACCGCCTGTTTGGCTTACTGAGAATGCCTGATTTAAAAGATCAGGGGTTAAGAGATTTTAAAAAATTACCCAACATTTGGTATAAGTTCAAAAAAAAGCGATATTGCAGTATAAACCAAGTTTCCAGCTTAACCAGGAGGGAATTTTCAATTCGAATATTTTAGTGCCCGGTGATTTAATATAAGAACTTTCGCCAATACTCTGCAGCAAAAACCCGGCAACTCAACCTGTTGTCCTCAAAGGAAAAAAAACATCCAATTCTCCCGAAAGATCCCAACTAAATAATCCATAATAAAAAACCATATGTTGCGTTATAATAAACCCGGCATATACTTTAATCAATGTATTTAAACGGCAACCAGGTTTCAATATGGCATATCAGTCTTTTCCCGGCAAAGCAGGATTTTACCTTATAGATATTTTAAGGGGAACCAGCATAATGAAAGCGCTGAAAGAGCTGCACCATCACCAGTACCTGCCCGAGAGTGAACTGGAAACCATCCGCATGCAACGTTTTGAACATCTCTTTCGCCTGGCTAATGCCACCGCTAATTATTACAGCCACTATAACAATTATGATGAACTGCCGGTTTTAACCAAAGCTGATGTAATGAACCGGTACAACGATTTTTTTTCAAACCCTTTAAAGAAAGGACTCAGTAAAAAAACTACCGGCGGATCAACAGGTGTTCCATTTGCCTATTACACTACAAAAAAATCGATTTCTTATATGTGGGCCGGCATCATTCTCAGTTGGGAAATGACGGGCTACAAACCGGGAGAAAAAGTGATCTTTTTAGCAGGCTCTTCCCTGTTTAAGAACGATTGGAAACACAAGCTGTTTTACAAATTGCTGAATGTGGAAGTACTGTATGCTTCCCCGCTCAATGATGAGATCATGGAGCAATACGCTGCACATATCCGGGATTCGAAAGCTGCCGTGGTTTACGGTTACTCCTATGCCATCAATACGCTGGCCGAATACCTGAACCGGGTAAATAAATTTTCGTTTCCGCATTTAAAAGGGATCGTATGTACCGCTGAATTATTGACCGATTCGGCCCGGGCCAAGATTGAAAAAGCATTTGGCAAGCCAGTATACGATCAGTACGGCTGCAATGAAGGCGGCATCTCCGCATTTGAATGTGAGAAAAAGAACATGCACCTCATCAGCACAAGGGCGTTATACGAAACAGATGAAAACAATACACTGATCAGTACCGATCTTTTCAACGACGGCTTTATTATGATGAAGTACAATACCACGGATATTGTGGAGTTTGACGAAGCACCCTGCAGTTGTAAAAGAACCTTTCCTGTAATAAAAGAGATGATCGGCAGGCTCAATGATGTAGTAGTGGACATGGACAAAAAAGTATTGCATGCTTCCTTCTTCGGAATCACACTCTCAAAAGACAGCGCCATTCACCAGTACCAGGTAACGTTCAATAACGATTCTCTCAACCTGAATATTCAGAGCGAGATCTACGACAAAACTTACTTCCGGGATAAATACATCCCGCTGATACGGGAGTATGCAAGATTTGATAAATACACGGTTTGCATCAATGAACCTTTTGAAAAAGCGCCTAACGGCAAACACAGGGAAGTAGTAGACAAAAGAAAAGTAAAAGAACGGGTGTATACAGAGTAGTAGCTCCCAGTCACCATAACCATAATGTTAAAAGCAAACGCCCGGGTATTTATAGCCGGGCGTTTTACATTAGTTGAACAGGATCAACACTGCTACTGTTTTACCAGCCGCTGGGTTTGCACCCCTCCTTCTCCTGAAAGCTTAACAAAATAAATACCATTTGAAAGTCCGTTCAGATCAATCTGCAGCATATTGATTCCGGCAAGGGTTACGCCAGATTTAACCAGCAGGTTTTTACCTGCTGCGCTGGTGATCATCACCTCATATTTGCCTCCTGCCTTTGCAGCATTAAACGAAAGTATGGCTTTGGCTGTTGCAGGGTTAGGATAGATAATAAAGCCTGCCGGAACGGCAACATTGTTAACCGCAGCCACCGTTTTTTGTGCACTTATGTTTTGCCCTGCAGATGATGGCCGGGAAGCATTGAACGTTACGGCCTTGCTAACCCTTGCGCCGGTACCACAGGCATTGGTAATATCCACGCTCACATTGCCGCTGGTTGTTCCAAAATTCACCGACACTGTACTCGTTCCCTGCCCACTGGCTACTGTAGCACCAGCCGGCACCAGCCAGTTATAAGTGGCTCCCACTGTATTGGGCAAGCTGTACTGAACATTTGTCTGGCCCGGGTTTACCGAAGACGCACCTGTGATGGCGGTACCAGGATAGGTTAATACCGAATACAATCCCAGCCTGTAACTGGCACTTGAACCACAGGCATTTTTGGCAAATACAGTGATGCCCGTATTATTCGTATTAAAACTAGGTGGAATCGTCAATTGGATCTGGTTGGTTCCCTGTCCCGCTGCAACAGTAAAGCTCACCGGCACTGTCCAGTAATAGCTCGTAGCCGTTGGTACCGCTGGCGTACCATACATAAAATTACCACCTCCGCAGAGGCCATATGCCTGTCCGTCAATACTGGAAGGAACTGCAGGAATGGCTGTAGCAGCAGGCGCAATCACAAGCGAATTGGAAGTGGCAAAACAGTTATTGCCGTCCTTTACAGTAACAATATAGGGCGTTGCAGATGCAGTTACCGTAAACGTAGTCGTAGTCTGGTAAGCACCTCCATTAAGGCTGAACTGCCTTGTTCCTGCCCCACCGGAACCTACTACGGTTAAAGTTGTAGTAGTTCCATTGCATACAATCACCGGTGCTGTGATGGTTGCTTTGAGCGCTGCTGCTGGTTGTGCAATAGTAACTGACCTGCTGGCGGTGCAGCCTCCGTTAGCAGTAACCACAACGTTATATGAACCTGCTGCCAAACCAGTGATATTTTTTAAACTTGAAGCGAAACCATTTGGCCCCGTCCAGGAATAAGTAAATGGAGCCGTTCCACCTGTAGTAGTCAGGTTAATAAGACCGGTAGATGAACCGAAACAGGATACATTGTTTTGAGAGGTAGTAAGGGTTGGTGCCGTGCAGGATACTGCTATAAAGCTGGCGCTGATCGTATGTGCAGCCGTTACGTTTGTAAATGTATAACTGGAAATGGCACCTTGTGAAACACCATCCACTATTACTGATTGAACAGCAAATCCTACACTGGCGGCAATAGTATATGTTTGATTGCTTCCGCAATTTACATTGGTTACTCCCGCAGGCGTGATCGTTCCGTTTGCACCGGCACTGGCCGTAATAGCATAGGTAAGGGCCGTGAATGACGCACTGATGGTATGCGGAACGGTTACATTCGTAAAACTGTAAGTAGAAACTGCTCCCGCCGAAACACCATCAACCAATACATCTGCTATGCGGTAACAACTGGCGGCGGCGATATTGAATGATTGATTACTGCCACTGTTTACCGCCACATTGCCTGCAGGCGTAATAGTTCCATTTGCACCGGCGCTGGCTGTAATGTTGATTGAAGCAACACTGAATACTGCACTGATGGTATGGGTCGCAGTTACATTATTAAAAGTATAAGTAGTGATGCCACCCTGTGATATTCCATCTACTATTACATCCTGGATGGCAAAGCCGGCATTGGCAGCAATGCTGTAAGTTTGATTGCTACCGCAATTCACCGGGGTAGCACCTGCCGGCGTAATGCTGCCGTTGGAACCGGCGCTGGCAGTAATGATATAGGTGAATGCTGAGAAGCTTGCACTGATACTGTGCGGCGCTGTAACATTAGTAAAAGTATAGGAACTTATAGCACCCTGCGATACTCCATCTACCACTACATCTGCTACCTGGTAGCAACTGCTGGCAGCGATACTGAATGTCTGGCTGCTTCCGTTGCCAACCTGTACCGCTCCCGATGGAGTAATGGTACCGTTTATGCCGGCTGTTGCCGTAATGATATGTGCACCTGCAACAAATACAGCACTGATACTATGGGCTGCTGTTACATTACTGAAGGTATATGAGGTGATCGCTCCCTGCGACACGCCATCCACCAACACATCCTGCACCGCAAAGCCGGCATCAGGCGTGATCGTGTAGGAATGACTGTTACCACATCCCACAGAACTTGCTCCCGGGGTGCTGATGGTTCCATTGGTGCCGGCGCTGGCCGTGATCACATACGTGAGTTGTGAGAACGTTACGCTGATACTATGCGGTGCCGTAACATTACTGAAAGTGTAAGTGCTGACAGCGCCCTGCGAAACCCCATCTACCAATACATCGGCTACCTGGTAACAATTGTTGGCTGCTATATTAAATGTTTGATTGCCGCCACTGGCTACTCCCACTGAACCGGCAGGAGTAATGGTACCATTAGCCCCGGCAGTAGCGTTGATGCTGAATCCCCCGGCACTAAATGTGGCACTGATAGTATGTGCTGCTGTTACATTAGTGAAGGTATAAGTTGTAATGGCGCCCTGTGATATGCCATCGACTAACACATCCTGTACTGCAAAACCGGCATCAGGCGTTATCGTATATACCTGGCTGTTACCACATCCTACCGGGGTAGCTCCAGCAGAGCTGATGGTTCCATTGGCACCTGCGCCGGCCGTGATCAGATAAAGAAGTTGTGAGAAAGTAGCGCTGATACTGTGCGGTACGGTAACATTACTAAAAGTAAAGGTATTGATAGCGCCCTGCGAAACGCCGTCTACTAAAACATTCGCCACCTGGTAACAGCTATTGGCGGAAATACCAAAGGTTTGATTGCTTCCATTGGCAACACTTACCGCCCCTGAAGGTGTGATGCTTCCGTTTGTTCCGGCCCCGGCCGTGATGATCTGCACACCGGCACTGAATACTGCACTGATGGTATGGCTTGCAGTTACGTTGTTGAAAGTATAAGTACCGATGGCCCCCTGTGATATACCATCCACTATCACGTCCTGGATCGCAAATCCTGCATCGGCTGTTATCGTATACAGTTGATTGCTGCCACAATTGACCGGTGTTGAACCAGCCGGCGTAATAGTACCATTTGAACCGGCAGCAGCAACGATTGGATAGATCAATGGAGCACAGCTCACGCTGATGGTATGAGAAGCAGTGACATTACTGAAAGTATAAGTGCTGATCGCACCCTGCGAAACACCGTCTACCAAAACATCCGCCACCTGGTAACATGGACTGGCCGAAATGCTGAATGTTTGACTACCACCGGTGCCGACTGAAATTGTGCCGGAAGGTGTAATGCTTCCATCAGCACCACTGGTGGCCGTAATGCTGTACAGGACAGCACTGAAAGAAGCGGTGATGCTGTGCGATGCGTTCAGGTTGCTGAACGTATAGCTGCTGATGGCTCCCTGCGATACACCATCCACCAGTACATCAAGAATAGTATACCCTGCATTGGGTGTGATGCTGTAAACCTGGTTGTTTCCACAAGCCAGAACGGTAGCGCCTGCCGGCGTAATAGAGCCATTGGTGCCTGCAGAGGCCGTGATAGTATAGCTTGCAGGTGACAATACCGCCGTTCCTGAAAGGCCTGCCGGCAAAGCCGTACAAGCGGCATCATTCAATGCAGTAAGTGTATATGTTTTAGACAAAGCCGGAACTGTAAAAGTATAAGGATTAGCGCTCACAGCATTTACCGTAACCGGTGTGGTACCATCTGTATAAGTAAAGGCAAAAGGAGCAGTACCGTTGAATGCAACACTGAGAATTGGTGAGGCGCCGGCAGAACATACTGCCTGGCTGCCCGAGAGCACGGCAGAAGGACGTGGGTTCACAATTACTGTCGCAGTAACTGGTATGCCTGTGCAGGCTCCGGTAGTTGGAATAATGGTGAATGTTACCGTAACAGGTGCAGCGGTTGTATTGGTGAGCGTACCGGAGATACTGCCTGATCCGCTGGCAGCAATACCCGTAACAGCAACCGAATTGTCTCTCGTCCAGCTATAAGAAGCGGCGCCGCTGAAAACGACCGGACTGATGGTTGTACCTGAACAAATTGATTGCACCGATGGAATGGCAGCAGCCTGAACCGCTCCATTTACAACCACGCTTGCAGTAACCGGCGTACCTGCACAGCCATTTCTTGTTGGAGTAATGGTGAACGTTACCGTAACAGGAGATGTGGTTAAATTGGTAAGAACACCAGTCACATTATCTGATCCACTCACTGGGATACCTGTTACCGCTACATTATTGTCTCTTGTCCAGCTAAAAGTGGTACCACTGCCTCCGCCGCTGCCAATGATCGGCGTAACGGTTGCTCCGGAACAAATTGTTTGTGTTAAAGGAGCTGCACTTACGGCACCGGTGATTCCGGGATTCACCAATACCGTAGCTGTAACCGGTGTGCCGGCACAACCATTTGCTGTTGGTGTAATGGTAAACGTTACGGTTACCGGTGAAGCTGTCGTATTCGTTAATGCACCAGCAATAGTATTACCGCTTCCGGAAGCAGCAATGCCTGTTACTGAAGCGGTGTTATTTCTTGTCCAGGTATAGGTGGTACCGCTCACAGCAGCACTGGCCACCAGCGGTGTAACTGCGGCACCGGAACAGATGGTCTGAGCCGAAGGCGTAACTACTGCTGCAGGTACCGGATTCACCAGCACGGAAGCCCTGTTGGTACAGGCATTTGTGCTTGGCGTAATGGTAAAGGTTACATATAAAGGCGCACTCGTTGTATTGGTGAGCGCACCCGCAATGCTTCCGGTTCCGCTTGCTGCCACGCCTGTAACAGTGGCCGTGTTATTCCTGGTCCAGCTATAGGTAGTACCACCAACACCGCCCGACGGTATAATGTTGGTAATGGCAGCGCCGGAACAGGTTGACTGTAAGGCTGGCGTAGTAGTGACTACATTAGCTGAAGGATTCACGATTACAGTAGAAGTAATGGCGGTTCCCGTACAGCCATTGGCCGTTGGTGTAACGGTAAAGGTCACCGTAACTGGTGAAGCGGTTGTATTGGTAAGTGTGCCGGTGATATTGCCGGTACCGCTGGCTGCAATACCGGTTACTGAAGCCGCATTGTCTCTTGTCCAGGTATACGTAGTATTATTGGCTGTACTGCTTAAAGCAATGGGAGCAATGGCTGCACCGGAGCAAATGGTTTGCGTAGCTGTACTTGCCGTTGCAGTGATCCTCGGGTTTACCAACACGGTAGCGGTAATTGGAGTTCCGGTACAGGATGGCGTTGTTGGAGTGATGGTAAATGTTACGGTTAATGGATTGGCCGTGGTGTTCAATATGTTTCCACGGATGGTTCCGGTTCCGCTGGTGCCGGTAGTTCCCCCGATAGATGTATTGTCTCTCGTCCAGGTATAAGTGGTAGAGCTAACAGGGCCGCTTAAAACGATGGCAGATATGGCAGAGCCATAGCAAATGGTTTGTGAAGCGGGCGTAGCAACCGTACGCATGTTACCAAGGTGCAGTGTAACAACCGGCAGTACCGAACAAAAATTTACCGGGTCATCCTTGTACACATCAAGGTAGATGTATACGTAACCGTTAGTGATGTCGTTTGGACCGGGTGTGTAAGTAGGGTTTTGCAAAAAAGCGTTGTTAAACGTGCCGTCACCGGAGCTCAGCCATTGAACATTTTCGCCCGATGTAACTGCATTGGAGAACGTGATAGAACCCGATGCTACACAAAATTCATTCCGGCTTCCGTCGATCACGCCCACGCAAGTGGCCTGGGCATTGACTTTTAAAGAAAAAAAGACCAGTAGGATAAAAACAAAACAACCCTGTATAGCATGGCTTACAGCGTATCCTGTTTTATTTTTACCGGGAGCGGTTACTTTCATTTATACTGCAGTTGATGGGGTGATGAATGACTTTTTATATCCTGATTTCTAATAATTCTTTATTACACGCCAAACTGTTGTGCACAGAATGCCGGATAAAATACTTGTTGATGGTAACTTCGCCGCCAGGCACATCACGAAAGGATGAACGTATAGTGGAGCAATTACCGGGTTAAGGTTTATTCAATAAGAATTCAGAACGCAGGTGAACAAAAGGATATTAGCAATTGCATTTTATGATTGCAATGACCTGGGATTATAGGGCAATAAGCTGGCTGAAATCGGAGGATATAGGTAAATTTACGGTTCAAATTTATTACTATAAAAACAATGTTGCAAATATATTTGATAACTTTTCTTATTTTAGCTGCTTTAACGCTTAACAATTTTTCCTATCCTATTCCAATTAATAAGCCATTTGCCGGCAACTTATAGCCGGCAGGCCCAATAAATCGTTTGAAAAACCTGTATCATCCAGTTCCCCATTAAGAGACAGTATTGATTTCACTGAGGTTTCGCCGGTTTGCAAATAGTAAGAAGCTGATAAGTAATTACTTAAAAAAATATGTGTCACGCTAAATAATTTTAAATGAAAAATTTTCCGCTCATTTTCGGAGGTCTCATTTTCGGAATTTTATTATTTTTTGTTCCATCAGGTAGAAAAGAAGCAGTAACCGGTAAAAACAAAAGGCCTGCTGTAAATATTATTGAATGCAATCCTGCAGCGCCATTGTTATTGAATGTAACCTCATTCAAAAGCAGGTATGGCCTGGAACCAATGCGGGTGCGGAAGAACATTGATCTGTTAACACAGGCAGAGATCAATGCCATAAAGGTTGGGGTGATCAAAATGAAGGCGTTGCCCTACACCAATCCCACCAGTTGGACCTACCAGTCTGCCATACATGGCACATTGCTTACTGATAACCTGCCTTTATGGAACAGTTGCCATAAACCTACAGAAGCCAATTTCTTCCTGGCCTGGCACAGGATGTTCGTTTATTTTTTTGAGAGGATCCTGAGATCTAAATCAGGCAGGGCCAATCTTACCATACCTTACTGGGATTATCAAACCAATCTGGTGATGCACCCTGCTTTCCGTGACAACAGCCCCGGTAACCCGCTGTACAATGTTCGCACAGCAGCCATTAATGCGGGAGGCGCCTTGCCCAGCAGTATCCAAACTGCCTTCAACAACTCGCTTGACATTATACCATATTACACTTTCCAAAGCAACCTCAATACTGGTCCGCATGGCTCGGTACACACTGCTATCAGCGGCGATATGGCCGGTGTTACTACGGCAGCGAAAGACCCCATCTTTTGGGTACACCATTCCGAGATTGACCGCCTCTGGGAAGTATGGCGCAGCAAATGTGCCGGAAGGGCCAACCCCATTGATACTACCTGGCTGAATAAAACCTATACTTTTTTTGATGAGAACGGAACACCGGTTGCCCTTAAAGGAAGTGACGTGGTGGAGATATCAACCCAACTGAACTACAAATATGATGATCTGCCTGCAGTGATCACCTGCCCTGCCGCACGCCCCGCCACGGTGAGCAGGCAAACCCTCATCACAAAAGAAGCCCCGGTTGAACTGCGTGGCAAAAAACAAAACACCAATTTTACAAGGGAATCAGCGGAAGGCCTGGAAACCTTCGTTAGTACCAAACACAGGAACACTTTTAATTTTGCCAATAGCGTTACCCCGGAACGTCTCACCATTACTTTTGAAGGCCTGCGGATAGAGCAGATGCCGGAGGGAGTGATCGAGGTTTACCTGAACCTGCCCGCAGGGCAAACCCCTGTTGCTTCCAGCAAATATTTTGTAGGCCTGTTGGATCTTTTTTCGGCAGAACATCACAACAATCATTACGCTGCTGTGCAAAATGAAGATCAAACCGAAATAGACGCCACCAAAGCTGCCCGTGCCCTGGGCCTTACGGTACACAGTTTACAGAATGCTACTCTTTCATTTTATGTAAGAGGCATCAGCCTGCGTGGTACGGAAGCGCCTGCAGCAGCGCAGATCAGCATCCGCCACATTAAATTTTCTGTAGACAGGTACCAAAACTAACCTGCCATGACGTGGTCGCTACAACTGCTGTTTGCAACCTTATTGCTGCTCAATTGCAGCGATACCAGACAGGCCGCTGATAACAGGGTGCTTACAGACAGCGTAGTATTGTTTAAAAAAGACAGCGCTTTTACCGCAGGCGAGGTTCCTGCACTTATAAAATGTAACCTTGTAAAGAAGCCATTTACGGTAAGCACTGAAGACAATTCCCGGATATTACTTATGCTTGATAACCCCGTATTGACAGCTCCGGCTGAAGGAGTTTATGAAGTGTATGTTACAGGGGTTCAACAGGATGTTACCATGCTTGCTGCTGACCAAAAATCCTTTGCAGGATTGCTCGACCTGTATTCTCTTACCGCCCCCGGTGTAAAGCAGCAACTTGAACTGGACATTACCGAAAAGGTAAACCCGCTTTTTTATCAGCAGAAGGCATATCCGGTTTTTTACATATACATCCGGTTAACGACTGTGCAGGATGCCAATAAAAAGAATGTTCCCAATCCCGGCTCATTGCATTTCAGCAGTGCAGCCATTCTGCAGGTTAAGAATTGACTGACTGCAACCTGGAGAAGCCTGCCAACAATAGAAATCAATCCAATTGACTCTCCGGCCAAAATAATTTGCGAATATACGAACCTGTTATACCACATCTTTGACGGGTAACTTAGAAGGATCAGGAGAATAAAAATGCGGGTTGCTGCATTTAACTGTAACTACCCTTGCAGCCATCTTTTTTAAAAGCAATAAGCCGGATGCAAAGGATGCACCCGGCTTATTGCAGACAAATAACGTCTTCCTATCTTTTTACAGGCATAAAACTCAGCAGGCGTACCTGGTTGATATTGCTGTAATCGTATTGGTATAAACCCTTACTGCAAACAACAATGGCCCTGTTGCCTCCTGTTATGATATCATAAGGTTCATTGCTGGGTACCTGCTGTAATAACTGCAATGCTGCAGGATTGGATGCATTGTATATTTTAACTGCCGCATCATCACATACAAACAACAGGTTGCCGTCTTTACTAAGCCCGGTAGGTTTGGTAAGCGGGTATGTTTTTACGAGTTGTGAATGCTGAATATCATTGATGTCGATCACATGCATTTCGTTGGCGCTGCCACCGCAGTCATCTCCTGAATGCAGGGTCACATAGGCAAAATGGTCATCTGCAATCACCGGGTCGCAGGCTTGGCCATGGCTGAATGTGCCGAGCGATACAGGTAATTCAGGATTGCTCACATCATACATGAACATACCGGTTGATGACCCGAGAAAAAGTTTGTCTTTGAAAGGGAACACAGTTTCCAGGTCAAAGCCAGCAAAGAAAGAAGTATCCCGTTTAAGTTCGGCCGCATTGCGAACATCCACGATACCAAGACTGTGCATTTCTGTAATTGCATACAAGTGATCGTTCATTAATACCATTCCTGCCATTGAACCGGCAGTACCAGCCGACTTAACGAAATTGGCCGACATAGCAAGCGGATCGCCGTTAAAAATGGGGCAAAAATCACAGGCATTGGGTGGATACGTATCTGCAGCTACAGTGGTATCCTTTTCCAGCCAGTCTGCGGCCACCAAATCATCCATAAATACCTGCTTTCCGTATACATAGGTACGGCCGTAAAAAAAGTTTGAAAGTGTGCTTGTAATACTTACATGATGAGGATTGCTGATATCCAGCGACAGCAAATCCGTGTACATATCAGCATACAGGATATTGTCTTTAATGGCGATATCAAGATTGCCGGGGATAGACAAAAAAGCCACCTGTACCGGCCTGGAAGGGTTACTGTTGTCAATGATATGGATGCCCTTGTTGATTTCGTTTAGATAAATAAAATTGTCTTTGATATAAATTTTCCCGGCATGTTCAATAGATTGGTTGGCTGCACCATTGATAGATGCCAGCACAACAGCTTTTGACTTGTACACGGGAGTATAGATCTTGTAAGTTTTGGTATTGGCAGTACTGGTATCTTTTTTACAGGCGCCGAAAAAAAGGAGGCTGGCTAACAGTATGTAACTATGCCATGACAGGAGTGTAGTGATTTTTTTCATACAATTAGTTTTAAATGCTGACAACCCAATCAACAGGATGGTTGCATGCAGTGTAAATTTACATTTTTCCCCGGCAACCACCCTTGAAAGCTATTCAAAAACAGGTGTAATATAAAAGTAAAGCAGCCCGTACAGGCTGCTTTATTATGCAGGCAATACCTGCTAAAGGCATGAGACCGGTTAGAATGCTGTATAGGTAAACTTTTGTCCACCCACAGATGCTTCCAGCATGAGCCCTCCCCTTTCCTGTGTAAATACCAGCACACCGTCAGCATATTTTGCATTGGCAGAGGCACCGGATTTTGCAGCCACGGCAGATACCTGTCCGCTAAACTCGACCTTGTCCTCTTTAAAATGTTGCAATGCTTCTTTGGTTTCAAGAAAGATCACTTCCCTATAACTTTGCCCACCCGCCTGGGCGCCGACTGTAACCTGTATCATTTTAGCTTTGCCTGCGGCGCTGCCATTTTCGTACAGTATTCCTTTTCCACCTGCACCGCCAACTACCAATCCTCCCTTACCAATATTGGAAAGATCACGTATCCTGCCGCAGTTTTAAACAATGTTGCAAGGCCTTCATCAGCTTTTATAAAAGCAGCTTTTGCTTCCTTGCTTTCCCCGATCAACTTATCATTTGATTCTTCTTTTTCTGCTGCTGTTTTTTAAGCGGTCATCGTTGCAGGGATCATTAGTCCGCCTGCTGTTAATAATAGGCCTGCCATGTAAACAAAAATTTTCTTTTTCATACAATGAATGTTTTTAAAAATGATTTGAATAAATACAAAACTTATGTTTTGCCATGGTTGTATTTGCAAATCATTTGCCATTAAAGCTCACCAGTATATCCCTCTATGTAAAAAGTTCAATAATTGCTTTTCACAGGAAGTATCCATGACCGATGCTTATTAAAAAAATGATTTAATCCATCATGTTATCTTTTATGAAATAATGAGATACTCGTTTGTAGAAATGGTTCCCCAAATAAGGAGTGTGAAAACTATCATAGAGAAAACAATTGTCCAGATTCCACTTGTACCAGGAGATACTGTATCAATTTATTTATGGCAGGCATTTGGATATTAACAACCTGTTACAAAAACCAGTGAACCACATTTAATAACGATAAGCATGATGCCAGAACAAAGCCGATTTTCCAAAACATTGTTCTACATAGCTGAACAGGCTTATTTTTTAAAGTCATTTTTTCGCAACGCTTTTAAAAAGGGATTTGAATGGGAAGAGTTGTTCCGGCAATCTTATATCATTGGATATAAGTCTATCGGGATAGTAACCTTAACGGGTTTTATCTTAGGTATTGTGTTAACTCTTCAGTCGTTGCCAACCTTAAAAGAATTTGGTGCCGTAAGTTATATCCCCAGCATGGTTTCTGTTTCTATCATCCGGGAAATAGGGCCGGTAATAATTGCGCTGATCTGTGCAGGAAAAATTGCTTCCAGCATTGGAGCAGAACTGGGCAGTATGAACGTGACCGAACAGATCGAAGCAATGGAAGTATCAGGCGCCAACCCGGTGCAATACCTGGTGGTGACCCGTATACTTGCCTGCACAGTTATGGTACCCCTGCTTACGATCTTTGCAGATGCCATGGCACTCATCGGCGGTTTTATTGCAAGTAAACTGAGTGTGGGCATCAGCATGCAGTTGTATTTTTCAAAAGGCCTTACCATTCTTGAATACAGCGATGTGCTGCCTGCAGTGATCAAAACAATATTCTTCGGTTTTACCATTGGCTTTGTGGGTTGCTATAAGGGTTTCACCGCTAACAGTGGCACCGCAAGTGTTGGACTGGCAGCGAATTCTGCCGTGGTCAATTCCTCCATACTCATCATCATCATTGATGCGATCGTTGTACAGATCAGCAATTCACTTTTTTATTCTTAAACCGCTATGGAAAAAGTTATCGAAATACAGGGGCTTAAAAAAAGTTTTGGCAAAGCTGCCATACTTACAGATATGTGCCTCACGGTAAACAGGGGTGAAAATATGGTTGTACTCGGTAAGTCAGGCACAGGCAAATCGGTTACCATAAAATGTATTGCAGGCTTACTTACACCGGATGAAGGATCCCTAAAGGTATTTGGAAAGGAAGTAAAAGAAATGGATGAAGATGAATTGAAGGCCATGCGGCACCGCATTGGTTTTCTTTTCCAGGGTGCCGCTTTATACGATTCCATGACGGTAAGGGAAAACCTTGCTTTTCCGCTGAAGAGAGTACTGAAATTAAAAGACAAACAGGAAATAGAAAGCCGCAGCATGGAGGTTTTGGAGGCTGTTGGTCTTGCAGATGCCATTGATAAAATGCCGGCTGATCTGAGCGGGGGTATGCGTAAACGCATGGGGCTTGCCCGTACACTGGTATTGAAGCCGGAGATCATTCTTTATGATGAACCCACTACCGGGCTGGACACCATTACTTCCAAAGAAATAAGTCATTTGATACTGGAAATGCAGGAACGCTACCAGGCAAGCGCCGTGATCATAACGCATGATATGAACTGTGCAAAAATAACCGGCGACAGGGTGATGGTGATGAACGGGGGAAGGTGCGAAGCCGAAGGAACTTATGAAGAACTTGAAAATTCAAATGACCCATTTATACAATCATTCTTTAAATAATTACTATGAATATTTCGGCTGCTCAAAAAACAAAAACAGGATTGTTTGTATTGTTCACCATTTTATTGTTGCTGGGGCTCATGTTCCTGATCGGCAAACAGCAACAATTGTTCAGCGATACATTTGTAGTGAACACACAGTTTAAAAATATCGCCGGCACCAAAGAGGGAAGTTTCGTGCGTTTTGCCGGCATCAATATCGGCACGGTTCAAAGCATCAATATCATCAACGACAGCACCGTACAGCTGGCGTTGGATATCGAAAAAAAAGTGCAGCCTTTTATTAAAACAGATGCTGTTACCAGTATTGGCAGCGATGGGTTAATGGGTGATAAGATCATACTGGTAGCACCCGGCAATACTGGATCGCCGGTGGTAAAAGAAGGTGCCATGCTGAGAAGCAATAACCCGGTAGACATCGACAGGATACTCAACAACCTTTCAAAAGTATCCGACAATGCCACGGTGCTTACTGAAGGCCTTGCTAGTATCGTTGATAAAATAAACAGTGGCAAGGGCAGCATCGGTAAGCTGCTGGCAGACAACAGCCTGGCAAACAAAATGGAGAACACCATTGAATCGGCGAAACAAACAGCCAATACCATTACCAAAACTGCCAATACGGTAAATGAAAATATGCAGGCTGTAAAAAGCAGTTTTTTACTGAGGGGTTATTTTAAAAGAAAAGAAAGAAAACGTATTAAGGACTCAACAGAAAAAGCAAATAAATTACTGGAGAACAAAAAATCAGAATGATCCCCAACAACATATTCCTGCCTGGCACTTACCCGGAAAACTATCTTCCGGGTATTTTTTTATACCTCACATCAGAACACTTGACAGCACTGCCCTGCAGAAATTTAACATGGTTTCGATAAAATAACTATATTTAATTATTGAATTGCACAGGCGTATATTTTAGAGAATTTTTATCGTTTTGAGAATAATTGCCGGCACAGGAATTCTCACTACAACCCAATAGCAGCCTGCCTCTCTCTGCATTTATCAAGTGATATTTATCATAGGGAAAGCAGGCAATTTGTTTTTTAATTTTGTTCATTATTGGCACAGTAAAATACAATTTCATCTTTCCCGCAAAAGCATGAAAAAATCTAACAACTCTGAAAAAGAAGGTGAGGAGAAAACAATCCGGCTTGAAGTGCCTGGCATTGGTTTTCCCGATTCAATCATTTACCAGGCTTATATCGACAAAGAAGGCAACCCCAGGTTCAATTATTTAAGTAATTCCATCGGGGTAAATGTTGATGCTACTCCCCTTTCGCCCCTGCAGGATCATTCTTTGCTGCTCGATAAAATAATTGAAGAAGACAGGGAATATTATTTTGCTGAAAGAAACAAAGCGATACAAAATGCTGCAGACTTTAATATTGATGTAAGGATAAGAAAAAATTCCGGCGAAATAGCCTGGATCAATAACCGGGCAAAACCCAGGAAGCTGGACAATGGCAGCATGGTATGGGAAGGCTTTATGATCGATATTACCGGGAGGAAGAGAGCTGAAGAAGCTTTAAGAATTAGTGAGGAACGCTTCAGAAGTTTTGTAGAAAATTCCCACGAGGTATTTTATACCATGACCCTCGACGGCATTTTCACTTTTATAACTCCTAACTGCAAAGATCACTTTGGTCATCAACTGGACAAGTCTCTTGGTATATCTGCTTTTGACGGTTTTGTTCATCCTGATGATATTGCACTATGCAGGTCGTACATTACAAAATTGGTTGAAACCCGTAAAATGCAGGACGGCATTGAATACAGGGTATGGCACGGAGATGGGTACTGGGTATGGATATCAACCACCGTATCCCCAATATTTGATGAAACAGGTTCCATCCACTCTTTCCAGGGCATTGCTTTCCAGATCACTGAAAGAAAAAATGCGGAAGATGCCCTGAAAAAAAGTGAGCACCTCTTCCGGTCATTTGTTGAAAATGCCAACGACACCGTTTTTTGCCTCTCAATCGAAGGGATACTACTATACGGTTCACCTAACTGGACCACTGTACTCGGGCATGATGTAAATGACTTCATCGGCAAATCAGTTTTTGAATCGCTGATACATCCCGATGACATCGGCACCTGTATGGCTGCGTTGCTAAAAGGCATCAGTACAGGAGAAAAACAATCCAATATTGAATACAGGGCATCCCACAAAGACGGGGGCTGGCGCTGGCAAACCACCAATGCATCGCCCCTGTTTGATGAAAAAGGAAACATTACTTCCTTTCTCGGCATAGCACGTGATATCACCGTACAAAAACAGGCGGCCGAAGCACTGCTTGAAAGCGATCAATGTTATCGTGACATGTTCAATACCGTTTCAGAAGCCATTTATATACAGGATGAGAACGGTTGTTTCGTGGATGTGAACGCAGGAGCAGTAAGAATGTGCGGTTATCAAAAAGAAGAACTGCTCGGGCAAACACCTGCTTTCCTGGCTGTGCCCGGCAAAAACGATATTGATTCAGTAATGGCACTGATCAGGCAAACATTTGTTAGCGGGCAAACAACGAGGTTTGAATTTTGGGGCAAAAAAAAGGATGCCGAAGTTTTTTCGATGGAAGTGATCTGTAACAAAGGAAAATATTTTGGCAAAGATGTACTGATAACAACTGCAAGGGATACCAGCGAACGCAAAGTGGCTGAAGCCGCTTTCAAACAAAGCGAAGAAAGGTGGCAATTTGCGCTGGAGGGCGCAGGCGATGGTATTTGGGACCTGGACACACAAACCAATAAAGCCTATTATTCGCACAACTGGAAAGCAATGCTTGGATTTGCCGATGATGAGATCGGCGACACCATTGCGGAGTGGGAAGACAGGATTCACCCGGATGACAAAGACATGGTGCTGGAGAATATCAAAAAGCATTATGAAAAGCAATTGAATTTATACAAATCAGAATACCGGATCCGCTGCAAAGACGGCTCTTATAAATGGATATTGGGGAGAGGAAAATTTATCAGCAAAGGAAAGGAGCAATCAACCCGGTTCATTGGTGTTCATACAGACATTACAGAACGTAAGCTTGCAGAGAACCTGGTAAAGGAGAATAAGGAAAGATTTTCAAAGATATTCCACCTGTCGCCCGACCTCATCCTATTAACAAGGTTATCGGATGGAGTGATCGTAGATGTAAATGACCGGGCCTTTGAACTAAGCGGCTATCACCGTTCAGAGATCATCGGCAAAACAACTGTTGAGTTGAAAGGCTGGGATGATATTGAATCGAGAAATAAATTTATTGCCATCCTTCGGCAAAAAGGCAGGGTGGTGAATCATGAAAAAACCATGATGACAAAATCCGGAGAAGTGCGGTACGCTAACCTCTCTGCTGAGGTGATCGATATTAAGGGAGAAAAGTTCACCCTCGTATTCATTCACGATGTTACCAACCGCAAAAAAGCGGAAGCATCTGTAAGGGACAGCAATGATATACTGAATCAAACAGGGCAACTTGCCATGGTGGGCGGTTGGGTATACGATGCAATACAGGATGAATTTACTTTAAGTGAAGAGACACGCAAAATGCTTGGTGTACCGGAAAATACTCATTTGAATCTTGAGCGTGCCCTGCAATTTTACCTGCCGGAGGATGGGCAAAAAATAGAGATGCTTTATAAAAATGCACTGTCGGCAGGTGAGCCATACACTGAAGAATTTAACATGATAACTGCCACCGGCAGATCATTGCTTGCAAAAGTAACCTGCAAACCAGTGTATGAAGATGGCATTGTAGTGCGGTTGATGGGTGCCGTGCAGGATATAACAGAAATGCGCAAAACAGAGAAGGCGCTGGCAGCCCAACAGTTGCACAACCAGCAGTTGATCACAGAACTTACCATCCAGGAGCAGGAAAGTGAGCGGCAAAATTTATCCAGTGAATTGAATGATGACATCAACCAGGTACTGGCAGCAGTAAAAATGCAATTGTCGCTGATCAAAGAAGGAGCAGGAAACAGGGAAGTACTGCTAAATGACAGTTATGAAAAATTAAATGAAGCAATAAAAAAGATCAGCAGCCTGTCTAATTCCATCGATACGCCCTCTATGATACAGTTTGGATTCATCCGTTCTGTAGAGTTGCTGATAGACCAGCTCACCATCAAGAGTGGGTTAACAATAACGCTTCGCAATGAATGTGAGGGGCTTGAAAAACTGCCCCATCAGCAGAATCTTATCCTGTACCGCATCATACAGGAAAAGTTAAACAACGTAATAGAACATGCAAAAGCAACAGCTGTATCCATTGTTATAAGATCAGGAAGAGATAAGATTCTTCTTTCAATTACCGATAACGGGATCGGCTTTGATATGCGGCAAACCAAACCCGGGGGAAGCCTGCAAAAGATACAAAGCAGGGTGAAATATTACAAGGGTAAGATGAGCATAATTTCGGCACCGGGTAAAGGTTGCACCCTTGAAGTGAGCATGCCGGCGAAACTCTGATAATTGACAGATCCGGAACAGGCTGTTGGAATATTGCTACCCCTATTTCTCTATCTAAAATGTATTATCTTCCTATTGATCAGTACATGATCGGATTCAACTGTTAGAATGTAAACACCAGCCGGTAAGCCGGCACACTCAATGGCAACAGTATTCAATCCTTTATTTACTGCAATGCGCCTGTGTTGAATGAATTGCCCCGCAGTGCTGACCAACCACAGGTTTACCCAACCTTTTTCCGGCACAGTAATACCTGCATCAATTGAGCCAGCTGACCAGTCATCTTTACAATAAACATCAAACCCCGGTTGCCTCAAGAGCAGTACGCTGCTGCTGTAGTGATACAAACCACTTCTCTCCATCATCTTTAGGCGGTAAAAGGTATTGCCTTCCATAGTTACCGGATCTGTAAAATGATATAATACGGCCGTAGTGTTAGAGGGAATCACTCCGGCGTGACTAAAGTGTGTTCCATCCATGCTTTTTTCGATCTCATATCCCGTAATATTGCCATCATCTTCTACCGTCCAGTTCAAGGTTGCCTTACCATATAAAACGCTGCCGGTAAAACTTTTAATCCTGGTTGATAATATCAAACCACAATGCATTACGTTGATCATGGTGGAAGTGCCGTCGTTGTAAGCACAGTTACCGGAAAGATTGGCCAGGGTGGTAGCAGTGATCACCCTGTAGTATTTTCCACTGTCTGTAACATCAGCCAAAAAGGAGGGCAGGTTGGTCACATACTGGTACTGACCGTTCACTACTGCCGGAGTGCCAACTCCCGAGGTACCCCGCCCTGTTAGGTTATACCATACAGTACCGCCGGTATTGCTTTTTTGCCATTGCCAGTAAACATAACTGTTGTCGAAAATATACCGAACGGTATCACTCAGGTTTACCTGGAAGGGTGCCGCATCACAACCCGTAACCACCGGTGTTATATTCATGGATAAGGTTGGACCGCAATGTGATACATTGATATCATCCAGCGCCCAGTCGTTTCCTCCCCCACCCGGCGAATTATTCCTTATCAAAAAGCTGGCAGTGGTTTGAGTTGGTTTCGTTAAAAAGACAAAACCAAATTTTTTCCAGGGTGCTGACCGGCTGTATTTTATATCGCCTGATGTGTACACTGCCAGTCCATCAATTTCAAAATTGATATTGGGCTTAACGCCTGACGAATCATTGCCTGGCCCGGTAATATACCCGCTGGCAGTACTTCCCTTACCATTGCTGTCGCAGCCGCACCTCGGGCAAAGATTCCTGAACCATGCACTAAATTCATAGTAAGTACCCGGGCACAAATTAGACAATGTTTCTTTGTAAGCCGTGTCGGTATTATAACTTGAGTTGATCAACACCATGTAACCGCCCCTGTTACCGGGCACTGTAGCCGGATTGCCTTTTGCTGCATCGGCGGCGCCAGTATGATCACCTGCTATATCCCACAAACCGAATACCCGGTGCAACGGAGAAGCTTCAGGCATTGCTGAATTGCTGTTGACAGTCCCATCGGCGCTGCTGTTGTTTACAATGGCATAATAATAATCGTTGGGCGTGCCCGTACTGATGGTTGTTTTGGAATAGGTGGTTGTAAAGGCAAGCGAAGCCGCACGGCTTTGTGTGATGCCGCTGGCAAATGTGCCCAGTGAATCAGCGGCCGCACTCACCGACATGCCATTTGAACAGGCCTTGATAAAAGAGTGCGAAAGCAGGATCCTGTACAGTGGGAAATAACGGGTGTATAATACGGCCCCGATTTTATAAACAGCATGGCCACCGATCTTTATGGTATCGCCGTAGTTGGCCAAAGCATTGATCCTTATTCTGAAACAAGCTACTACAATGCAGGTATTTCCGTAAAAACTCGGGCGGTCTGTATTTTTTATTACACCTCCTGTACTCCTGGTGGCTCCTGTGCCGAGGTTGATCTGCACAATGCCTGCAACGCAACTGGCCACATCTGTATTATCAAACGCATCAGTGTAAGGTCCTTTGTAAGTGATGCCTTCATTGGTGGTGATCCTGATGCTGCCAGGCTCATAGCTGGTGTTTTCGGGTATGCTGTCAAAAACCTGCACAGCACTTATCTGCGAAGGCGATACATTCCGTACAGCAAATGTTACCCTGATCTCCACCACATCATTTGGTTCAAAACTTCCGCCCGTTGATTGTTTGCTGATATTGGCAAAACTTTTTCCAATATCAACCAACCTGCTTTGAGCAAAGAGGAAGGGCGAAGTAAAAAGAACGATGGTTAAAAATATCCAGCTCAAAAGAAAGTGAGTCAGGCAATTCATTTTACGAAACAGGCCGGGTTTGCCTTCGTAATGGTACAATATATGATGACAGGTTTTCAAGGATAGGATTGGTAAGTTAAACAACCCGGCATTAACAGGGAACCGGGTTATACCTTATGCAACGCTACCTAAAAACAGTTAGTATCAGCAGCGCTTTTATTCTGAACCAGGAAGGCAATTTTAAAATTTCTACTACCCTTTGGTTAGATGTTTTTCTATTCCTCCAATAAAGAAGAGGCTGTCTCAAAAGCCCGATTCAGCGAATATTTTTCCTGACAAAATATTACAATGAAAAAATTCGATCTGTAAACATTGATACAACAACTGCAACAGATTTGTTTCTTTTTGAGACAGCCTCTTATAAATGAGCGAAAGTACCTGTTTATGCCGGTTCAGACTTTACCAGTACACCACTGCTGGTAAAAGTTGCTTCCCATGGTCTGCCGTTTCTTAAAAAATGGGCTCTCCACTGGTTGTTGCTCCTCAGCTTCCATTGGCGCACTGCTGCATTTCCAAAGGTTGTTGCAAAGGCCTGCAGTACAGCAGCCGGTGGTGCGGCAGTCACTTTTGCGGCACTAACGGTTGACACTTTAGTTACTACAGTTGCAGCGCTGGCAACATAAAAACTGGTGGCTGTAAATAGTGCCACGATGAAGAATGTTTTTTTCATGATGTTGAAATTTGATGTTTGAAAAAATAATTACGATGTGAAAATAGCACCAGCGATATCCGATGAAAAACAATCCTTACTGAACAGGAAAAAAATCTGTACGAACAGGGAATATAAATTTTTGAAACAGCTTACCATTAGCAATAATGCTATGTGCAGGAGTAAAACTTTTATTATGGGAAAGGGGTAGCAAAAAATTATTCCAGTTTTCACAGCATGTGAAGCAGAGGAATGATAATAGGAGCCAAAATGAAACATGGCAACGGAGAACGCTACTACAGGGCATTCCAGCAAGAAGATTGGCAATTTAATAGCAGGGAGATGAAATATTTTAAGATGAATCGATTCCGCTAACGGAGAAAGGCACTGGGATGAAATATCAATATACCTTATTGCAGAGCAGCATACATTTGCTCAAGCACCTTCAAATTCTTTTTCACCCAACTGGCATTGCCTTTTTCCCATTTATATTTTTTTGCTACAACATCACTCATCATTTTGTAGGCTTTTATTGCCTGCGGTTTACTGTAGAAACACTCATACCAGTTATCTGCCAACTCTTCTTCTTTGATCATATAAATGCCGCCTGCATACCATTTTATACAGCCCGGGAATCCATAAAAGGAAATTGTTTTAGCATGCCTTGCCAGGTTATCCCTGTAAAAAAGAATGTGAAAATGAAGGTAGTCTTTTAAGCGCTTTTTTAACTGTTCATCCGTTTCGGTGCCACCGGGTGGTATTCGCCACAAATTATTATCAATATAAAACGGATCGTCCTTTTTGTTACGGTACCTGCGTGCGTCAGCAACAAAATTGAGTTTTGTAACACTGTTGATGCCAGAGTTGATCACGATCAGATTATTGGCACCAATGGCGGCGATCTTATATTCATCTCTTGATCCACCGGAACTTTTTAATACGATTTTTTTAGCGGCTTCATCATAACTCCACTTGCCATGCTCCATATAATTCCGCACGTTCTTCACAAAGGTGAAATCTTCAAAAAGATAAAAACTTCTCACGGGATAAATACCCTGCGGTTCATCATTATTGTTCAGCACTTCCAGGTCATCTTCCATTACCCATCCCTGGCAAAGCAGTTTGGCAATATTGGTTTCTGACTCCAGGTGTTGCAATATTCCATCACTGGTAGCATTTTCAAATTTGATGCTGTCGGAGGGTTCTTCCATTGCCACAGGTGCACTTACTACTGCCTCCGAATCCCTTCGATCGTTATTGCAGCCAGCTACAAGAATAAGAATGACTGGTAAAAAAAATATATTTCTCACAATGGGGTTTTATAAGTGTAGTAACCATCGCCTCTACATGGTCCACGTGGTTAAACCGTATTTGGTGAAGTGGTAGTTTTTGATTTCGCCGCCAAAACTTTTTAATGTATCAATGACTTTGTAGCGGCTGTTTCCCGGGCAATAAAAGATCATAAATCCCCCACCACCAGCACCACTGATCTTTCCACCGGTTGCACCTGCTGCTTTGGCGGCATCATAAATAGCCTCAATATCATTGTTACTGATATTGTGTGCCATTTTTCTTTTTTGCTGAAAACCAAAATCCAATATTTCTCCAAACTCGTTCAATCGTCCCTTTAGCAATGCTTCCTTCATCCTCTTAGACTGCTCCTTCAACTGGTGCATGGCTTCAATGCTCTTTTCATTCTTATCGTTTACGTTCTTCACCTGTTCTTTGATAATGGCAGCACTCTCCCTTGAGGAAGCAGTAAAATACAATACCAGGTTATTGCCCAGCTCATGCATATACTCCGGCCTGATCCGCAGCGGGTTTACGATCACTTTATCATTGTCGTAAAACTCCATGAAATTTACGCCACCAAAAGTAGCCGCATACTGGTCCTGTTTGCCACCGGCCAGGTCAAGATCTTCCCGTTCAATTTGATAAGCAAGATGAGCAATATCGTAATCACCCAATGGAAGTTTAAGCATTTCAACAAAAGCCCCCAGCACTGCCACCACTAAAGTGGAAGAAGTACCTAAGCCGGAACCTGCCGGTGCATCAACGTAGGTGGATAAACGAAAACCGCCGGAAGGAAAGGGATAATCTTTTTGTATGCGGTTGTACACGCCTTTCAGCAGATCAAGTTTGCCATTGATGGGCAATGCGGTGGCAAATGGAAAACGTTCTTCTTCATTCCTGTCAAGCGCTTCTACTATTATTTCGTTGGTATCCAGCAATTCAATACTGGCATTGGCAGATAAAGAAATGGTGGCATTTAAGATAGCGCCGCCATACATATCGCTGTAAGGACTAACATCTGTGCCGCCGCCGGCAAGGCCAATACGCAGGGGAGCTTTACTTCTATAGATCATAGTAGATCAAATGTAAAAAGTAAAAACTTAAAAGTAAAAAGTAAAAATTCAAAAAGCAGTTTATGGAGTATATTCCTTCTTTATCATGCAGAAGCCCAGGTTTTGACTTTTGAATTTTTCTTTTTGAATTTTGAATTCCCTTTCTACTTCCCTTCAGCTACTGCAACAATTGCTTCCGCCATTTTTGTCCAGCTATATTTTTTTTTCTCTTCTATTAAATAAGGGAGGAATGAATCTGTGCCCCGTTCAAAATATTCAACGATCTTTTGAGCGATCGAGGGCGCATCCGGCTCAGCGATCAAACCAACTTTTCCTTCCGGCACTAAGGATGGCAAACCGCCTACATTGGTAACAATCATCGGTATCTCAAAATGATAAGCCAATGGTGTAACACCGCTTTGGGTGGCATTGCGGTAAGGCTGCACTACCACATCGGCAGCACACAAATAATATTTCACTTCACTGTCCGGGATAAAATCAGTTCTTAGAACCAGGCTGTCCTGGATGCCCAACTGTGCTATTTGTTCATCGTATTGTTTACGGTCTTCATAAAACTCACCGGCTACCAGCAGTTTATAGGGTTGTTCCTTCAGCAGTTTCATAGCATCCAGCAAAATATCCAGCCCTTTGTATTTCCTGATAAAGCCAAAGAAGAGTAGTATTTTTTCATCTTTCCCAATACCCAGTTTTTCTCTTGCTTCATTCCTGCTCACCTTTTCGCCAAAATTATCGTACAACGGATGCGGTACAAATTTCGCAGGTTTGCCGGCGGCAAATTGCGGCAGGTCGCTCAGCACTTTTTCACTCATGGTGATAAAGGCATCAACGGGTTGTACAAAATACCTGGTGAAGGGTATATCCCCGGGGCGTTTTTCATGCGGTATGATGTTATCCGCAATGCAAACCACTTTTGTATGCCGGTTTTTTTTTACCCGGCGCAGAATGGTACCCAGGCAAGGCCCCATAAACGGTAACCAGTAACGAACAATGACCAGGTCAGGTTTTTTCTTTTTCAATTCATTGCCCACGCTCCACCAGTTGAGTGGATTCACGGAATTGATGCAAACCTTAATGGTAAGATCAGCAGGCGCTGGTTCTGTAGAGTATTGCGTGGTACCCGGGAAGAGAAAGCCGGGATATTGCAAAGAGAAAGTGTAAATACTGGTATCCCATCCCTGCAGCATGAATTCTTTCGCCAGCCTTTCATCATAAGACGCCAGGCCTCCCCGAAGCGGATGGGCAGGGCCAATGATAACAACAGATTTTGGATGAAACACAGATGACACGGTTTGAATATTATTATAGATACTCTGATTAAACTGATCGAAACAGATTAAACGGATTTTTGAAACCGTATCAATGATTTGTCAGTTAATCTTCACATTCTTTATTTATAATCATTAGAAAATATTACTCTTTTAAATGCAGGCTTTTCACCGAAGTGAAGAATCAAACAACTTCAAAGTTTGTTGCTTTCAGATAATTGAACACCTGTATTTGAAACTCTTTTTTTATTTCTCCTGCACCTGCTTTTACTTCTACAACAATCTTACTTTCCACTAATAGATCTGCAAAATAACTACCTACTTCTTTATCTTCATAAAACACTTTTATTCCAGCCTGCTGAACAGCGATTAGTCCAACAGCGGATAATTCAATCATCATCGCATTTTCGTAAACCTTTTCGAGAAACCCATATCCAAGGCCATTATAAACCTTGTAATAACAACCAATGATTTTATCTGTAATATCAGCATGAAGTATCATGGGAAATGATTTTAAGAAAATCCGTTCCATCCGTAACGATCCGCCTAATCTGTGTTCCTATCCTTCTAACCCGATCTTCTTCTCAATCAAATAAAAATTTCTGTCTGCAGAATTGCGGGCGATCATCTCACCCAAAAAGCCGGCTAAAAAAAGTTGTGTACCCACTACAATTGAGATCAGGCCTACATAAAACAATGGCCTGTCCGTCATATTAAACACTGAAAAGAAAAACTTCTGTACAAACAAATAGATCCACATCACAAAACCTACAAAAAAAACAATGCTCCCCCAAAGGCCAAACAGGTGCATAGGCTTTTTGCCAAATTTACCCATGAACATGATGGAGAACAGGTCGAGAAAACCATTTACAAAACGGTTCCAGCCAAATTTCGTTACGCCATATTTCCTGGCCCGGTGTTCCACTACCTTTTCACCGATCTTTCTAAAGCCGGCCCATTTGGCCAGCAGCGGTATGTAACGGTGCATTTCACCATACACTTCAATGCTTTTTACCAGCTTGTTTTTATAAGCCTTCAAACCGCAGTTAAAATCGTGCAGTTTGATACCGCTTGCTTTGCTGGCGGTAGCGTTGAATAATTTAGAAGGCAGATTTTTCGTGAGCGCATTGTCGTACCGCTTTTTCTTCCAGCCACTCACCATATCAAACCCATCCTCTACGATCATCTTCCTTAACCCCGGTATTTCATCCGGGCTATCCTGCATATCTGCATCCATGGTGATCACCACATCTCCCTGGGCCGCTTTAAAGCCTTCATTCAATGCAGCGCTTTTACCATAGTTGCGCTGGAATTTGATTCCACGGATGCTGGCATTTTTCTGCGATAGTTCTTCTATCACTTCCCAGGAACGGTCGTTGCTGCCATCATCAACCATGATCACTTCATAACTGTAATGGTTAGCCGCCATTACACGTTCTATCCATGCAGCCAGTTCGGGCAGCGATTCATCTTCATTAAACAGCGGAATTACAATTGATATGTCCATACATCCCTGTCCCGCAAATGGGAACTGATTGAATTTTGTTATTAAATATTGTTACCAGGTTTAAATGTTTTTGCAGCTTCATTGGCTCAGTTTATCCCGAACCGATGTCTATCGGAATTCGGGACACTCTTGTACAGCATATCTTTATGCAGCCGTTAAATGCAGCAACTGCATTAATTATGCTGTTTTTTTCTGGCTTAAAAAACCAGCTCCCACCACCGATATCAATGCCCCGATGACCAGGTACATGATCAAAGCGCCCATTACCATCGTTAATACAAAATAGGATCTTATCTGGGTGGCATTATTCTGTATCTCGGCCTGGGTTCTGTTACCCTCCGCTGCCAGCGCTTTGTTATTTTCTTCAATGAATCCATCGATCATGTGCGGATTCGATTTCACAAAAATAAAAGTGTACAGCACCATCAGCAATACCACCACAATAAATGCCCTGAACCCCTCTGAAAAATAATCCCTGAATTTCTTTTCATCCGTTTTACGCTGGTGAAACTGGAGCAAACTCCATACAATTCCGGCAGTATAAATCATGTATACGACCAATTGAAACCTGCTCTGTGCCGGCACATGAAATACATAAAAAGCAAGCGTGGAAGCCAGTATCATTACCGCCCCTGTTATCAGCCCGATCAATGGTGGTTTAACTGTTCTCATTTGTTCAATACTGCCTGGTTCTTGTTAACAATACCTACGACTTTTCCTGTTAGTTTTTTACCCACAAAAGCGGAGTTCCTGGATTTAGAGGCGATCATCGACTCTTCAAAAATATAGTCGGCCGTTGGATCAAACAACGTAAGACAGGCGACGGCGCCTTCTTTTATTTCCGGAACTGCGAGGCCAAATATGTTTCTTGGCGACACCGTCAATTTTTCTATCAATGCATGGAGGGTCCATTCGCTACCCAGCAGTGTGCCCAGCACACCGAATAGACTTTCCAAACCGATCATGCCATTTTTGGCATATTCAAATTCACATACTTTATTATCATAGTTCTGGGGAATATGATGAGAAGCAACGCAATCAATGCTGCCATCCAGCAATCCTTTTATTAAAGCAGTACGGTGCTGCTGGTCTCTTAACGGCGGATTTACTTTGAGATTGGTATCATAGGTCCGCAGGTCCTCATCGGTAAAAAACAAATGATAAGGTGTAACAGAACAGGTGATGTTGATACCGCTTTCTTTAGCTCTTTTGATATACTCCAGGCTTTTTGCGGTGCTGATACCTGTAAAATGCAGGCGGCTGTCTGCATAACGGGCCAGCTTGATATCTCTCGCCACTACCAGCTCTTCTGCCATGGAAGGTTTTCCTGGCAATCCGAGTTGAGTGGAAACAATGCCTTCGTTCATCAAACCGTTGGGGGCGATACTTTTATCGTCCGGTACCTGTACAATCGTGCCGTTAAATGTTTTTACGTATTGCAGCGCTTTGATCATGAGGCCGCTGTTTTGAATGGCGTTGGTACCATCGCTGAAAGCGAGTGCCCCGGCCTGACGCATATCATACATTTCAGCCAGTTCATTACCATCCGTATTTTTTGTAACTGCCCCGATGGGGTGGATGGTTACCGGGAGCGCCCGGGATCTTTGAACGATGTATTCTACCTGGGGTTTGTTGTGCAGGGCTGGATTGGTATTGGGCAGCGCCATCACATCGGTAAAACCTCCGGCAGCAGCAGCTTTAGCACCTGTTTCCAGCGTTTCCCGGTACTCGTAGCCCGGGTCGCAAAAATGAGAGAAACTGTCCATCCAGCCGATGCTTACATGCAGATTGGGTTGCGTGATCACTTCGGCTCCGGCGGCGTCAATATTGTCTGCAATGGTTTTGATCAGGCCATTGTCTATCAGAATATCTTTTACGGTTCCATTAAAAGGAGAAGCGGGGCAAACGATGGTGGCTTGTTTAATTAAAACCTTCATGCATAAAAAAGTTGCGCTAAGTTAGGATAACTTGTTGTTTTTGGAATTGAAAATTTCGCAGTATCCTGCCCAATCACCCGACCCACCCCGGCAGCGGATGATTTCGGTAGCGGGCGAAGCCCGGAACCTGGGCTGGTTATTCATAAATAAAGGGCCCGTTACTTTTTCGGTTTAAAAATTCCAATTATTTTTACACTGTCTTATTCTCCGCTGGTGAAATACCAGCTTTTCGGGATGTAGCGCAGCCCGGTAGCGCACT
>APMI01003956.1_pt1 | contig 50747 bp, 41 predicted proteins | sample 667938 | NCBI WGS metagenome assembly APMI01 (sample SAMN01084076, study PRJNA167559) | wastewater metagenome | biome: Wastewater | place: Denmark: Ejby Moelle, Odense | collected 2011-11-28
GCAGGTTCAATCCCTGCTGCGCCCACCAGCCTTCGCCCTACGGGCTACGGCTCGGCAAGCCACAAAGGCACAAACTAAATATTACCCTACACGATTAATATATAAATTGAAGGCTGTCGCGCCAAAGCCAAAGCCAAATGCGTCGGCGGACGAATGCCATGCAATTTGCCTTTGCGTTTCGATGCAGCATTTTTGCAATTTTTCTTTATTGTTTGCATTGCTTACAAGGGATTGGTTCAAAGTTTACCCGCAATAGCCCCCATATTTCATCCTCAGTCTCAAGCTTTGTAACATATTTGTCATATATTTTTGCAAACAATTTAATCATACTACTTGTTGAATTGGTTAATTTTTATTTGAAAGCGAATTTTTCGTTATAACATTTAAATTTTATTTGACCGCCATAGCATTGAATATAGCCTCAAAGAATTGGGTGGTGAAAAATTTTTACCCATGCCCAATTTAAACCAATCGGGGGCATTATGGCTGAGGCAGAAATAAATGATGATGTGAAAACCCTGCATTCAATGGGGTATGCACAAGAACTTGCAAGAACAATGGGGCAATTTTCAAACTTTGCCATTTCATTTTCAATTATTTGTATTTTATCAGGTGGTATCAACTCATTGGCACAAGGGACATCCGGTGTTGGTGGTGCGGCATTATCAATTGGTTGGATCGTTGGCGGCGCGTGCGCATTATTATTTTCTATGGGCATGGCACAAATCGCGTCCGCATTTCCTACGGCAGGCGGTCTTTATCACTGGTCATCAATTCTTGGTGGACGTGGTTGGGGTTGGGCAACCGCATGGTTCAATCTTATCGGTCTAATTACGGTTCTTGCTGCGATAAACGTCGGCACATTTGGCTTCTTTAATGGTGCCTTCGGTGCGATGCTTCATATTCCTACTCCCAAAGATGGTGCATTATTTTTTGAAACACCACAGTTTTGGTTCGTGGCAATAATGACGGCAACCCACGCCCTTATCAATCACCTTGGGATTAAACTAACCACCAAATTAACTGATTTATCGGGATATTTAATTTTGGGTGGCGCGGTATTATTGGCGGGAACGTTGTTTTGGTTTGCCGGAAATGATCCTGGTGAAGTTCGTGATTTTTCACGCCTTTGGACTTTTAAAAACTATTCTGGTGCTGTGGGTGGCGATGTTTGGCCTGAAAGCAAAAGCATTTTGATGGTGTTTGGTCTTGGTCTTTTGTTGCCGATTTACACCTTAACTGGCTATGATGCATCGGCACATACGTCAGAAGAAACAGTAGATGCCGCAAGACGCGTTCCACGCGGGATTGTCCATTCCGTATTTTGGGCAAGTTTGTTTGCATTCATATTCTCTTGTTCGTTTGTTGTTGCCATTCCAAATATGGATGAGGCCGCAAAGCAAGGTTGGAATGTCTTCTTTTACGTTATGGATGCACAAGTTCCAGCGGGCTTGAAATTCTTTATTTATGGTTTGATTTTTGTTGCGCAATACATTTGCGGCTTGGCAACCGTCACCTCTATTTCACGCATGATATTTGCATTTGCGCGTGACAAAGGTTTGCCATTCTCTGAAATATTATCAAAAGTTAGCCCAAAATGGCGTACACCTGTTGCGGCAACCTGGGTTGGTGCTGGTCTTGCGGTTATATTCGTGGCGTGGGCTGATGCATATTCGGTTGCGGTTGCGGTAACATCAATCACGCTATATTTGTCTTATTGCATGCCTATTGCGGCTGGTATGTTGGCATTTAACAAAAGCTGGAAAACCTTTGGGCCATGGAACATTGGTGCAAAATTCCCGATTGTTGCAATGTTTTGTATTGCGATTGCAGCGGTTATTTTCTTCATTGGCGTACAACCACCAAATGACAAGGCTTTATTGTTCATGGCGGTAATCATTGCCGTAACAATTGCTGTTTGGTTTGGGATTGAACGTAAACGCTTCCAAGGGCCACCAGTTGGCGCGGATATTGAGGCGCGCGCAAAAGCCATCGCAGAGGCAGAACATGCAATTCATGTCGCATTAGATTAAATTTTAAAGCAAAACATAAAAAGACGCCGCATGAAAATTGCGGCGTTTATTTTATTTGGATTGTGTCTTCATCACTATCAATATAATTTGTTGGATATGCCTCTTTAAGGCCAATACCTGTGAGGCCAATTTTCAATGCCTCATTAACAATCCACGCAATTTTCTTTGCCGCATCTATTGGTAACAGGCCGTGATTATGAATGTTGGAAATGCAATTGCGTGCCGAATCTGGTGTTCCCACCGATGCACCATAAGTAATATAGGCGCCAAGTGATTCCGCCGATGAAAGCCCAGGTCTTTCACCAATCAAAATAATTACAATTTTTGCGCCAAGGCCTTGTGCAATCTCGTCACCAATCGCCACCCGCCCCTGATTAACTAAAACCACAGGCGCAATCTTTAGCCCATTTAAAAGAGGGATAGTTTCATTAACAACATTGGCCGAATACTTCTGCACTGCAAAGGCGGAAAGACCATCGGCAATCACAAATGCAACATCATATTCACCAAATTCTAGCTTGTTTGCTTCGCCTTCGGCAAGACGCCTTCCCAAATCTGGTCGCCGAAGATAAACACCCCGATCAATGGCGGCACTTTTTAATTCAATCGCATCTATATCAATCAAGTCATTGGCAACATCATTAAAATTAACGCGCCCATGCACGGCATCTTTTGCCATTGCGTGCGCCATTTGCAATTCCAACATAGCCTTGGTTGGAATAGCGTCACCAACCCGCCCAAGAGCAACCCGCGCGCGCGTATTATTGCGAAGGGTAGTGAAGGGGTCTGTTTTTTCCATAATCACCCCTCTGATAATAGCTGTTTTACGGCATAATTATTGAATTGTAGTGGTGGAACCTTACCCTTTTCATCGGCAAGGCGCATTTTAATCAACCACTCCTCAAACTCTGGTGCGGCACGTAATCCCAATAAATGCCGCATCCGCAATATGTCGTGGTTTGAAAGGCTTTGGTAATGAAGCATGATGTCGTCCGCACCCGGAACCGCAATCATGAAGTTAACGCCGGCGGCACAAAGAAGAATGCCAAGGTTGTCCATATCATCCTGATCCGCCTCGGCATGATTTGTATAACAGACATCGCACCCCATCGGCAGCCCAAGCAGCTTGCCACAAAAGTGGTCTTCTAAACCGGCGCGTATAATTTCCTTTGAATCATATAGATATTCAGGGCCAATAAAACCAACAACCGTGTTTACCAACAAGGGATCAAACGCACGGGCAACCGCATAGGCGCGCGCCTCAACCGTTTGCAAATCCATATCGTGATGCCCATCAGATGAAAGTGCTGCACCCTGTCCAGTTTCAAAATACATCACATTTTGCCCAATTGTACCACGTTTCAGTGTGAGTGCAGCTTCTTGTGCTTCTTTCAATACGGATAATGAAACCCCAAAGCCATCATTGGCCTTTTGCGTTCCCGCAATTGATTGGAATACTAAATCGAGTGGTGCGCCACGATTTATAGCCTCAATTGATGTTGTGACATGGGATAATACGCATGATTGCGTTGGGATTGCGAATTTTTCACGCAAAGCATCAAGCATGGTCAAAAGCGTGATACAGGCATCAACATTATCGGTAGCAGGATTAATCCCAATTACCGCATCACCAATACCATATAACAAACCATCCAATGTGGCCGCCGCGATTGCCTTTGGGTCATCGGTTGGGTGATTGGGTTGTAAACGTGCCGAAAGCCGCCCCGCAAGCCCAATTGTCGTGCGAAATTTTGTAACAACCCGAATTTTTGACGCGATTTGAATTAAATCGCCATTGCTACAAATTTTTGAAACTGCCGCCGCCATTTCGGGCGTAATTCCCGGTGCTGCCGCACTAATCATTGCACCATCAGTTTCCCAATCAAGAAGCCATTCTCGAAATTCACCAATTGTAAAAGATGAAATAGTTTTAAACGCATCTTTATCATGGCTATCAAAAATAAGCCTTGTAACTTCATCGGTTTCATATGGGGCAAAATCTTCGCTTAGAAAATCTTTTAATTCTATATCAGCCAAGGCATAACGCGCGGCAACTCTATGTGCGGCATTGGGTGCGGCAACGCCCGAAAGCTGATCCCCAGAACGAAGTGGTGACGCATACGCCAACACCTGTTTAAGTGATGAAAAACCATATGTTTCGTTGCCAATTTGCGCGCGATATTTTCCCATTCCCAAAGAATAATAAAAATGTTGGTATAATAAAAGTGATTTATAAAAATTATCGCGCAAACGCCCTAGTAAATTCACTTTATTAGGCATTATTGCATGAGATTGCACAATAAATTTTATCCAAATCTTTCAGGCTGATACCCGATTATTCCGTTTATTTTTCGATGGTTTATTTACTAATTCCAAATTGCCTGATAGGTTTTGATTTGGGGTAGGAAATGGAAATAAAACAACTAAAACATTTTGTTACAATTGCAGATGAAGGAAATATCGGGCGGGCTGCACAGATATTGAACATCTCGCAGCCGCCATTGACCCGTCAAATGCAACAACTTGAACAAGACCTCGGGCTGCAGCTTTTTAAAAGAACTGCCAAAGGGGTTGAATTAACCGATGCCGGTAAATCATTGTATGCCGATGCGGTAAAAATCCTATCTTTGGCAGAAGATGCAACTGCGCGTGCCAAAAGTGCGGCAGAAGGAATTGTTGGTCGCCTTGATATCGGAATATTTGGCTCGGGCATTTTTGAAGTTGCACCGCGAATGTTGCAAAGATTTCGTTTTGCTTTCCCTAATGTGCAAATTATCCTGCATACCATGAATAAAAGCGAACAAATAGAAGCATTACGCCAAAAACGTATTAGCATTGGTTTTAACCGCCTTATACCGCAACATAATGACATTCTTACCAAAACCGTTGCGACCGAACGGGTGGTGGTTGGGCTTCATACTTCTAACCCATTATCAAGGCGTAATGTCCTTACGTTTCAGGATTTGGTTACAGAGCCAGTGATTTTATTCCCCGATGCAGCACGCCCGAATTTTGCGGATTTTATTACCGGGCTTTTTCATCAATTCGGGCTTAACCCCAATGTTGCACAAGTTGTCGGCGATGCGGCAACCGCAATTGCGCTGGTTTCATCGGGTTTTGGGATTTGTTTTGCACCGGAATCAGCAACCCGCTATGCGGCATCTGATGTAAAATATGTTGCGTTAAAAGGCTCTCCGCCAATTACGATTGACATTAGTTGTATGTATCTAAAAGATGACAGATCCCCAATTTTAAAAGTGTTTTTGGGGACACTTGATAATTTCCGTCAAGAAGTTGGGCTGGCGGCAAAAAAATAGATTAAAAGAACCTGTCGTAATGAACCTGATTATACGGAACACGTTTTTCAATCATCAATAATTCCTGAATTGCCTGCAACATTAATGTTGGGCCAGCAAAATAGAAATCATAATTTTTAAAATCATCTTCGATAAGTTTTCGAACCGCGTCATGGGCAAAACCAGTTTCACCATCCCAATCACCAACACCGGGGACAGAAACAATCGGAATGTATTTTATTGCGTCACCCATTCCCAAGTCACGCAATAATTCTTCACCGCACACATCGTCTGGGGTGCGCGCACCATAAAAGAAATATAGTTTACGGTTTTTCAAAATGCCGGAATTTGCCGCACCACGCGCAATTGAAACCATTGGCGCAAGCCCAGAGCCTCCGGCAATGCAAATAATATCGCGTTGTGTGTCTTCTCGTAGCCATGCCAAACCATACGGGCCGTCAATTTCAATCTCACCACCAATTTTAAGCGTATTGAAAAGGTATGATGTCCCACGCCCATTTTCGACATAACGTATCTGGAAGTGCCATTCATTTTCATCATTACCAATGTTGGACATTGAATATGCACGTGATGAACCAACCCCCGGAAGTTCAAGCATGGCAAACTGCCCAGGAAGGAAATTTGCGCTGCCCTCTGACTTAAAGCGAAATTCGCGAATATCTTTGGTAATATCTTTTACACCAATAAGGCGTGCTTTTTGACGAATTGGCGGAATTATGGGCTTATATTCAGGGCTTGTTGTTGCTTTTATTTTTATATCGCCGCGCGCCCGACATTGGCAGGCAAGGTGCCGGCCACGCGCACGGTCACGTGCGGTTAGGCCGGGCGCATCTTCCCAAAGGTTCTCAATTTCGCCTTCCACAAGTTCGAATTTGCAGCCGCCACATCCGCCGGAATTGCATTCATATGAATATCCAACACCAGATCGTAATGCAGCACGAAGAATTGTATCTTCGTCATTTTGAACGCACTCACCACCATCTTTCAGATTGTGAATTACAGCCGCAGTATCGATGGTGGTTTTTCCATCTTGTAGCTTGTGAACGAGAATTTCACCCATGTCTTTAACATGCCCTATAAGTCCTGTCCGCAATATTCAATGCCTTACGGACAGGAAGATTATATACAAATTGTGAGTTTAATTACAAACCAAGTGAAGCACGATAATCGCGCGTTGCTTGTTTTGCCTTGGCTGCCGCATCAGGAACGTCCGGCAATTTTGATGCGTAATCATCAATTGCTTTATCAGCAAGTGGTTCCCATTTCGCAATCCATTTTTTGATAAGTTCAAGATTGCCTTCGGTTTCCAATGCCATTTTTACCCATGCCGCCTGCCAACGACGATGACGCGAAACATCAATCAATTGGGCATCCGTTAATAACCCAAGCAGTGTATCACCATTGTGACGTGCCGCTTCACCCAATTTGCGCATAACAACTTCGTCAATTGCAGGTTTTGCAATGAGGTTGACGACAACCATTGCTTCGCCCCAATCCCAAACTGTTAAGGCCTTTTCCATTAATTCGCGATAACCCTGCCAAATGGCATCATGTTCCCAATATTCGCGTTCATCTGTACCAAAACCTTTGTCAGGGAACGTTAGTGACAGTTCTTTTGTGCGATATGCAGTATGGCTTAGCCAACGCATTGAATCCGCCATTTGGAAATAATTGCAATTGGTAATCGTACTTGCTGGGGAAACCTGCCCGATATATGCGCCCGCCATTTGAAGCGTATGGAATAAATAGCGTAAAGGTGCATAAAAGCGTGCCAATGTTCCCGCCCAACGCGCATCCAATGCTTTGTCGTGTTCGCGCTCATTAAATTGGTCAAGCAGGCTATAAACATAGGTTTCTTGCCCATCTTGCATAAGGTTGTATGTGCGGTAAACCACTTCATCAGGATCGCGGAAAGCGTTCCAATCGGGATGTTTTAATTCGGTGCCAAAAGTATTCTTTTTGTACCATTCATTAATGAACATATTTGGTGACAATTCATAAGGCGCATTGGCATCACGATTATTGTAATGCAAATTCACGCTTACAATTTCATATTCACTTGGCCGACGACGGCGCGCCGCAAGGTGCGTCCATGTTTTTTGTGGCTGTAAAACTTGTGTTTCGGACATTAAAGTCTCCCTTTGTTTGCGGCTCTTTGTGGCGCTATTTTAAACTTTGGTTTTGAAATAAAAACGGATTGAATCGTTACGGGTCTCAATTTGTCCCGCAAATGAACTTAGATCGACTTCAAGGTCATTCATTTTAAATGGGCGACCTAATTCCGCCTCGATAGTTTCGCGGTTTAGTATCATTTCGTGTTCAGTGTGAATTCGAATATAGGCACGTTTGTCATCGACAAAAACTTCTTTTTCTGGATTATCAATTCGTGCCGCTTCGATTATGGCAAGTGCCAAATCACCCGAACGCATAACGGGCCCAACCATATTGTTATGATATGCCTGCCCTGAATTTACTGCGTTCATTTCGCTCTCCTTGGTTAATATATTTTATGCGCTTAGCTATGTGCGAAAAGCGGTACAACGCCTGCAGTATCGACATAGATATCTTCGCCATCTACCTTCACCGGATATTCGGCCAAGGCACAATCATCGGGATTTATTCCTTTTCCTGTGCAGGCATCAAATTGCCACGAATGGGCACGGCAAATTACTTTTTCGCCATCGAATTTACCTTCGACTAATGGAATATCTTGGTGTGGACATACGCCTTGAAACGCCTTGACTGCGCCGCCATCGGCACATACCAGCAATATTTCATGCCCATCAACGGTAAATGCCTCCATTTCGCCTTCCCAAACATCATCTAGCGTACATACTTTTTGGAATGCCATTCTGTTCTCCTGTTCATGGCAACTTGTTGCAAATATTTTTAAATTTACGCGGTTTTTTCCCATATTATTTCAATGGTTTCAGTTGGCATAAGCCCCGAATCCGCAACTTTCATATCGCGTGGAAAAAACTCGGTTGCGCCCTGTTTTCTTACGCGCATAATACAGTCAGGACGCGGTCTTACGCGGCGGTTAACGGAATGAATTGCGGCAGCGGCGGCAACTTCATCCATTGTATTTTCTGTGTCGATTGCGATTAGTTGCAAAACAAAATCGCCCTCAAAATTTGAACCTAAAGGAAATAAAGCCATTTTAATTCTCGTTTTTTGAAAAATTTAAAGGAAGGCTTGCGGCACTTATGCCGCAATTTACTAACCTGCTTTTTTGTTTGCTCTTAGGGCGCGATAAACCTCTGCCCAAGCGTAATTATGGGCATCATCACCACATTCGCCAGGTGCAATATTCATATATTTTAGCGCACCTTCGAGGTTCATTGGTTGTATCATCCCTGCAAGGAAACGATCAACAATGCTTAGGTGTCCGGCGTAGCGCTCTGGGTCTTGTTCAAAGCACCAACGGTCAACTTCTGAACCAAAGTGATAAAGGCGACCATTATATTCAAGCGGGTAGTCTTTTACATTCCACTTTTTACCCGGCACGCCCAAAATCGGAAGTTGACACATATTACAAACCATTGGCAGGGTTTCAGGATATGCAAGTTCCATTTTGCCATCAACGACATTGTCGATGAAAACGTCCCAACATTGACCCCATGTATCGTTCCAACCCGGATATTTTTCTTCTAACCAGTCGCGTTCTTCTGGAGTTATCCCTGCCGCAGGGTTCCACCATACGGTTGGGCGCCAATAATAAGAACCAAGGTGCATACCATGATGCGTATCTTTTAAATCTTCTAGGAAAATGTCCCAATACCAAGGCAAATCAAGCCCCATATCGGTAAGTGCACGTTCAAACTGTGCCACAATCCATTCTTCCATAAATTCTTTGAATGATTGTTTGCGGTGCTCAAGTGGGGTGTAATAATCCATAATCGGACCAGTAAGCACCGAGAATAGCTTCCATGCACCCCAAAGCGCAACATCAACCCGCTTTTGTGCCTCTTCCTTTTTCCCATTTTCAATAAGAACTTTTAATGCCGGACCACCAATTTGCGCATGGCGCGATTCATCGGTCTGGATACTTGAAATAAGGTTGGCAAAGGTGTGATCCCCTGCTTCTGCGGCATCGGCGGCAAGCCCCAAAAATTGCATATTGGTAAAGCCAGTTTCAAAGCTAAAGGTAAGCATGATTGAAACCGAAATCGCATCGCGCGTCATCATAATATCGTCAAAGAAGTGACGTGCCGCAATCATCGCCCATTCATTCGTGTCATAAGCCTTGAACGCCCAATCCATTTGGCGGTCTTTTGAAACATGCTCATGCGGGAAATATAATTGCATCTGTCCATGGCGGATTTCATCCATACAGCCAAGTGTGGACATATTGCGCATACCTGGGGCTTTGGAAAAGCGCATCATGCGTGCTTCGGCACTTGCGGCGGCATATTCACCGCGGGCAATTGCACCGTAATGCGCCTTCATAACCGACTTCCAACCCGGATCGGCATTTTCGAAAATCCGGCTACGCTCTAGTGCTGCTTTTACAGAATATGCACCCGCATCCTTTTCACGCTGAACCTTTACATATTCGGGATAGGTCTGTTTATAAGGCTCATCATAATTTTCCCATGCCTCTTGTGGTAAACCAAAACCACCTGACAAATCCGGTGGGAATAGTTCATCTTCGGTAACGTAATTCGGTGTCCAGTTTGTGGATCTGGCTAAATCATACCAGTCCATGCGATTAAGCACAGCCATATTTCTCTCCGCTTGTAATTCGATGAATTATTCACCGAAACCCTTGTTTTAAATTTTTGAAGTTTTGTTTTTTGTTTGCGTTGAAAAATTTATACGTTGGTATTTTTATAGCTTCCAATACTATTTGAACGCAAACTCAATACGTTTTTTGCATGATGCATGCGCGAACAATACCAAAAATGAGGCAATGCTTAATATTGAAATACCCGCCTTTTAAAAGACGGGTATTTGTTTTATATGATTAAATTATAATTTAAAAACAGTTGGTTATGTTTTGCTATAAGCTTTTTTGCCCGCGATATAGGCCGCAGCAACATCAAAATCATCGTTCATGATAATAAAATCGGCTTTGCTATTTAATTTTAATTGCCCAATTTCATTTTCAAGACCAAGAAATCTTGCGGGGTAATAAGTTGCCATTTTAACGGCCTCTATTTCATCAACCCCAAGGGTCTTAATTGCAAACTTTAGTGCCGCAGCCATATCAAGATCAGAACCAGCAAGCGTGCCATTATCATCCATGCAAACGCCGTTTACGACCTTTATATGTTTGCCACAAAGTTCAAATTCCTTATTCGCCGACCCAACACTTGGCATTGCATCGGTAACAAGCATGAAATTTTCTGTACCATGGGCGCGCATTGCAATTTTTGCCGCAGTTTCATTGACATGATGCCCATCTAAAATAATACCGATATAAATATCTTTATTTTCTAGTGCCGCCCCAACCAGACCGGGGTCACGGTGCATTAATGGTGACATGGCATTATAAAGGTGGGTTACACCCTTTATGCCGGCATTAAACCCAGCCTTTGCCTGCTCATAATTGGCATTTGAATGACCCGCACTTATGATTATGCCCGCAGCGTCCAATTCAGAAATGTCGGCAATTTGATTTTCTTCGGGCGCAAGTGTCAAAAGCATTTTGCCATTTTTAAACGACTTTAAAACCGCCTTGGCAGCATTATTGATTGATTGGAACACACTCTCATCATGAATGCCTTTTTTGGTTTTCGAGATGAACGGACCTTCGATATGAATGCCAATAATGCCATTTGTTTTATTGGCAATCGCATCATCAACTACCGCGATTGCTTTTTCAATTACAGGCACATCAGAACTAATAAGGGTTGGCAATAGTGAAGTTGTGCCATATTGCAAATGGGCCTTGGCAATCTTGTTAAGCGCGTCAATGCTTATGTCATCATTAAATAAGACACCGCCGCCGCCATTAACCTGTGTATCAATAAGACCGGGGATTAAATAACCACCCATAAGGTCAATCGAATTTGCATTATCTGCTATATTGGTTTCAATTGCGGTAAAAACCCCATTTTGAATTTTGAACGATGCCGAATTTGTAAACGTATCGCCAACCAATATTTTGCCATTGGTAAAATTTAATATTGTCTCATTCATAATTCATATCTTCTTTTTAAATTGGGATTATTAGGCTTTATCAATTAGCAAATGATATTTACCGTTTTGAGAAACCACCCACTTATTCTTTGCAACCTTATCAATATCCGCAGTTTTTACCAATCCATTGTCGATTGGTTGTAAAATAATACGGCCTTCGCGATAAATTATTGGTGCAAGGTTTTGTTTGCCACCGAATGCCGCAAGTATGGCGTCATCTATTTTGAACTGGTTTTTATTTGGCTCAACTTCTTTTGAGGTTGCCGGCGCATTTAATTGCCCCAATTTACCTTGCAAAGATGCGCGAATTTCACCCGCAATTGCATCCGCTTTTGGGCCAATAACAACTTGAACCGTATTTTTATCAAGCCGCATAACCGCAATCGCACCGATTTCTTTTAACGCTTTGTCGTTTACATCGGCATTATCATTTACTTTTAGCCGTAGTCGCGTTGTGCAGGCGTCAACTGTTACAAGGTTCTTTGCGCCGCCCAAAGCCGCAACATAGCTCTCGGCGATAGATGAATCATCATGCGATTTTACTTGTGTATTTTCACCATCATTACTATCAATCTCACGTCCTGGGGTCATAAGATTGAACTTTCTAATAAAGAAACTGAAACTGAAATAATAAATTACCGAATAAGCCAAACCGATTGGAATTAGCATCAATGGCTTGGTTGCTAGTTTAAAGTTTAGGACATAATCAAATAGCCCCGCCGAAAAGCCAAAGCCAAGGCGAACCCCCAATATATCCATTATCGCCATTGAAATACCGGTTAGCACCGCGTGAACCGCATATAATGCCGGTGCCAAAAACATAAAGGTAAATTCAATTGGTTCAGTAACACCAGTTAAAAATGAGGTTAGCGCAAGTGATATAAACATACCCGCAAGACCGCGCCTTTTTTCTGGCAATGCCGCACGATACATGGCAAGGCACGCCGCAGGAAGACCAAACATCATAACCGGGAAAAAGCCTGACATGAATTTTCCAGCGGTCGGATCGCCGGCAAAAAAGCGATTTAAATCACCGGTAACGCCATTATAGTCGCCAATAATAAACCATGCTAAATTATTTAAAACATGGTGTAATCCAGTAACAATAAGTAGGCGATTTAAAACACCATAGGCAAAAAGACCAATTGGCCCAGCTTTTACGACCCACTCGCTTAAAGCATCAATGAATTTTTCAAGATATTCAAAGCCAAAGCCAAATAGCATCGCACCCAAAATTCCGGCAAAACCTGCCGCAATCGGGACAAACCTTCTGCCACCAAAGAATGCCAGATATTCAGGAACTTTGATATTATAATAACGATTATATAAAAATCCGGCTGTTAAACCCGATAAAATACCGGCGGGGACAGAGAGTTTTGCAATCTCTTTATTTTTCCACGCTTCTATTAATGCCTTGGATATATCGGGACTTGTTGCAAGTTTGGTAACATCTGCTGGTGCTGACAGAAGGATTTTTGCCCCCTCGGTAAGCACAACAAAAGCAACCGCACCTGCAAGACCTGCTGCACCGTTATTTTCCTTGGCAATTCCAACCCCGACCCCAATCGCGAACAATAACCCCAAATGACTAAAAATCGCATTGCCTGCGGCGGCAATGAATGGGATATTTAATAAATCAGCCTGCCCAAGGCGTAACAATAGACCTGCCACTGGCAAAACTGCAATCGGAAGCATAAGTGCGCGACCAATTGATTGGAAATTGGCGAGTAAATTACTAAATATTTTCATGATTTACCCCGCCTAAATTTCCTTTTGCCAAAACTTGTCTAACCTCGTCTGCGGTGGTTGCTTTTAATGCCCTTTGTGCGATTGCAACGCATTCAGGCATCTTCAACTCTCTTACCCGCTTTTTTATTTGTCTTATCATTGAAATTGGCACTGATAATTCAGTTATACCAAGTCCAATCAATATAGGAATTGCCAAAGGTATGGATGCCAAACCGCCACAAACCCCAATCCATTTATTATTTGCTTTTGCCCCCTGTGCGGCAAGCGCAATTAGATTTAATACCGCCGGATGAAGGCTATCCGCACGCGATGCCAATTGTGGATTTCCCCTATCAATCGCCAATGTATATTGTGTAAGATCATTACTCCCGACCGATAAGAAATCAGCTTCTATTGCCAAATTTGACGCCATAACTGCAGCGGATGGGGTTTCAACCATAATACCAACCGATATTTTTGATTGAATGCCGCATTCCAATGCCACTTCGTCAATAATTTTTCGCGCGGCACGGAATTCCAAAACATCAATAATCATTGGCAACATGATACGACATTGTGTGGTAGGTACAGATTTAATGATTGCACGAATTTGGGTTTTGAATAATTCGACATTTTCAAGCTGATAGCGAATGCCGCGCATTCCTAATGCTGGGTTTTCCTCAATTGGGAATGGCAAATATGGAATTGGCTTATCACCACCAATATCAAGTGTGCGTACGATTAACGGGCGATTATCCAATGATTTTGCAATTGCCGATAATGCCGCCATTTGTTCGGCTTCGTTTGGTGCGGTATCGCGTTCCATGAATAGAAATTCAGTACGCAATAGCCCGCAGCCTTCCGCGCCATTTTCAACTGCTTTGGCGGCTTCTTCATTTGATGCAAGATTGGCAAAAACTTCAATCCTTTTGCCGTCTGCCATTACGCAATCAATTTTCGCGTTCTTTGCCTCTAGTTCGGCATTTGCTTCTAATTCAGCAATTATTTTGTGGGCAGATTTAATTTCATCTTTTGTTGGGCTTGGGTTTAAAAAACCTTCATCTGTATTAACAATAATCAATTGCGAATTAGCGATATTGGATAATTTATCGCCAATTGCCACCAGCATTGGAATGCCGAATGAGGCTGATAAAATTCCAACATGGGCGGTTGGGCCGCCTAATTTAGTGCAAATTGCTTTGATATTTTTATGGTTTAAGCCCAAGAATTGTGATGGCAATAAATCATCGGCAATTAGGATAATTTCTTTGTCATCAGGGATTTTTTCAGCTTTTGTGGTTTCGCCACAAAGCGCATGAATGATTTGATGTTCCAAATCTCGTAAGTCTGATGCCCGTTCACGCACTTTTTGCGATTCTGATGCTTTGAAGGCATCTTCTTGTAGGCGTGATGATTTGCGCCATGCCGCAGGCGCACTCAAACCATTATTTAAATATTTATCGGCAGTTTCATTAAGTTCTGGATCTTGAAGAATTTCAATATGCGCCAAAGCGATCGTCTTCGCCGGCCCTTTATATGATTTTACATTGGCTTCAAGTTGATTAATAACCGTATTAATTGCGCTAGTTAAATTATCACGCTCAGTCTGATAACCTTTACCATTTTCATCAAATACATTTTCGGCTTCGCCAAAAACAAACGCCTCACCAATTGCATAGCCGCTTGCAGCGCTTACGCCATATAAAAAATTAGGGTTTTGATTTTTGGGTTTTTCTTGATGTGATGCGTGTTGTAATTCTTCGCTATCTTCTGTGATGCCATGTTTAATTAGTTCAATCATTGCCGAGAGGGCTTTTGGGGAATCCACGCCATTGGCAATAATTTCAATCTCGTCACCATTTTTTGCGTTCAATGAGATAAGTGCAACAATACTATTGGCGCGTGCCGCTTTTTGGTTAGTTTGAATTGTGATTTCAGATTTAAACTGGCGCGCCAATTGCGCGATTGTGCCCGCTGGTCGTGCATGAATACCATGCGGCAAAGACAGAACCAACTTCTCGCTTACGGCATTATCTTGATTTAATATCTTTTCGCCGGTGGTATTTTCACTTGTTGAATTTTCAAACTCAAACAAGGCGTCACCCGCAGCAATTTGGCAATTTGTTTTTATGTTTTTCAGTTTTGCCTGCGGATCCATAACGATTATTGGCGTAATAAGGCTAGGCGCATTTTCGCCAACAAAATCCATATCAAAGGTAATTAGTTTTTCGCCAGTTTTAACATTATCGCCAATTGCCACATGGGTATTGAACCCAGCACCTTTTAACCCAACAGTATCAATCCCGATGTGAATTAATATTTCATCGCCGGTTTGGGCTTTTAAAATTATTGAATGACCTGTTGGCGCGACATTTGTAATCACACCATCGCACGGTGCGTATAATTCATTGTCTAGCGGCTCAATAGCGACACCTTTGCCCATTAATTCTTGCGCAAAGGCGGCATCCGAAGTTTCACTTAATGGCCTTACCCACCCTTTAAACGGCGATTTAATTATCAAATCACTATTCCTTATATTTATTATCGAGCCGGATTGTTTAACGAGATACACTTTAATGTATGTTATAAAACTATAAACATAATTTCATACCATTGCAATACCATTTTGATTTAATTAAATACAGTTTTAGGAAAAATATTTTTAAAACATAATCAATAAGAATGTTATTATGTATGAATATCGGTGCTATATGTGCTGCACAGAAAATAATTAACCGCCATGCACTTGAAATTGGTTATTTATTGGTTATAGTATGCAAATCACGATAGTAACGGATTAACAATGGCAAGCAAAATGAATTTCTCACAAACCATTGGCAAGCAAATAATTAAAGGCAAAGCGCCATTATATTTGCAATTACAAGAAGCCATTAGGACGGCAATTAATGACAAGACCCTTTTGCCACGTGAGGCACTTCCGCCGGAGCGCGACCTTGCCGAAGAGCTTGGTATTTCGCGTATTACTGTTCGCAATGCCATAAGCGGCCTTGTAAAAGATGGCCTTTTGGCGCGCAAACAGGGTAATGGAACCTTTGTATCGAGCCGTGTGGAAAAGCAATTTGCCCTTCTTTCCTCATTTACCGAAGATATGGCAGGGCGCGGACTTGTTGCCGACAGCAAATGGTTATTAAAAACCAAAGGCCCGGTTACACCAGATGAAGCGCTTTTGATGGGGCTTCGCCTTGGTGCGCAAGTTTATCGCTTCAATAGGTTGCGCCTTGCTGATGGTAGCCCAATGTCAATTGAACATTCGCTTATTTCTGCGGACGCATTACAAAGCGAACTTGACGTTGTCGATTCACTTTATAAGGCACTTGAAGCAAGTGGGCATCGCCCAGTGCGCGCGTTACAAAGACTGCGCGCATTACATTTAAACAAAGACCAAGCCGAGCTTTTGGAAACCGAACCAGGCGCAGCAGGTCTTTTCGTTGAGCGTCATGGCTATGATTCCAATGGCTCAACGATTGAAATCTCAAAAAGCTGGTATCGTGGTGATTCCTATGACTTTGTGGCGGAACTAAATGCATAAAAAAACAATCAATCCAAACACAACATTAATGTTTAAAGAGGCCGAAGAGGCAAACCAAGCTGTTGCGCACCAAATTGCCAACAACAAAGAAATTGTAAAACAAATTGCGCAAAAATATTCAAATAATTTGCCTGAATTAATTGTTACATGTGCGCGCGGCAGTTCTGACCATGCGGCAACATTTGGTAAATATGTTTTTGAAACTAGATTGGGGATTTTGACATCTTCATTGGCGCCATCAGTTTCATCAATTTATAAAAAAGAGCTAAGCATTAAAAACGCGCTTTGCATTGCAATATCGCAATCTGGCAAAAGCCCTGATTTATTATCGGTTATGAATTCATCGAAAGAGCAGGGGTTGGCAACGCTGGCGCTGGTTAATGATACTACCTCCCCACTTGCAAGCCTTTGTGACGATACATTCCCGCTTTGTGCCGGCCCTGAAAAAAGCGTTGCTGCGACCAAAAGCTTTATCGCATCTCTTACCGGGGTTTTGGAAATTGGTCAGGCATTGAACCCAGATGCGTTTAAAGACACTGACATCGCATCAATACCTGCATTATTAAAGCAAAGTTTCGAATGCGATTGGACGCCTTTATTAGAAGCCTTAAAAGATGCCGAGGGTCTTTATACAATTGGTAGGGGGCCGGCATTAGGGATTGCCAATGAGGCGGCATTAAAATTCCAAGAAACATGTGGCCTACATGCGCAGGCGTACAGCTCTGCAGAAGTGCGTCACGGCCCAATGGCATTGGTAAAAGAGGACTTTCCAGTTATTGTTTTCTACCAAGATGATGAAAGCGCGCCAAGCGTTAAAGAAAGCATTCTTGAGCTTGCGAAATATAGCAAAAAAATCTTTGTCATTGGTACAGAAATCGAAGGCACACATACCTTGCCTTCAATTAAATCATCGGCACTGATTACACCAATTTTGCAAATTCAATCACTTTATAAAATGATTAATTCACTTTCTATTGCCCGTGGTTATGATCCCGATCGCCCAGTAAGCCTAAAGAAAGTTACCGAAACGATATAAATTATAAGGACTTGCGGCATGGCTATTAAACCAATTCATAGTGCATTTTCATTGGTATTATTAGCATTTGCTTGCGGTTGCGCCAGCATGCCAAGCCCTAAAAAAGATATTAAAATTATGTCGTTTAATATCAGATGCGGGGTCTGTGAGGACGCAAACGACCCCAACAACTGGTCAAAGCGCAAGTTTTTGGTTGCCAAAATTCTAGATGAAGAAAAACCAGATATTATTGCAACCCAAGAAGCCGAAGACTACCAAGCGGAAGATATGGCAAAATTCGCCAATTTTTCACATTATGGCATTGGACGTGAAGAGGACGAAAAGGGGGAAAGAAATGCAATATTATGGAACCTCAAACGCTTCACGGCATTAAAGACCCAAACTATTTGGTTAAACCCAAATGGCGATAAATTTAAACTTGGGTGGGATGCGGATTGGGTTCGCACACTAACCATGATTGAGTTCCAAGATATAAAAACAAAAACGACATTTTGGGTATTTGATGCCCACCTTGATAATGAAGGTAAAATTGCCAGAGTTGAAGGCGCAAAAATCATTATTGAACAAGCAAAAATTCGCGCGCCAGAACCAATAATCTTAATGGGTGATTTGAATGATGTTGCTGGCTCTGATGCATATTTAACCCTTTCCAGCACCTTGCACCCGATTACAAATTATGCACCAGACGATTACACCTTTAACGGATTTGGTAAAGATGCCAAAAAAGGTTTTGCAATCGATCATATTTTCACAAATTTTGATGCGCAGGAAAATGGTTTTAAAATAATTACCAAAAACTTTAATGGGCTATACCCGTCTGACCATTTCCCAATCGTTGTAAATTTGAAAATCGATTAAAGTTCCAGCGATTGGTATTATTGCAAAATTTGTCGATTTTATAGTGTCTGCGATAGTATGGTTAAGCGCAAAACCATATTAATTCTTTGGGTTTTGTAATGGTATTTATAGTGTCCGCATGTTTCCATTTATAAATATTGTTATAAAACAATAAATTATTGGTGCATCTGGGTGCTTATCTCAAATCACTACACTGGTTAAATTTGAGAATTAAAGGCACTGATTTCTAGAGTGTTAATTTTATTGCAACGGCAAATCTGCACAGTTCGAAAAATGCTATAAATTGGTATTATATCCCCATTACCACCATTGATTGATTTTGGAGAAATCGGGGCGGATGTTTGGCGTAAAAAAGTGGCAATACCAATTAATTTTTAGGCAATCGTGAATTTATCATTTTATCCAAATGGTGAAGTAGGTAAAGGCTTTGTTTTTATTAACATATTTAAAATTACTGCCCGTCAAACTATTTCAATATTGTTGAATATTTCGAAAAAATGCAAAAAAAATTGGTATTGTAATGGTTTTAAATCTTGACGATTTTGGTTTTATCATGTTAGCATCAATCATTCTTTATAAATTCAAAGAATGACGAGTTGAATGGTCTTATTCGCTATGTCGTCGGGGGAAAGAAGATGAGAAAGTATAAACTAATCACAAACAAACAAAGCAGATCAAATGCTTTAATTAACGCAACCTCAATTCTCGCATTGTCGCTTTCTGCGGCATTAGTTGGCGCACCAAATCTGGCACTTGCACAAGATGCAACCAAAGACACAAAAACCGAAGCCGTAAAAAGCGATGCCACAAAAGACGACACAGTCGTTGTCGTTGGTATTCGTAAAAGCCTTAGAAAAGCAATTTCTTTAAAACGCGCTAACCTTTCAGTTGTTGAAGTTGCCACCGCTGAAGACATCGGCAAACTTCCCGGCATTTCAATTGCTGAAACCCTTTCACGCCTTCCTGGCGTTGCCGTTCAGCGTGTTGATGGTCGCTCACAATCAATTTCAATCCGTGGTATGGGGCCAACATTTGGTGTTACCCTATTGAACGGCATGGAAATGGTATCAACGGGTGATGACCGCTCATTTGAATATGACCAATTCCCAGGCGAATTAACAACCCAATTAACGGTGTATAAAACCCCAGATGCCGCATTAGGCACACAAGGTCTTGCCGGAACAGTTGATATTTCAACCATTGACCCGCTTTTGACAAGTGGCAAGAAATTTAACGTAAGCGCACGTGCCGAGCTTAACTCATATGATAAACTTATCCCTGGCGCAAAGAACACTGGTTCACGTTTTTCTGCATCATATATTGATAAGAATGAAGACGGCACATTTGGCGTTGCGCTTGGTTACACACGCCTAGATTCGCCAACCTTAAAGAAATATTTTAACCCATGGGATTTTGGTCCTGCTGGATGGTGGCCTGTGGTCGGTGTTCCAGAAGATCAATTGGTTTATGATGGTTTTGAAACCGGCGTCATGGCATGGGATGGCGTTCGTGATAGCATGATGGGGGTTTTTGAATTTAAACCAACCGACAATTTTAAAAGCAAGCTAAATATTTTCCATTCACAATTCAAACAGGATATGAATGGCCGTGAATTAGCGGGCGTTTTGGGTGATTGGGGTCTTGGTAATGTTCCCACTAGCGTCACGCAAAACAATGGTGCAGCTGGCCTTACCGTTCAAAACGTTGCCGCAGCGGTTACAATGCGTGAAGATCATCGCAAAGATGATTTAGATGCCATTAGCTGGACCAATGAATATTATGTTGGCGGTTGGAAATTGCAGGGTGATTTAGCGTATTCAAAAGCAACACGCAAACAAAAAACCTATGAAGTATATGCGGCAACCAAAGATCCAATAACTATGACTGCGGATATTAATTCTGGTTTTGATGGATTTGGTCAACTTTCTTCTAGCTTTGATTTCGGCAATATCGCAAATTATAATTATGCCTCATATTGGTGGGGCGGCGGCGGCGGATATATTCAAGACGCCCTCATTAATGACGAAATGAAAAATGCCAGATTTTCTGCAAAGCATGATTTCCACTATGGCATTTTCAAAGATTTCGAAGGCGGCATAATTTATTCCGACAGAACCAAGAAAGTTGATTATGTTGGCACTACAATGTTGCTAACAAACCCAACCCAAGATGGTTGTATCCATTATTATGGTGGAAGCTCTGATGGTTGTATGGCAATTCCTGCAAGCATAGTTCAGTCGCCGGTTAACCTTGGTTTCTCTGGCATTCCAAACCTAATCAGCTTCGATGCATCTGATGCCTTAAGCGGTTCTGAATTTATTGCGAGTACGGAACAAAATAAAAACCCGTACTGGAACTATAATATCAACGAAAAAATCACCACTGCCTTTGTAAAATTTGGTCTTGATTTTGATGCTGTAATTCCATTCACTGGAAACATTGGCCTTCAAGCAATTCATACAGAGCAAAGTTCAATTGGAACCAATGACAATGGCGATGGCACAAAGTCATTAGTAAGCGTTAAGACAGATTATACCAATTACCTTCCAAGCCTTAACCTAACAGGTGATTTGGGTAATGGTCTTTACCTAAAACTTGCGGCGGCAAAAGTTCAAGCCAGACCGCAATTGGAAATGATGCGTGCCAACTTCTCTGCTGGTGTTGATAATACCACTAAAAAATGGAGCGGGTCTGGTGGCAACCCAACTTTGGAGCCATGGCGCGCAAATGCCTATGACATTTCATTGGAAAAATATTTCACCAAAGGAACATATTTGGCAATTGCAGGCTTTAGAAAAGACCTAACAACTGCTGTCTTGGAAAACACTATTGAATTTGATTTCAGCGGCTTTAACAACCCAACCTCCATTACGCCAATCAGCAATATCGGGCTTTTGACCGCACCAGCAAATGTGAAAGGTGGCTATATTCAAGGCGTTGAATTTAGTGGTGCGATGGAACTTAGCATAATCGATAAGGCATTTGACGGCTTTGGCGTTCTTGGAAGCTTCTCAAATACCAAATCAAATGTTCCAGGTACGGATATTGATGGTAAACCAACCAATCAACCACTTGATGGTTTGTCTGGTCAAGTTGCCTCTTTGAGTGTTTATTACGAAAACAATGGTTGGCAATTCCGCGTTAGTGACAGGTATCGTTCAGAATTCTCGGCAACACGTCGCAATTCATTCCATGCCGTAATTGATACTATTCGCCCTGAAAATCTTGTTGAATTACAAGCCGGATATACATTCCAAAGTGGTCCACTTCAGGATTTGAATATCCTATTCCAAATCAACAACCTTACAGATGCTGCTTATGTTACTTCACAAACTGCTGAAGGCGTTGAGGCATTAAAAGAGTATCATAAATTTGGACGTCAATATTTGTTGGGCGTAAGCTATAAATTCTAGCTGCTTTAAACTATATAATTAACGCCTGTCTTTAATGGCAGGCGTTAATATAATTATAAAACAGAAGGGAATGGCAATGGTAAGACGTTTATTGATCACAACCGCGATAATTTCGCCGCTTGCCATAATCCCTACAATGTCATTGGCACAAGATATTAACATTGGTGTCGAATGGCAGGCGCAAAAATACGTAACCGAAAATAATCACCATTACACAGAGGCGGCCTTTATAATTACCAATAAGGGCAAACTCCCGATTAATACGAATGATTGGAAACTTTGCTTTTCATCAATTATCGGCGCGAAAACCCTCGCGAATTCGGATATAATTATTGAACCCGTTGCTGGCCCATTATATTGCGCCCGCTTTGTAAATTCTTCAATGCAAATCCCTGTGGGTGCATCGCAGACCATGCGGTTTGAGCATACAGAAACAGTTACCAAAATCGAAAAAGCACCCGTTGCGCCCTATATTATTTTTGATAATGCGCCCAATAATGGGATTAAAATTCACGATTATAAAACCGCCCCCATAGTGCGCACCAAACAAATTGAAGGCGCAGCAATTGGCACATCAACCATTTTTACACCGCAAGATATTTACATAAAAAACCAAAATATCATCGATATTCCCAAATCAGAATTACCAGCAATCTTTCCATCACCAAAGGAAAGTGAAACATATGACGGTGAGTTAAGGCTTGATGGCGCACCCACAATTATTGCATCCCCAAAATTAAAGGCTGAGGCGGCGTTTGCGTCAAAAATTCTCAAATCTTCATTTAATAAGGATGAGAAGACACAATTCATCAAGCTTGAGATTGCAAAACTAGCTAACCAAAATTCACCCGATGCCTATGAATTGGATATCAATCCCAAAAGTGGAATTAAAATAACTGGTAACAGCCCAAGCGGGGTTTATTACGGCTTACAGTCACTACGCCAACTATTGCCAAATAGCCAAACCGCCCAATATATCCTCCCTGCGCTAAAAATTATTGATGCGCCAGATTTTGAATATCGCGGGCTTTTGGTTGATGTGGCACGTAATTTTCAACCCAAAGAACAAATTCTGCGAACCATTGATATTATGGCGCGCCTAAAACTGAACAAGTTGCACCTACATCTTGTTGATGACGAAGGTTGGCGCATCGAAATAAAACAAATCCCGGAATTAACCCAAATTGGCGCAAAACGTGGCGAAGGTTTGTGGTATAAAAACCTGCCGTCTGCTTATGGCTCTGGTCCCGATATCAACGACCCACATGGCAGCGGTTTTTACACCCAAAAAGATTTTATTGAAATCTTGCAATATGGGGCAAAAAATCACGTTGAAATCATTCCCGAAATTGAAATGCCGGGGCATTCACGTGCCGCCGTTAAATCAATGGAAGCACGCGCCTTTTTACTTAAGCAAAAAAATTCAAAAGATGCTTCTAAGTTTTTATTGAGCGATCCAGACGACAAATCACAATATCATACCGCCCAAAACTATACCGATGACGTGATGAACCCAGGGCTTGATTCAACATATGTCTTTATAGATACGGTGATTAGCGAGATTGCGGGGCTTTATAAAAAAGCCGGTGTAAAACAGAATATTCTTCATATTGGGGCCGATGAACTTGCGGGTGGCGCATGGGAAAAATCACCAATTGCCATCAATAAAATGAAGGAATTAAACCTTAGTTCAACCAATGAATTATGGGACTATTTCTATGACAAGGTAACGAAATCACTTATCAAAAATGGTTTCAAAATTGGGGCATGGGAAGAATTAGGGGTTAAACGCGAAAATACATATCCAATAAACCCCAAATTTTTAGAGCGTAAACCAACCCTATATGTTTGGAATAACCTTGAAGGATCCGAAGATCTTGCATACCGTCTTGCAAATGCGGGATATAAAATAGTTTTGGGACCAGTAAGCAATTTCTATTTTGACATGGCCTATAATGAAGACGTCCTAGAGCCGGGGCATAATTGGGGCGGCTATATTGATTTAGAAAAGGCATATGCCTTTAACCCCTATGCCCTTCAGGGAACTGACAAAGAAAACAAAGTCAAATTAAACGATAATGCCAAAGCAAACATTGTCGGTATCGAGGCTATGATGTTTTCTGAAACCATGCGCGACCCAGCACGGATTGATTATATGATGGCGCCGCGCATATTTGCATTGTCGCAAAACGCATGGGCAAGACATGACAATAGTGACGCTAAAAAATGGTCAGTCTTCGCAAATCAATTGGGTAAAAACATTTTACCACAAATTGATGCTCAATTACCGGATTTTTATTACCGCATTGCCCCACCGGGTCTTATGGCCGAAAACAATATTGTATCGGTAAACTACCAATTACCAGGTTTTGAATTGCGCTATACTACCGATGGCACCGAACCAACAATCAATAGCCAGATTGTAAAAGGCCCAATTACCGATCGTGCCATAATCAATGTATGTGCATTCAATAAAATCGGCAGAAAAAGCCGAACCATTACAATAGATAACAGGTAAATTATGAGCAAAAACCAATTACAAAATCGCTATTTGGCGATTGATGTTATGCGTGGCATGACTGTGGCGTTGATGATTGTGGTCAATATGTCGATTTCAAGCCAATTGTCATATTCACAACTTCTTCACGCCACATGGTTTGGCTTTACATTAACCGATGCAATCTTTCCGACTTTTTTATTTGTTGTTGGCTCATCAATGGCATTTACTATGCCACGCTACGAAAATGGCAAAGGGAATGACCTTTTTATAAAAACTATTAAACGGGCATTTTTAATTTTTCTTTTCGGCTTTATCGTTTCCAACTTTCCATTCTTTCATTTGAAAAATGGTGAAATTATATTCCAAAGTTTTGACAATTTGCGTTTTCTTGGGGTTTTGCAAAGAATTGGTATTTGTTTTGCCCTTGCCACTTTAATCATTCATTTTACGGGCAAAAAGGGCGCGTTGATTTATTCGATATTATCGCTACCAGTTTATTGGTTTTTGATATCGCAATTTGGCGATTACAGCCTTGAACATAATGCGGCATTAAAATTAGATTTGGCAATCTTTGGCGCAAGCCACCTTTACAAGGGTGAAGGAATTCCATTTGATCCAGAAGGACTTTTGGGAATAATCCCGTCATTGGCAAATCTATTATCGGGATATTTGGTGGTTAATTTCCTGCGCAACGCCAATGACAAAAAAAGTGCCAATTTCAAAATAATTACTTTGGGAATATTTTTAATTATAATTGGTAACATCTGGGCACAATTTTTCCCAATATCTAAAAAGCTTTGGACATCATCCTATGTTTGTTTAACCATTGGGATTGATTGTTTTGTATTAGGGCTTTTGGTATATTTTATTGATATATGTAACCTAAAAAAAGGAACATATTATTTCGAAGTATTTGGAAAAAATACTTTATTCATCTATATTTTCGCCGAAATTTTGATGTCCATCTTATGGACAATTCAAATCAATGGCACAGAATTAATGATGGTCATTTATAATGATATATTTGCCAAAGTTGCGCCGATTAAAATTGCATCGCTACTGTTTTCGCTGACGTTCATGCAATTGTGTTGGTTTATCGCATATTGGCTTGATAAAAAGAAAATCTATATCAAAATATAATTTATATTGCGGTTTAGAGCCAATGCACTAAACCGCAATTAATATTGTTATATACGTTTTTTGGCGGCATTCATAAGGCTTAGGGCCTGTGATTTTCTTCCTGAATCGCCAACTGCACGGTTTGCACGCGCCGGCGCTTTATAAGAGCGTTCGGCATAATTATACGCACCCTTATAGTCGCCAGAGATATATAATAAATCAGCCATGAAATAATTGGCATCAACATCATTCGGGCTAACCGATAGGGCGTGTTGCAAATAGGTTTTGGCTTTTGCCTTGTCACCAAATGCGATTGGTGGACCAGGAACGTGGGTGTACATTGCGCCAAGGCTTGCAAATGCGCCACCATTAAGGGCGTTTGGATTCATTTTAATGCTACGCTCCAATAATGCTTTTGATTGATTAGCAATCGGAAGCGCACTAAAAGCACCAACATCTTTTGCCTTTACCCCAAGGATGATAGCTTCCCAAATCAATGGTTCTGCCCGTCCTGGGTTAGCTTTTGCAAGTTGTTCGGCCTCGGCAATTGCTCTGTCTTCGGCTGCCATGCGTTGTGATTTATTTGGCGTTGCAAAGTTTAATTGGTCAAAGTGTTGTTCAAGTGCAATTAGTTTTTGATCAAACACGTCACCTTGGGCAAAGGCACTTGTTGCAAATGTACTCAATGACAATGCGGCAAAAGCAATTTTTGCAAAATTTGATTGTTTAGACATTTTACTCTCCTGATATTATACGAATAATGATTTTGCTTTGCGGTCTTTTTCTGAAAGAGCTTCATCGACCAATGACGGAAGAATGCTGTTGATGCGGACAAAGAATGCCTCGGGAAAGCCGATATAAACATCTTTTGCATCATCTTCGATGGCTTCGACAATGCGTGATGCAATATAAACTGGGTCATCCATACTCATTTTAGTCAAATCGGCATATTTCAAAACCTGCGATGAATTCATGGTGGTTTTAACGGCACGCGGCGCGATATAAGTGGTTTTGATACCTGTGCCTTTTAATTCGCGGCGCAGCGCCTGCGAAAGGCCGCGTAACCCAGATTTCGAACTTGAATAAGTTACAAAATGACCAAAATTTATTGAGCCAAAAATTGAACCAACATTAACAATGTGCCCTGAGTTTTTTGCCTTCATTTTTGGCAAAACGGTTGCGATAATGCGGGTTGGCGCAATAAGATTAATCATATAGGTTTTATAAAGACTATCGGCTGATTGTGCCTCAAATGGTCCAAAATATTGAATGCCTGCAAGATTGATTACAATGTCCCAATCTTCCGCGGCAATCTTTTCACAAACTGACTCAATACCTGCTGCATCTGATAAATCACCCTCAATCGTTTCAACACCAGAAACGTTTTCTTTATGACGGGTAATGATGGTAAGGCGGCCACCATTTGCGATAATTTGCTGGGTTAAAGGGGCACCAATGCCACCAGTGCCACCAGTTAAAAGGACTTTTTTATTCTTAAATTGCATCGGCCAATTCCTTTTGATTAGTTGTAACTTGGGCATTGGTAAGCGGGATGGATGCGAACATTTCGCCAAATAATTTGAACACCATTTTCGCAACATGTATGATGGAATCTTGGTCGCGCTCATCAATAATTTGATTAACCAACCCCTCAAAAAAGCCGAGGTGTGAAATATCCAAATCGCCATGCGAAGTAAGGTATGTGAAACATTCTGGCCCTAAATCTAACTTTTGCGCGACCGCACCCGCACCCTTGGTTGCCAATTGCACTGATGTCCCTTCAAGAACAAAGACCATGCCAAAGAAACCAACCGGATTAATGCGGTTAATGTAATCATAGACATAAGAGACCATTAATTCTGTCGCTGGATTTGGCTTTGAATCACGGGCTTTTAACATGTCACCGCCGGCATTTTTAATATCTGCAAGGATCCAGTTTTCATGCCCTGTTTCTTCCTCAACATATTCATCAAGGGCGGAATGAAGTAATTTATTGTCAACCGGAATTTTTGAACGCGCCGCCTCCATCAAAGGCACAGTGAATTTAACATGGTGATAAGCCTGTGTTAAATAAGCAATATAGGTTTCAAGGCTGATATCACCTTTTAAGCCTGCTTGAATTTGCGGAACAGACATAAGCCTTTGCGCATCCAAAATGGTTGCAGAAATTAATTTATGATAAAACTTCAGCTCGCGCGCGTTTTTAAAGCGTCGTTCAAAAATCGCGCTGCGTTTAAAACGACCATTATCGGTTAATTCACCATTGGCAGGCAAGAACGGTGTTGTAAGATGAAATTCTTTGATCTTTGCATAGTCAGGTAGCCCTTTATTAACTTCAAAGACAGCCCGTTCAATTTCGGCAAATTTAAAGTCGGGGCGCGAAGGCACAATCAATGCCGACAATGACGGTGCGGCATCGCCATAAACAAAAATTTGCCCAATATTTGGATTGGCAATAAATTCACCCTCGACCCATTCAGGGGAAATATTACGACCGAAAGAATTTATGATTATATTCTTTTTGCGACCCGAAATATAAAGATTACCATTAGAGACATTTCCAATATCACCGGTCTTTAATTCTTTTGGTGCATCATTTTCACCAACATAGCCCAAGAAGCAGTTTTCAAGTGTTTTATGGCGAACAATTATTTCACCATCATCAGAGATTTCAACATCAAGGTGCGGCAATATTTTTCCCGCCGATCCAATTATTGTATCTTTTGGGGTGTTAAGAGCCACAACCGAAGAACATTCGGAAAGGCCATATCCTTCATAAACTGGTAGCCCAAGTTTTCTTGCGCTTTCAAATAACTCATTCGCAACGCGCGCGCCGCCAACCGCAATGAATTCCAAACTATCAAGTTTGATATTGGCTCTTGCCATACCTGCCATAAGTGCGCGCAAAATTTCGGGAACCAATATCAAGCTAGTGGCGTTGTTACTTTTTATTGCAGAAATCAAAAGCGAGATTTCTGGCGCGAACGGATTGGCAAAACCGATTTCTTTCAATGAAAAAACCACATATTTGCCGCCAGCTATCAGCGTTGTATAAAGACCCGCAACATTTTCAAGCAAAACCCCAAGAGGCAATACCGCAAAATGCGTTTTGGCGAATTCGCCGCCAATTGTATCAATCAAGCTTACTGATAACGTCTCCATATGCTCAAGCGAAAGACAAACACCTTTTGGCGCACCAGTTGACCCTGAAGTATAAGTAATTTTTGCGGTGTTGATTGGCAATGAAACCGCCGCATTATTGGTTGGCGCAATTTGTAAACTTTTGCCAAAAACATTAATTGTTTCACCTTGTGAATTATTAATCAGGGCAATCGCACCGCAATTTAATAGCGCGTTTTTAACCTGTTCATCACTAAAAAATGGCGGCAAAACAATCGCAGGAATGCCGATATTTAACAAAGCCAAATCTATTGCAATTAGCTCAATGCAATTATCCAGTGCAATTGCAATTGGGCGGGTTTTATCAGGGAATTGCTCCAAGAAAACTTGGCTAAGGCGCGTTACTTCTTTCCATAAAGCCTGATTAGAAATATTGTTACCACTGGTAACAATGGCAGTTTCATCAGGGTTTTTTGCGGCACGGTTTTTAATTGAATCAATGATTATTGACATATTTATCCCTATTGTTTCGATTAATTGTCTGATTTGTGGTGGATGCGTGCGTAAAGCGACGGAAGTTTCAAGGTCTCTAGCGGTGCCGAACATTCATCAATTAGTCCGGCAATGACCTGCGGGTCATTTTCATAATAGCTACCCCAATCTTTTGGGTTATCGACCATTTCAATGCTAGCTTTTGCCAAGGTCTCGGTTTTGAAATTCACAAGACGGAAAATACGACGCAAAGGAAGCGTTGCAGTTGCACAGGCAATTTTTTTATTTTGGCTTTTCAAATATGTTGCCATTGCCCGAAATAGAAAAAATGCAACACCGCGCGCTTTATCATTATCCGATGAAACTAGGTTGCCAATTTCAACGACATCGTTACGCGTTATTTTGCCAAAACGTTTTTGAAGTTCATCTTCAACGCTGCTATCAAGATAATTTTCAAGAAATAATCTTTCGCCATCGGCATAACGAAAACCAGATGCAGCAAGAATTTCGCCCTCTTTGTTTCGTACACTCATAAGAATTGGATAATGCGAATGTAATTTGCCACCAAATGCACGCAAATAATTGGCTTCTAAAAATTCTTCTACTTTTTTTCTTTCCGGGTGGAAAAGATCACAAATTGAAATCACATGGCCAGAAAAGCCATTTTGTTCACTAGTCTCTATATTTTTCTCTGCAAAATTACGCATCAATCAATTCCCATTTTTCAAGGTCTTTGATTGAATGACACCACCGAAAAGATAATGTCGTAAAATTAAATGCAGAATAATTTTATTTAGTGTATTTAATAACCATAAACTAAATGTATTATCGTCATTAATGCCTGAAACCGCAAATATTTTGTATCAAACATATATTGAAAAACGTGAAAGCCTTTTACGTTTTTTTACAGCGCGCGCAAAAGGCAATAAAGAAACCGCCGAAGATATTGTTCAAGAAATCTATCTAAAGATTACCCGTCTTGAACATGATGCGAAAATTGACAATCCCTCGGCTTATCTTTTTAAAATTGGCAATAATATATTTTTGAACCAAATTCGTAGTCACACCCGCGACATGGCGCGAAATAATGCCTTTATTGATGTTAATGAGATAAGAATTGGCGACGAGCCAGTTTCACAATCTATGAATGCTGAAGATGGCTTAAGCCTAAAAGAGCAAATTCAAAAAGCCCAAGAGGCAATAAAAGAACTTCCGCCAAGAGATCATGAGATTTTTCTGGCATGTCGCTTAGAAGGAAAAACCCAAAAACAAGTCGCCGAAGAGTTGGGAATTTCAAAAAGTAGTGTTGAAAAAAGCCTTGCAAAAACCTTACGACACTTGATGCAGATACTTAATGAATAAAACAATTAAAATATTTTCACATAATTTTTACGACACTTAATTTTGGTGGTGTCATATAATCAGAAGGTAAAGTTTAATAATGAAAACAGGTAAATTCGATAATCAGATTTTAGAGCGTGCGGCACAATATGTGGTTCGCATGAACTCTGATGATTTGTCGGATGATGAAATTATTGAAATTACCGAATGGCTGGAACAAAACCCAGATCATGCCGATGCATACAATGTTGCAGAACAGGCGTGGGAAGTGGCTGGCACAAAACCTGACAATGTTGTTGAATTCAAACCAAAGCCAGAAACTACCAAACCCGCGAATGATAATAATGTTAAAGTGCCATGGGCGTCATTAATTGCAGCATGTCTTTTAATCGTTGTGGGCTTCCCACTATATAATTCATATAATTTTGGGACCGAAAAAATATATGCAACGCATCAAGGTGAGCGCCTTGAGGTCACATTAAAAGATGGAAGCCATATCCACCTTAATGAGAATACATTACTTAAAACCAAAATTGGGGCAAAGACGCGCAATATCACTTTGCAATCTGGCGAATTTGCAATTGATGTGGTTCATAATGAAAAAGCACCAATGAAAATCATCGCCGATAATAAGGCGATTTGGGACGTTGGTACAAAATTTAATGTCAAGCTTGAACCAACTGGCGTAATCGTAAGCGTGAAAGAGGGTAAAATCTCATATTCCGAAGCGAATGCAAAAGACTATGACAAGAATAATATCGTAAATGCTGGCTATCAGCTTAGGATGAAGGCAAATAGCGCCGAAGTTGCAAAAGCAAATATTGCCGCCGCATATGCCTGGGAAAACCCAATTCCTCAAGATACCACACTTAAAACTATGGCATCAACTAAAACAAAAGAGGATGCCCCAATAAATAAAACACACCAATTTGTTTTTGATAATATAAGTCTTAATAGCGCCGCCAAACAAATTGCTGTGACCTATGGTGTTCAGGTTTCTGTTGCCCCCACAATTGCAAAACAACCTGTTTCCGCAATTGTAAAATCTGAAAACGCAGAAGATGCATTAAATGAGGTTAGTAAATTAACACAAACCAGAGTAGAAAAGCAGAATGGAAAATATTTGATCAAATAATTCATGCCGCATTTTTACATTGAAAACCAACCTGTTATAAATACACTTGCCGAAATATCGCAAAAAACCGGCATTTCTATCGGCGGTGTGTCTCCACGTGAGTGTACATCAAATAATATTAGCCTGAAGGGTAATTATAGTGCCGAAAAGGCATTGCAGCAGGCTTTGCAAGATACAAATTGCGATTTCCATAAAATTGACCACAAAACCTATGTCCTTTTTATAAAGTCGGATAAAGCACCACCACAAAATGATAGTCAGGATGTTATTGTTGTTTTCGGTCAACGGGCACAAAATCAATCACAAATCGCCAATTCAATTCAGGTGATTTCTGGTAAAAATTTAAAAGATTATTCATCGGGTTTAGGTGACGTTGCGCGCCTTAATTCTGGCTTTATGGTTACCAACCTTGGATCGGGGCGTGATAAAATCTTATTGCGTGGGCTTTCTGATGGCGTTTTTACGGGGTATGCAAAATCCATCTCTGGGCTATATTTCGGTAATTCGCCAATAACCCTAAATGCGCCAGATCCAGATTTGTTATTAACCGATATAAAATCGGTTGAGGTATTTAATGGCCCGCAAGGCGCATTATATGGCGAAGGTTCGGTCGCCGGCGTGGTTCGTATTGTTCCAAATTTGGCGCAGGTCGGTGACAATTATTCAAAACTTGGTTTTGGAACCGGCATTACATTTGATGGCGGCACCTCCGCCCGTTTTGAGGCAATGAATAACCACAGTTTTGTTGGTGACAAGACCGCACTGCGAAGTGTTCTATATTATGATTATACGGCTGGTTTCATTGACGATATTGGCATTCATAAAAACAACATCAATAATTCAAAACGCTTTGGAATTCGTAATAATCTTACTATTATCCCTGACGACAGTTTGAATATTAATATCGGCTTTACGGCACAAAATATCGATAATGGAAATTCACAATATTACGACCCAAATATTGGCAAATTCCGGCGCAACCTTCAGATTGAAGAAAAGCACGATAATGATTTTTCTTTGGCCAGTATTGATGTTGATAAAAAACTAAAGGCCGGTACGTTAAAGTTAAATCTGAACCATGTTCATCATGCACTTGATACAATTTACGATGCAACAAATATCAAAAATTTTATGCCAATCTCGCCAACAAATGGCATAAGTTATAAAGATACGCAGCTTATTGATCTAAGCAATATTGAAATTGATTTTGTATCGCATGAGATAGGGAAAATTCGCTATCTTGTGGGTGTATATCTGCAAAATTCAGAAGAAAATTTAAAGCCGCAATTATACAAAAACCAAGATATATATTGGCATGAGCATAGGGTTCAAAATAGTAATGACATTGCCGCAATTGGGCAAATTAAATATACCCCAAATTCAAAACTTGACCTTAGTATCGCTTTTAGAAATTCGTATTCAAAACAAAAAATAAAAAGCAATGTCTATGGTAATGCCAATTACGGGCTGAATGATTTTTCGCTAAACCAATCAAATTCATCCCATCATTTATCATCGCAAATTTCAGTAAATTATCATTTTTCAGATGCGCTTCACATGTATGCCCAATTTGGTGAAGGTTATCGCAATGGTGGTTATAATTCGGCATTTTTAACGCCGCCAAATATTGGTGATATAAAATTTGATAGTGATGAATTAACCAATAAAGAATTTGGCATAAAATATTATGGTTCAAAAACTACGCTAAGTGCAGCAAGATATGAATTGCAATGGGATAATGTTATTTCCAACCAGTTTCAAGAAAATGGTTTGCCGATTACGCAAAACATTGGCAATGCCATAATTGAAGGGGTGGAAATTTCCGGTAAAAGCAAAATCAAAAATGTCTATAACATAAGCTTTTCAGCAAATTTAAACACGTCAAAACTAATCGGGAAAGACAATAAAATTATTGATGCCGATTCAATGCCAAATATACCCAATATTTCCTATAATTTTGAAATATCGCGGAATTTTAAATGGCAAAACTTTGATGCCTATTGGGCCGCAGATTTTTTATATCGCGGGAAATCACAGGCTAATTTCTATTTGAATGATAATAATTTTATGGGCGAATACTCATCGCTTGATATGCGCCTTGGTCTAACAAAGGATAAATATAAAATCCTGCTAAAGGGTGAGAACCTTTTAAATTCTTCAAAAAACACCCTAAGCTTTGGCAACCCGTTTTATGGTGCAAACCAATATTTCATTACACCGCAATTGCCGACAACAATTTCGCTTAGCATATCAAAAGATTTTTAATTAATTTTATCCCCATAATTCGGCAATTTGTGGATGGACCATTCCATCTTTATAAACCATGCCAAAATCTCTATCCTTTGCCAGAAGCATTGGCCCATCAAGATCGACAAAGCGGGCATATTGCGCAATTAAATGGGCCGGCGCCATCGCAAGTGAGGTTGCCGCCATACAACCAACCATAATCCCAAGCCCGGCATCCTTTGCGGCATTAACAAGCGCCAATGCTTCGGTAAGTCCGCCGGTTTTATCAAGTTTGATGTTTATATATTGATAGCGCCCCAAAACATATTCCAATGACGAACAATCAAGACAGGTTTCATCGGCACATAACGGAACAGGGCTTTTGAAACCCAATAATTCTTTATCTGCGCCAAATAACAACGGTTGCTCAATAAGCATGACATCAAGTTCAGATAATTTATTGGTCATTTTCCGAAGCAATTCCAAATCCCAACCGCCATTGGCATCCACAATCAATTCAGCATCAGGGCGCGCAGAGCGAATTGCGCGAACTCGTTCAATATCAAGGTCGGCCTCGATACCGCCCAATTTAATTTTAAAGCGTGACCAATCTTTAAGGCGGCTTGCCTTTTGCGCCATATATTCTGGTGTTTCAATACTTAGGGTGAAAACGGTGGGCAATGGTTTTGGTGTAGCAAGCCCCGCAATCTCCCAAACTCTTTTGCCTGCCTTCTTTGCCAATAAATCCCATAATGCGCAATCAAAAGCATTACGAATTGGGCCAGATGGCAATAATTTGTTTAATTCGGCAATTGTCATACCATTTGCGAAATGTGGTGCAAGGCTTTGGGCATATTCAACCGCCTTGTTTAATTCACCCTCATCATATTCATGGGGTTCAGATTCACCACGACCAACAAGGCCATCTGATGACAATTCAACCACCATCATTTGACTATGGGTAAAGCAATGACGGGAAATACGAAACGGTTCTTCTAGCAAATAGCGTTCGGCATAAGCTTTTACTTTAATTGAACCGTTCATACCTTCTCCCTTTATTCGCCGTTTTTATTGCGCGGCGTACGCACAAACCCTGTGAATTCTTCATAAAGTTGGCTAACATCTTCGAGGCGTTTTTCAACATCACGCCCACCACTATGGCCAACAACGTCATTCACCAACAAATTTACCAAGCCAACCATCGGCACAGCAGAGTGCCAGAATAAATAACCATCGGCGTCTGCGGTTAGAACGTGTTTTGTATAATGTGACGCCCAATCGCATAATGTGTCAGTGATAATAATTAACGGCAAACCGGCCTGTTTTGCCTTTTTTGCCAATGCTTGTGATTTGCGTGAATAACGGCGAATATCAATAATTATAAGGCAGCGATTTTCAGTATCTTCAAGTAATATATCAACGTAATTGCCTGATGCCCCCTCAACCAATTCTACACCAGGGCGCACATATTGTAATTGATGGGCAAGCAAGGTCGCAATACCGCGTTCGGTTTGAAAACCAATAATTTGCACCCTTTTACTTGATGCAATCTGTGCGATTGCATCACGCCAAACCGCATTTTGCGAACGTTCATAAACGCTTACAAGTAATTCAATTTCGCGTTCAAGGGTTTTACGACGTTTATCACTATCGGTAAAACCTTTGAGGAATTCTTGAAAATCATCGCCCGCCAACCATGGTAAATTTGCCGAACCACGCAAATGTTCTTTTAAATCGCGAAAATGCCTAAATCCAAGCATTCGGCAGAAACGACCAACCGTAACCGAACTTACATCCAAACGTGCCGCGATAGAGGTGGCGGTTTCAAATGGTATCATTTCGCGATTATTTAGCAAAAATAAAGCAATTTGCCGTTCGGAATGCGTGTATTCGTCTAGTTCTTCTTCTAATCGCTTTAATAAATCAACCATATTTAATTCCCTTATAAAAGAAATATGCGGTTAATTTACAGATATTTTTCGAGATAGTCCACAATCGCCCCCGCGCCAAAGCGTAGGGGATCGCATGCCGGAAGCCCAACCTCATCTTCGGCACGTTTTAGTGCATCACGAGCCGCATTTTCATCAAGCAATGAAGTATTCAAACTTACGCCAACGCCGCGCGCTGCAGGATTGGTAAGACGCGCCGCATTAACATGCACTGCTAAGGCATCGGTCAATGATGGGCATGCAAAATCCCCCTCATAACCCACCAATTCTTTGCGACCCTCTTCATGACAAACTACGATTGCATCTGGCTGTGAGCCATGAACCAAGCCCAAAGTTACGCCAGCATAGGCAGGGTGCAGCAATGCACCCTGCCCCTCGATTATGTGCCAATGGTCATCACTTGCCGCCGGTGAAAGCCACTCGGCTGCACCGGAGATAAAGTCCGCGACCACTGAATCGATTGCTATACCCCGTCCCGTTATCATAATACCGGTTTGTCCTGTTGGGCAGAATGTGGCGTTCAAGCCACGTGCAGTCATTTCTTTTTCAATGCTTAGAGCAGTGTATTTTTTACCGACCGCACAATCAGTTCCGACAGTAAGCAGGCGTTTACCGCTTCGTTTAACGCCTGTACCCGGGCTGAATTTGATATTAGGGCGACGCAAATCATAAAGCGTTACGCCGCTTAACTTTGCTTGGCCTGCGATTTCTTCATTATCGGCAAGACGTTCGTGCAGACCAGCAGCAACATTTAAACCAGCTTTTAAAGCCGCAATAATATGGGGTATCCATTTTTCGGCGATAAAACCACCATCATTGGCAATGCCAATAACCATAGTTTTAATTCCTTTTGCCACCGCCTCATCAAAACCAAGATTTGGTAGCCCTAAATCAACGCCGCAATTTTCAAGGCGGTATTGACCGGCGCAATCTTTTGCGCGCCATTCAGCAAGCCCAGATGCAGTTTTCGCCCAGCTTATATCAGGTGCATCACCTAAAAATAAAATATATGGTGCTTCCATAAAATCCCCCGATTTATTTAGTATTTAAATTATTTTGTTCCCGCACGACGAATAATTTGCCCCGGTCTTTCGCCTGTTGGTTTGCCGTCTTTGAAAACGGGCGTGCCATAAACCCAAACCTCATTCACACCATCGGCAATTGCCGCAGGGTTTTGAAATGTTGCGTTGTCTTTAATTTTTTTTGCATCAAATAAAACTAAATCAGCGACCATACCTTTTGCGATTTTACCTCTATCTGTAAAACCCATATGCGCCGCCGCAAGACCAGTCATTTTATACACTGCTGTCTCTAGGCTCATTTGCTTTCTATCTCTTACGAGCCATGCAATTACGCGCGCAAAAGACCCTGAACCACGTGGGTGCATATCAACAATTCGACCATCGGAACAAATATTTGAATATTTCCAACCAATAAGTTTTGCTACGTCATCATCACTCATGGCGCGCCCCATTACGCCAGAGCCTTTGCCCATTGCCGCTGCCTCAATATTCAAATCAAGGAAAGTTGTAACATCATCTTTGCCACGTAATTTAGCAATATCGGCAACAGATTTACCGATATAGGATTGGTCTGGTGGGAAATTGGTGATGATTAAACCGTCTGGCTTCGCAAGGTGAGTTAATGCAAATTCTGCGGCCTTGCGATCTGTAAAGTCGCGCTGCGGCAACAATACATCAAGGCTAGATTGCCAATAAGTATATGGGTAAACATCGGCGGTTATATCAATGCCTTCGGCACGCGCCTTGTTTAATTTGGCGATAACTTTATCGGCCTGTCCCCATTTATCGACCATAGCAATCTTTAGGTGGGAAATTTGCACCGGTAATTTTGCCTGACGACCAATTTCAATTACTTCGTCAATTGCTGCGTCAAGCTCGACATCTTCACTGCGCATGTGGCTTATGTAACGACCACCATATTTGGCGGCAACTTTTGCCAATGCGATAACCTCTTCATGGGTGGAATAAATTCCGGGATCATATTCAAGACCAGTTGAAATCCCCAATGCCCCTTCTTTCATTGCGCCTTCGACAAGCGCTTCCATCTTTGCAATCTCTTCTGGGGTTGCCGCACGTTTATAATCAGCGCCCATAACAGCGCCGCGCACAGTGCCGTGCCCAACATAACTTGCAAAATTGATAGTTGAGGGATTGGTTTTGCGGGCATCAAAAAATGTACTTAGAGGAAGCGCGCTATCACCATCTTCACCAACCACAACGGTTGTCACACCCTGATTGATTGCGGCAAGCGCATCAGGTCGTTTATCAACGTGTCGGTCGTGGTGGCTATGAGTATCTATAAAGCCAGGGGCAAGTGTTAAGCCCTTGCCATTAATTACAATATCATCTTTGTTCGGGGCGCATTTGCCAACGCAGATAATATGACCATTATCAATGCGTACATTGCCAACCCGCGCTTTTGCACCCGTGCCATCAACAATGCTTGCATTTACAATTGATGTCGCGTTTTGCGCCATTGCAAAAGAGCCACAAGAAAGCACCATTGCCATACTTAATAAACTAGCAGAAATACGCATTTCACACCTTCCACGAAACGCAAAAGCAAAATAATCAACAAATTAATTATAATGTTAGTTTTCTGTCATGGATTCAAAAAATGCGCAAGTAAATATTGCTGCATGCGTAAAATATGTAATTTTTACATGGTTTTAAAATAATGATTCTTTTGGTGGCAATCAGCTTTTTTGCTAGGCAAAATTCAAAATTTAATTGTTATTGCTAAACGCTAGCATTTATTTTTATAAAATCAACAGTTTTTCAATCTCAAACTCGGGACAAGACAGCTGAGACCGATAGTCGCAGATAAGAAATTGGAAAAATTTAAAACGAAAAATTTCCATATAAAAATAATGGAAATTGTCAAATATTTCGCATTGCATTCAATGAGTTATGCGAATTCAGCGCTGCTAAATTCTTGATTATACATAAGTTTTTTCTAATATTATTATAAAAGAAAATCAATGTGCATAGCGTTTGCTAAACAAATCTTTCTTTGCATAATCGCGCAAAATTTAAGGGGGCCAAAAGATGCCCTCTATATTAGGAGGAAGTCTTGACGCACCTCACATTGTCGCTTGTTGAAATTGCTACCCCGATTCTTGACCGTCACCACAATGACCCGACAAGATTATTACAAATATTGCACGATATACAGGATGAATTAGACTATATTTCACCTGAAACAATGGAATATCTTGCGAATAAATTAGAAATTCCAATAACCAGGGTCCAAAGTGTTGTTGAATTTTATTCATTTTTCCATTCAAAGCCGAATGGAAAATTCCGCATTCTATTTTCCGATAATATTACCGACCGCATGCTGGGCAATAAGGATTTGTTTGACCATATGCTTAACCGCCTCCACCTTGAGCCAGATACAGTTTCTGAAGATGGCCTTGTAAGTGTTGGTATGACATCATGCACCGGTATGTGCGATCAAGGCCCCGCGCTTTTGATTAACAATATGCCGATTACCCACCTTACACCGCGCCGTATTGACGAAATATGTGACCTTGTAAAAAGCGGGCTTCCTGTTTCAAACTGGCCATCACATTATTTCAAAGTCGATAATAATATTCGCCGTGCCGATGAATTATTGGCAACCGCATATAATATGGGCGATGCCATCAAGGCCGCAGTTGCCAAAGGTGCACAAGGAATGCTTGATGAAATGAAGCGTTCAAACCTTCGTGGTCGCGGTGGTGCAGGTTTCACAACAGGTGTCAAATGGGAATTGTGCCGTAATTCACAAAGTGATGAACGATTTATTGTTTGCAACGCCGATGAAGGTGAACCTGGCACATTTAAAGACCGTGTATTGCTACAATCATTTGCGGGTCATGTGTTTGAAGGCATGACAATTGCCGGATTTACCACCGGAGCAAAACAAGGGTTTGTTTATTTGCGCGCCGAATACAAATATCTTGTAAAATCTTTGCAAATATTCCTAGAAAATATGCGCGCAGCAGGATTTTTGGGGCAAAACATTCTTGGAATAGATGGTTTTGATTTTGACATTGAAATCCACCTTGGCGCCGGCGCATATGTATGCGGCGAAGAAACCGCACTTATTGAATCCTTGGAGGGGAAAGCAGGGCGCCCAAGAATTCGCCCGCCATTCCCCGTGACTTGTGGTTATAAAAACAAACCAACCGTGGTCAATAACGTTGAAACCCTTTGTAAAGTTACCGAAATCGCAAGACGTGGCGGTGCGTGGTATGAGGGTCGCGGCACACGCCAATCAACCGGTACAAAACTATTGTCGGTTTCTGGTGATTGCGCCCGTCCGGGAATTTATGAATTCCCATTTGGGGTTAGAATTTCCGACGTCCTCGAAGAATGCGGCGCAAAAGATGTTATTGCGGTGCAGATAAGTGGTGCAGCGGGTGTATGCCTCGCCCCCCACGAATTCCACCGCCGCATTGCCTTTGAAGATGTGCCAACCGCTGGCTCATTCATGATATTTGGCAAAGACCGCGATATGTTTGAAGTGGCACTAAATTTTGCCGAGTTTTTTGCCCATGAAAGTTGCGGATTCTGTTCACCATGTCGGATTGGCACTTCATTGGTCAAAGACATGATGCAAAAAATTGCCGTAGGACGTGGGACAAAATACGAAATCAACGAAATTCAGCGCCTACGCGATCAAATGAAGAATTTCGCCCATTGCGGTTTGGGGCAAACGGCGGGTAATGCCATTTGCGACTGTATCACTAAATTCCGTCCGGCATTTGATAAACATCTTTCTAGCCGTGATTTCTTACCAGCCTTTGATTTGGAATTATCACTTGCCCGTTCCCGTGAGGTAACGCACCGTGACGATGCCGATGCACATCTTGGAGCAAAATAATGAGCGAGATTGCAAATACATTCACCCTTGACGGTCAGATTGTTCAATTTACGCCAGGGCAAACAATTTTAGAGGCCGCGCTTGAGGCCGGTCTTTATATCCCACACCTTTGTTTTAATCCTGAGTTAAAACCACATGGTAGCTGTAAATTATGCACCGTCATTGTTAATGGTCGTTCTGGTTCTGCCTGCACCATAAAAGCAATGCCCGGCCAAGAAGTACAAAGCAGCACACCAGAACTAGACGGCAGACGCAGATTGCAATTGCAAATGATTTTTGTCGAAGGCAATCACTTCTGCCCCGGATGCGAAAAAAGCGGAAATTGTAAATTACAGGCGGTCGCATACGACCTTGAAATGCTAAACCCACACTTCCCGCATTTCTTTCCAGAGCGTCCGATTGATGCCTCGCACCCTGATGTAATGATTGATTTCAACCGCTGCATCCTTTGCGAACAATGCGTGCAAACAAGCCGCGATGTCGATGGCAAAAATATCTTTGCTTTGGCGGGACGGGGGATGAAATCACACCTCGTTATTAATTCGCCATCTGGCAAATTGGGTGATACTGATTTCGCATTAACCGATAAAGCGGCACATGTTTGCCCCGTTGGTGCAATTTTGGAAAAACGTGTCGGTTACGCGAAACCAATTGGTGAACGTAAATATGATGAACAAACCATCCGTGAACAAATCGCAGCGGATGCAGAGGGGGGATTATAATCATGGATACACAGGTTTCTTCCCAACCACAAAAAGTCGCAAAACGCAAAATCCGCGTGGCGACAACTTCTTTAAGCGGTTGCTTTGGTTGCCATATGTCATTGCTTGATATTGATGAGCGGATTTTACAATTAATCGAAGTTGTTGAATTTGACCGTTCCCCAATTACCGACATTAAACATTGCGGCCCATGCGATATTGGCCTTATTGAAGGTAGTGTTTGCAATTCCGAAAATGTTCACGTGCTTCGTGAATTTCGCGATAATTGCAACGTGCTGATTGCCTTTGGCGCGTGCGCGGTGGCCGGTGGTTTACCGGCGCAACGTAACCACCTTGATATTGGTGATGCATTGCGTGAAGTTTATTGCGACCGTACTGGCCTTGGCAAACAAATCCCAAATGACCGCGAATTGCCATTATTACTCGACAAAGTGCATCCGATTAATGAGGTGGTACGGGTTGATTATTTCATCCCCGGTTGCCCACCATCTGGCGACACAATCTGGAAATTCGTTACCGATTTAATTGCCGGACATATGCCACGTCTTGAGCATCCATTACTAAAATTCGATTGAGAGGAAACAATAAGATGTCCTATTTGGAAACCGCCGAAAGTCCGGAAAAACTTCGCCGCCTCGTCATCGATCCTGTTAGCCGTGTTGAAGGGCATGGAAAAGTTACTATCCTTTTGGATGACGATAATAAGATTCATCAAGTACGTTTGCACATTGTTGAATTTCGTGGGTTTGAAAAATTTATTGAAGGTCGCCCTTATTGGGAAGTGCCGGTTTCGGTGCAAAGACTTTGCGGTATTTGCCCCGTAAGCCACCAATTGGCGGCAGTAAAGGCAATGGATATCATTGCAGGATATGGCGCAATTACCCCAACCGCAGAAAAACTGCGTCGCCTTATGCATTATGGGCAAATTGTGCAATCACATGCCGTGCATTTCTTCCACCTTGCATCACCTGATTTATTATTGGGTTTTGAAAGCGATGTTGCAAAGCGCAATATTATTGGTGTGGTTGCCGCCCACCCAGAAATCGCGACCCAAGGCGTTTTACTTCGTAAATTTGGTCAAGAAGTTATTCAACATGTTGCGGGTAAAAAAGTGCACGGCACGGGCGCAATCCCGGGCGGTATGAACAAGGCGCTTACAATCGTTGAACGTGACGCCATGTTGGCCAAGGTTGATGATATGATTGCATGGTCAACCGCCGCAATCCATATGCTTAAGAAGTTGCATGAAAGCGACCCTGATTTTTATAATAAATTCGGGGAGTTTGATTCAAACATGATGGGCATGGTGCGCGGTGATGGCGCGCTTGATTTATATCATGGCGGCTTGCGCGCCAATGATGCGAATGGCAAAAACATTTTTGACCATGTCGATTATGCCAATTATGAAAGCGTTTTTGACGAAGAAGTTAAGCCTTGGTCATATATGAAGTTTCCGTTCATTCGCTCGCTTGGTCCTGAAAATGGCTGGTACAAAGTTGGTCCATTGGCACGTGTACAAGTCTGTGACTTTATTCCGACCCCACTTGCCGAAAAAGAGCGCCAAGACTTATTGGCAATTGGCAATGGTCGCCCTAGTCACGGTGCATTGTTGTTCCATTGGGCAAGGATGATTGAAGCTCTTCACGGGGTTGAGGTTATTCGCGATTTATTGAATGATCCTGATATTCTTGGCACTGATTTAATTGCCGATAAGGGCGCAAGGAAAGAAGAAGCGGTTGGCGTTATCGAGGCGCCACGCGGCACATTATTCCACCATTACCGCGTTAATGAGGATGATGTTGTTACATTCTGTAACCTTATTGTTTCAACCACAAACAATAATCAGGCAATGAATGAGGCAATCCGCTCTGTGGCAACACGGTTTTTAAATGGTCGGGAAGTTACCGAAGGGCTTATGAACCATCTTGAAGTGGCGATCCGTGCCTATGACCCGTGCTTGTCTTGTGCAACACATGCGATTGGTAAAATGCCGCTTGAAGTTAGTTTGACCGACTTAAACGGCAAAGTAATTGATACACGCTTTAAAAACATGAATGGTATGTAGTCAATGAATGTGGTGGTATTTGGATATGGCAACCCTTCACGCGGCGATGATGCAATTGGGCCATTTTTATTGGGCCGAATTGATGAAGAGAACCATGCCAATATCACCTGCATTGAAGATTTTCAGTTACAAATCGATCATGCACTCGATTTAAACGAACAAGATTTGGCATTATTCATTGATGCCGGAATTGATACACCTGCACCATTCGCATTTTATGAAATCGAACCGACAGGGGAATTAAGCCATACAAGCCATGCTTTGTCGCCGCAAACCGTGCTTGATGTCTTTGTTAAAATTAATGGGAAGGCACCGCCGCCATCATTCATATTATGCGTAAAGGGAAAATCCTTTGGCTTGGGTGAAGACATAAGCGAAATTGGCACAAAAAATTTAGAAGCAGCATGGACATTTTTACACACCATTTTAGCGAATTCTAATGTTGATAATTGGCGGGAAAAGGCGCAAGCTAAGCCAACAGAAGAGGAAGTATTATGAAAAAATCAATATCAATCGCATTGCTTGCTTCTTTAATCGGCACTGCGGCAATGGCGCACCCTGGGCATGGTGCAATCTTTACCTTTTCCGAAGGTTTGGAACACCCAGCCGCAGGTCTTGATCATATTTTGGCAATGGTCGGCATTGGTCTTTGGGCATCATTTTATAAGGACCTTAAGGGGCTATTGCTTCCTGTTGGGTTTGTAAGCGGCATGTTGCTTGGGGTTACTTTTGCTTTTACGGGTATTGCCCTGCCGATGGTTGAAAATATCATTGCCCTAAGTGTGATTATAATTGGTTTGGCATTGGCATTTAAAGATAAAGTTCCGGTATATGCCGCCGCATCACTTGCACTAATTGCCGGCACATTCCACGGTTTTGCCCACGGTGCCGAGGCAAGCAATATTGCGGTTTCTTATGTTGCAGGCTTTATGATTTCAACCATTTTTATGCATGCACTTGGCGGCTTTGCTGGCTTGAAGTTCAAAGCACTTCGTGATGCTGCGCCATATTTTGGTGGCTTTATGGGGGTTGCCGGATTGTTGATGTTGGCATCGTAATAATGCATGAAATGTCGATATGCGAATCTGTTCTTGAGCATATCGAGGCGATTTGCAAACGTGAAAATGCCACCAAGGTAAAAAAAGTAATCCTTGAAATCGGCTGTTTTGCGGGCGTCGAAAACGACGCCCTGCATTTTTGTTTTGATGCCATAAGCAATGGCACAATTGCCGAAGGTGCAACGCTTGAAATAATGGATCAAAGTGGGAGTGCCACTTGTTTTGAATGTTCGGAAAATTTTGAAACTAATGATAGATTATCACTATGCCCCAAATGCGGAAGTGGCCGAATAATGGTAAATGGTGGCGACGCATTAAGAATAAAAAATCTTGAGGTTGTTTAAATGTGTGTTGGCATTCCTGGGCAAATAAAATCAATAAAGGACCATGCCAAATCAATTGCCATTGTCGAATTTTCGGGTGAATTACGGGAAATTGATCTGACCTGTGTGGCCGATGATAATCTTGATAAATTAATAGGGCAATGGGTATTAATTCACCTAGGTTTTGCGATGGATTTAATTGATGAAGATGAGGCAAGAGAAACCCTTGCCGCATTCAAAGAACTTGATGCCATTAATCAATCATTATAAAGCAAAACCATTATTTGCCCCGCGTGCCAGCAATAAAGCACCACCGATGGCATCTTTGATGGGTTCAGCAATAAATTGCCTAACATCATCAGGTAACCAAGGGCGTAATGCCGCCGCCATACCACCCAACATACAAATTTTTGGCGCACCAATTTCATTAAGACGCAATATATAAAGCCCGATTGTATGCGCCGCCTTTTGCATAATCTCGGTGGCAATAATATCGCCGTCTTGCGCAAATTGGGTCACAAGCGGCGCAAATGTACCAAAATCCTTTGGCTTTGCGCCGGTTACAAATTTCACAATATTTCGTGGGTTACCGTCAAATTTTGCAAGGATTTCTTTACTAAGCGCAGTGTGTGGACGGATACCATCATAACATAATAGGGTCTCATGTAATGCTTCGCGCCCGATTATTGCGCCTGAACCATCGTCACTAATTTCAAAGCCCCAGCCGCCGATTTTGTGGCTTTTGCCACCAACAATGGCGTATCCAATACTGCCAGTGCCACTAATTAAAATCGCACCATCTTTTCCGTCATATGCCCCAAGGCAGGCGATATGCGCGTCAGATGCCACATTAACAAAGCCAAAGTCCGAAAATATATTGATAATTGCGTCCGCATCATTTTGGTTTGCAAGCCCCGCAAGACCAATGCCCAATGCGCAGGATTTTGCGATTTGTTTGTTTAGCCCCGCATTTTCAAAGGCAATATCAATTGCGGAATTGATGCTTTTGACAACCAAATCAAGTTCAAGGCGGACATTCGCTTCGCCGCCAATTCCTTCACCCAAAATAATATTATTGTCATCAAAAATTGCGGCATGGCATTTGGTGCCACCGCCATCAATTCCGATAAAATATTTAATATCTGAAGCCATTATTTTCCCTGATTTATATAGCACTTACCCCGGCGCCACTTAATTTACTTTTGCCGCCAGAAATTGGGGTGACTTTTATTTGAGTCGTGATTTTTTCTTTCAAAGCGGAAACGTGGGAAATAACCCCAATTAATTTACCGTTTTGATGCAGGCGTGAAAGGGTTTCAAGTGCGGTTTCCAAAGTTTCTTCATCCAATGTACCAAACCCTTCGTCAAGGAATAAAGAATCAACCCGCACTTTTGAACTTGCCATTTTTGATAAGCCAAGCGCCAAAGCAAGGCTAATAAGGAAGCTTTCACCACCCGAAAGGTTTTTAACCGGTCGCAACTGCCCCGCTTGAAAATTATCAATCACGTTTAGTTCAAGCGGTTTGCTTTTGTCATTTACATCACGTGCCAACAAATAGCGTTCGTTCATTTTTATTAATTCTTGGTTGGCATGGGCAACCATTTTGTCAAAGGTTAAACCTTGGGCAAAATTACGGAATTTTTTACCATCCGCCGAACCAATTAAATTATTTAGCATTTGCCATTTTGCGCATTCGCTTTTTTGTTTTTCGATTGCCGTATATTTATCTTTTAAAGCAAGTTTGGATTTTTCATTGGCTTCAAGCCTTGTTCTTATCGTTATTATTTTTTCAGCAATTTCCATGAAATTCGCATCAAGCATGGCAAGCTTTTGTTCTGCCTCAACTTGGGTTCCATCACATAGTGAAAGAGCGATTTCTTTTTCAAGCTTTTTCATTGCATCTTGCAATAATGATTGGGTTTTGATTTCTATCTCTTCCAGTTCGCGAGAATATTTTGCAAGTTCAGTTCGTTTTGATTTATCCAAAACGGCATTTTTATATTCTTCTTCACTGCCAAAGCCTTTGGTTTCAAGGGCGAGGACAAAGCCGCTTTCTGTCTGTTTCAATTGTTCTTCTTGATCAATTAAAATGGCTTTTAGACGTTTGTTTTCGTCCTCATTATAAGTGATTGCTTGCAAGGTTTCATTAAGCCGTGCAATTGATTTTGTATTTTTTTCGCGGGCTTCTTCAAGTGATTTATTTATATTTTGGCTTTCTATTATTGGATTTTTATCGCCAAAAAGTTCTTTACGTTGCCGCTTGATTTCATCTAAGTTTTTAACAAATTCAAAAAGTTTGGTTTTTTCAGTTTCAAAAGTTTGATTTTGCTTTTCAACTTCATTGACCAAGGCTTCAAACCTAATTTGCATAGAGTTCAAATCAATTTGACAATCTTTAAATTTTTGTTGTGTTGCCTCAAAAACATTAAAACGCTCTCGTAGTTGTTCAACAACATTTTCAGAAACCCTTAGGTTAAATCCGGCAATGATTTCCGAAAACTCGCTTTCAAGTTTCTGCAAACTTGATTTTTCCAAATCGATTTCATGAATTAATTGTGTGATGGATTTCTCAAATCCAGAAATTATTGATGTTTTCAACAATATTTCGGAATCAAGTTTTTGCAATGCAATGGTTGAAGAAGTTTTTGTATCATTTAGCTTCTTTAATTCGCCCTCAGCTTCGTTAATCTTCTCAAGTAATGTTGATAAAAATTTTATTTCATCATCAAGCCCATCGGTTTTCGGGATGTTTCCATTGGCATATGGATGGTCGGTTGCACCGCACAACACACATGGTTTGCCATCTTCAAGTTTTGCACGGTGTTGTTCCAATGTCGCTATGATTTGGGCATTGGTTTTCTTTTCGGTGACAAGCTCTTTTTCAAGTTCTATTTCTTTACGCGTTCTACCATCAAGCAATACAAATATTTTTCCTGAATAATGCGCAATTTTGTTATTAACTTCAGTTTCATCATCAACATGCTTGGTGTGATTTTGCTTTAAATCATCAAGGTTATTTTTTTCGTTTAAAACCGTATCTTGCAGGCCTGCTAACGCCTTTTGTTGTTCATTTATTTTATTACGAGCGGTTTTTATGCTCGTACCCTTGCCCTCTAAAACAACGAGTTTTTCACCAATTTTTGCGTCTGCATCATGTGTTTTTAAATATAGGCTTAATTCATCATATTTTTTGTTTTGTTCTTTAATTGCGTCTTCAAGATTTTTTTTATTAATTATATTAGCGTCTCTATCGCTTTCAATTGACGACAAATTGCTTTGTAATTGTTGCAAACTTTCTTCTTGGTGTAAAATTGTGGCATCAATTTCAATAGTTTTGTGGATTTTGGGGGCAATGGTCGCTTGATATTGTTCTGTTTTTTCAAAATTTTCTTGTGCATTAGCGGCTTCGGCACGCAAATTTAATTCCGTTTTAGCAAGGTTGGCAATTTTTGCGTTCAAATCCGATAATTGCGTATTAATTTCGGCAAATTTAATGCGCATAGTATTTAAACCAATAAACTCCCCTTCAAATTCTTGCGCCAAATTTGCTTGCCGTAGTAATTCCATCTGTGGCGCAAATTCTTGTTTTTTTTGTGCGATATTTTTCAATTCAAGTTCGGCATTTATTTTATCGTTTTGCAGAATGGCAATTCGCGCAAACCAATTTTTTATTTCGCGCTGTGTCTTAATCTCTGTATCAATTGCTTGTTTCTGTATTTCAAATTCATTGATTTGTTTGCGAAGGGTATCTTCTTCATCAGGCTGTAAAGTATCAATCCCTTGAATTTCAGAATTTAACTTATCAAGTTTTTGATTTTCAAATTTTGCTGTTTCAAAAACCTGTTTTGAAATCTTGGAATAAATGTCAGTGCCAGTAATTTGTTCAAGGATTTCTGATTTTTCTTCGGTTGGCGCTTTTAAGAATTTATCAAACCCGCCCTGTGCCAATAACATTGATTGTGTAAAACGGGCGAAATCCATGCCGGTAATTTCAATTATTTTATCAATCACCAACGAACGTTTATTTTCAATCAATTCGCCATGCAAATAGGCGACTTCGTGCTTATAATCTTGTAATTTTCCATCAATACTATTACGGGCGCGGCGTTGTGACCAAGTGGCAATGAATTGCCCTTTTGCGGTTTCAAAAACCACCTCAGACGAGCATTCACTTGTATGACGTGACATGAGGTTATTAACATCGCCGGCAATTTTGCCCAATCGTGGGGTCTCGCCATAAAGTGCCAAACAAAGCGCGTCCAAAATTGTCGATTTACCTGCACCAGTCTGCCCAGTAATTGCAAAAATTCCATTTGCAACAAATTCATCAGACGTAAAATCAATCGCCCATTCACCATAAAGCGAGTTCAGATTTTTAAAACGGAGAGATATTATTTTCATTTATTGCTCGTTCAAATCTGTTTCTTTTAAATTGTGCAGGATCTGTTGATATGCTGTCTTTAGCGTTTCATTATCGGCCGCCGCAATATTATTTATTTCGAGGAATTTATCAAAAACCTCTAATTCATTTAACTCATCAAGATTGGCCGAAAAATCATATTGCGTAATAATATTATTGAACGCCCGCTGATTTTTAATGCGCAAAATTTCCAATTCTGTACCGGCAACAAGGTCTCCTATGATTTGGTTTAAATCATTGAAAATTTCATCGCCAATATATTCAATTTCAAGCCAAATGTTTTTCTGTTGCTTGATTAGTTCATTAATCTCATCAGTGATTTTTTTAATATCACCCTTGATGCTTTTTAGTGCCTGAAACTGTGGGATATTAATTTCACGGATTTGGGTTTTTATACCATTATCACCCGCTTCAAAATCAATGATTATTACCTGCTTCTGCTGTCCGGCTTCACCAAAACCCATCGCAAGTGGGCTTCCTGAATAACGAATTTTATCAAACCCACCGACCTTTTGTGGAACGTGTAAATGCCCCAAGGCCACATAATCCACAAATTCTGGAAATATATCGGCGCCAATTCCGGCAAGTGAGCCGATATAAAGTTCTCTTACGCCATCGCCATCAATTGTTTGCCCACCAGATGCAAACAAGTGACCAGTGGTAACAATTGGTATATTGCCACCCAATTCGTCACGCTTTTGTTTGGCAATATTGCAAATTTCTGCATAATGACGACGGATACCATCAATTAGTTTGGCGTCTTTTTGTTCAAAACTTTCGCCGGTTTCAACCTGCCTAATATCACGGTCGCGCAAATATGGTACGGCGCAAATTATTGCCAGCGGCTTTGCACCATTGTTCAAAACAATAACATCATCACCCATGTTTTCCGAAATTGAACCAACCATAAAAATATTCAATGCTTTTAAAAGTGCTGATGGCGCCTTTAAAAAACTTGGGGAATCGTGGTTGCCGCCAACAAGAATAATATTTTTGCACACACCATTTGTAGCAAGATTGGTGAGGAAATTATAATATTGTTCTTGCGCACGATTGCTTGGAAGGCTTGTATCAAAAATATCGCCTGCAACGATTAAAACGTCGATTTTTTCGGCCGCAATTGTTTCTGTTAGCCATGATAAAAATGCGTCAAATTCCTCATAACGGCGGCGACCAATCAATGAACGCCCCAAATGCCAATCAGATGTATGTAAAATTCTCATATAATGCCCCAAGACCCCATAACATCATCTAATGACAATTTCGGACATATGAAGAATGCCGACTGCATCGCAATATAATCA